>Ga0116186_1001437_pt1 | contig 23560 bp, 28 predicted proteins | sample AD_JPNNA4_MetaG_FD_89806 | JGI IMG/M metagenome (GOLD analysis project Ga0116186, IMG submission 89806) | Active sludge microbial communities of municipal wastewater-treating anaerobic digesters from Japan - AD_JPNNA4_MetaG | ecosystem: Engineered > Bioreactor > Anaerobic > Digestate | place...
CCATGCTGGATGCGCTTCTCGATGGTTGCCTCGTCTGCCTGGAGGAGGACCATCGTTCTCCCCCTTCGGAGATGCTCCACGTTCTCGGGATCGATGACTGCACCTCCCCCTGTGGCAAATACCCCGGGACCGCGCGGGAGATCCGCGATCGCCCGTTTCTCGCGTTCCCTGAACCCGGCCTCCCCCTCTCGTTCGAAGATCTCATGGACAGTGGCCCCTGCCTCTTGTTCGACAAGCGCATCGGTATCATAGAAAGGGACGTCGAGAAGATGTGCGAGCAGCCTGCCCGACTCCGTCTTCCCCGTCCCCCGAAAACCTATCAGCACGACGTTCATACCAGTCCCTGCCCTGCAAGCTGCTCCCAGAACCCCGGGAAGGATTTACTGACACATTCCGCCTGGGTTATCTTTACGTTTCCCATCGAAAGTCCGAGTACCGCAAAACTCATCGCAGTCCGGTGGTCATCACCGGGGTCTATCCTTCCCCCGTGCAATGGGGCTGGTCTTATGACCAGTGCATCCCCCTCGATGCTCACATCGCCCCCAAGGCTTCGTAGGAGCGTCGTGGTAGACTCCAGGCGGTCGCTCTCCTTCCACTTGAGGTGGGCGATCCCGGAGATCCTGGTCGGGCTCCTGGCCTTCGACGCGACCATGCAGAGTGTCTGCACCGTGTCCGGGGACGAGGACATGTCGATCTCGATCCCCTCCAGGTCTCCCTCGCAGGAGACCTCGACTGACTCTCCAAGGCTCCTCACCCTGCACCCCATCGACTCGAGGGCTGTCAGGAACCGCCTGTCCCCCTGGCAGGAGGAGGGGTTCAGGTTTCCGACCCGGACCCTGCCACCGCAGAGCGCTGCGAGTGCAAAGAAATAAGATGCAGACGAGTAGTCCCCCTCGATCTCGTATGTCCTTCCATTGTACGGGATCCGGGCGGCTACGTGGAAACGCCGGTATCCCTCCCTCCCAACCGTCGCTCCGAAGGCCTCCATCACCGAAAGTGTGACGTCGAGGTACGAGGGAGATGCAACCCCTGGGTCGAGATCCAGGACCACATCCCGGTGGGCATATGGTGCCGCCATCAGGATCGAGGATACGAACTGGCTGCTCATGCCTGCATCCACCCGCACACGCCCCCCCGTGAGTCTCCCCGAGACTTTCACCGGAGGAAATCCCGTCTTCTCCATGAACTCGATGCTCCCGCCAAGGGCGCTCAGTGCGTCCGCAAGGGGGCCGAGCGGGCGCTCCTTCATCCGGGGGGAACCCGTGAGGATCACAGGGTTGTTACAAAGGAGCGCGACAGAAGTGAGCAGCCGCATGCTCGTCCCGGAGTTGTGCATGTTCATAACAAGCCCTGGAGGACAGCAGAGGGTTCCACCCGTGCCCCTGACCCGCGAAGAGCGCTCCCCCGCTATGATCTCCACACCCATTCCCATGAGGGCTTCTCTTGTTGCCGCGATATCCTCTGCTTCCAGTGGATTTGAGATGAGAGAATCGCCCACGGCAAGGGAGGCGGCTATCAGCGCCCTGTGAGTGTAACTCTTTGAGGGTGGCGCCTGGAAGTTGAGGTCAACATTCCCTGCCTTTCGAAGCGTTACTTCCATTCCGGGACCTCCAGCGTGGGATATCTCCCAAGATCCTTGACTGCCGTCATCCCTTTGAGTTCACGGACTGCCTCTTCTGAATTTCCGTTGTACACGAAATCGAGAAAGAAGACATAACTCCCCATGCCCCGCTTGGACGGGCGCGACTCGATCCTGGTGAGGTTGATGCCCCTTCGGGAGAAGATCCCGAGGATATCGTGAAGGAGACCCGCACGGTCCTTTCTTGGGTCGATGATGATGCTCCCCTTCGCTGCATCAGGCCCAGAATACCTCGCTGAAGAGATGGTCACGAAGCGGGTGATGTTCCGCTGGTTATTCTCCACCTGTTCGCGCCTGATCGGAAGGTCATAAAGGCGGGCGGTCATCAGTGACACGATGGCCGCACTCTTCACCGTACGCCGCATCTCCATCGCGCTCTGGGCATTGCTCGGCGTATGCACGACAGGTATCTCAAGGGCGTCCACTACCTCGCTGCACTGCTCGTGAGTCTGGGGATGGACGTAGAGCACCTCCGCCTCTTCGAGCGGCTTAAAGGAGACGAGGTAGTGGTGGATAGGCATGTACAGTTCTCCCGTGATCCAGACCTCGTGCTGGAGCAGCCCGTCCAGGGATGGCCCTACACCCCCCGCCTCGCTGTTCTCCAGGGGGACGAGTCCCGTTCCCTCTCCCTTCTCCACAGCCTCGAAGATGCGCCGGATGGTAGAGACGAGGGTGACCCGGTCTCCAAATACGCGCCAACCCAGTTCGTGGCTGAACGTGCCCTCCGGTCCGAGTACGAATACCTTCATTTCCTCACCATGGACGCAATTAGCAGGTCAGACTCCATGGCTGCCTTCTGGCAATACGTCCCGAAGTGCTGCGCATTCTTCTTAAATACCTCTTCAAAGGCATCGGTGTCCCGGGCCCCAATGATCTCCCGCAGGGATGAGAACGCGCCCTCGCATGCCTCGATGACAGGTATCACATGGGGGTTCTGGCCGAGGATATCTGCATAGAGGCGGGCGTCCTGTGAGAGGAGCCTTCCCACGAGACTCATCTCCATCTGGTAGACCGGGCTCATGAATGCCAGGGTGTCTTCCGGCTTGACTCCCACCCTCCGCATTGTCTCCGCCATACCGAGAGTGACAAAGTGGATCAGTCCCTGCACCACCGCCATGATCCTGTCATGCTCCTCAGGAGTGGAGATGGTCACCCTTGCCCCCTGGGACCTGAAGACCTCGAGGAGGAGATCGAGGGTTTCCTGGGTGCAGCGCGCAGGGGTCGCGATGATGGTCTGTCCCGGGAGGCCATGTACGGTGGGCCCAAACATTGGGTGAAGACCCACCACCTGGGCCCGGGACGCGAGCATCGCCTCCACCGGCCCGGTCTTCAGTGAGGTGAGATCGCAGAATAACTGATCTTCTGAGAGGAGTGGGGCAACCGAGCGGATCACATCGATCGTCTCCCTGATGGGCACCGATACCATGACGACATCGCAGGCCTCTGCGACGTCCGCGGGACTCCTCGGGGTGCTCCTCCCTGCAACCTGCACCTCCCACCCCGCCTTCTCGAATACCTGCCTGAAGAACGCCCCCATCCTGCCGGTTCCACCGATAATCCCGATCTTCACCTGCAATCACTTCTCCAGGATCTTCTCCCTGACCGCCATCCCAAAGTGGCGGCCGGCCTCCTTGAGGCATCCCATTACCCTGTCTCCCGGAGAGATCTCGACGACTGAACGGGCACTCCCGTCATCTCCCACCAGGCGGATCGTCTCGGCATTCTGCAGGACAAGGCTGTAAGTTCTCCCCTCTGCCTCGGCCTCGACGATAAGGAGCGGCCTCTGCTCAATCTTCACCCTCCCGACCGTCACCTCCCTTGTACTGCCATCGGCCCCCACCACCAGCACTCGGTCTCCGGCAGCAAGATCTGAGAGATAGGCCGTCTTTCCTCCGGAGGAGAGGATATAGGCATGTACTGCCCCTGCATTGACACGGAACGGCCTCGGGGCCACGTAAGGGTTCTCCAGCGTTTCTGCGTGGACGAGGAGGAATGCCGAAGAGGTATTGCCAACGAGCATCCCCTCCCCTTCTTTCAGCATTGAACAGGTATCGACGCAGACCCTGTCCCCCATCCCCACCGGTCGGATCGCGGTGACCGTGAACGGTACCATGGCACATCGTTCATTACCACGGTGCACCAGAGACCCCGTCTCTTTCACCACCTTTGGGTCTCCTGTCTGGAGCAGGATACCTGCGACCCCACGCTCAAGCACCTGGAGCGCCAGTTCTGCCTCGTCTGTATCATGAACCAGGGCGATGATACGATCTGACTGGGCCACAAGGTTCTCGAGAGGGATTACCGCCCAGTCCTCTGTACTGACGATGACGTATCCACTCCTTGCGAGGATGGCTGCCTTCTCCTCGCTCTCCTTGCCGGCAATCCTCACCTCCCAGACGTCCCTGCCAATCGCGAGGTCCCCGTCAGGGGCCACAACGCGGACCCTGCCAAGCGCCTTCACACTGCCGCTCTCATCAGCGACAATGGTATCAGCTCCGCTTTCAAGGGCAGCAGTCACCACTTCCTTCTTCCAAGAGCGGGCATCCACCCAGAACTCCTTCATCCCGCCTCCCTGAGCGCCTGCTCCGGGTCTGCCTCCTCGTGCACGACGCGGCAGAGGGCCTTGACGAATGCCCGTGTGTTCTCCCTCTGGAAGGCGTTCCGTCCTACACAGACACCCGCCCCGCCCGCCCTCACGGAGTCGCGTATTATCTGGAGCGTCTCGAGGTCCCCTGCCTTCTCTCCACCGGCAATGAAGACCGGTACTGAACACGAAGTGACGATCTTCCTGAAAGAGACCGGGTCACCCGTGTAATTGGTCTTTATGAGATCGGCGCCAAGCTCCTCGGCGACCCTTACGCAGTGCCCGACCGTTGCGGGCGAGTTGGGATCGATACCCTTCCCTCTGGGGTAGATCATGACAAGCAGGGGGATTCCCCAGCGGTTGCAGTCCTTGACCACCTTCCCCGCGGACTCAAGCATTTTCGACTCGTTCGGGGCCCCGAGGTTGATATGGATGGAGACCGCGTCTGCGCCGAGCGCCACCGCCTCCTCGACGGTGCAGACCAGCACCTTGTCGTTCGGGTCAGGATTGAGGGATGTGCTCCCTGAAAGATGGACAATCAGTCCGATGTCTCTTCCCCTTCTCCGATGCCCTCGTTTGACGATCCCCTTATGCAGGACGATCGCGTTCGCTCCACCCTCGCTCACCTCCGAGATTGTCGTGGTCATGTCCAGCAGCCCTTCAATCTGTCCCAGCGTGAACCCATGGTCCATGGGAACGATCACGGACCGCCCAGTGTTCCGGTCCATGATCCTCTCAATACGAATCTCTTTTCCAATCATCTTCTCTTCTCCTTCACAATCTCCAGTGCTTCTTCCGCCGAGCACCCACGGTGGACGATCTCTGCCGCGGCACGTACAAAGCGGTCCGGTGCAGGGTGCTGGAAGGCATTCCGCCCGATTGAGATCCCGGCGGCACCCCCTTCCATCGCCCCCTCTATCAACTCCAGGGTGGCAAGGTCGCTCGTCTTAGAGCCTCCCGCCACTACCACGGGAACCGGGCAGCCCCTTGTCACCAGGCGGAAACTGTCCGGGTCACCGGTGTAGACCGTCTTTACGAGGTCAGCCCCAAGCTCCGCTGCAACTCTTGCGGCAAGGCAGACATGCTCGACCTGGTGCTCGTCCTTGATCTTCCTCCCTCTCGGGTACATCATCGCAAGGAGCGGCATCCCCCACTCCATGCAGTCGATTGCCACCCGCCCGAGGTCAGAGAGCATCCTCGCTTCGGAGTCCGCCCCGATGTTCACGTGGATAGAGACGGCATCGGCCCCCATTTTCAGGGCGCTTGTCACAGAGTTCACCAGTACCTTCTCGTTCGGGTCAGGCCCTATGGAGGTGCTTGCTGAGAGATGGAGGATCAGTCCCACATCCCTCCCGCTCTTCCGGTGACCATACAGAGACAGGCCGACGTGTCCAAGGACGGCATTGGCACCCCCTGTCGCCACAAGGTCGACAGCTCTCCCTAGGTCAATGAGGCCCTCTATAGGGCCGTTGGTCACCCCGTGGTCCATGGGGACAATGATCGTCTTGCCGGTATTCCGGTCCATGATGCGTTCCAGGCGAATTTCTTTTCCTCTCATGTAACACTCCCATCCATCCAGCGCATTTGTATGAGAAACGGCCGATGGAATTCAGTAAAAATACCAGAAATAACCAAAATAGCGGTGATAGCGGGAAAGTGCCGCAGCTAATGGCTTATTGTTCAGAAGGACAGTTTCGTTGATGCACGGTGCAGGCGCCAAGCTAAGGGAGATAAAAACACTCACCGGCGAAAAAACACTCACCTTGCATTGAATATCAAAATGGAACGACCATGTATATAAAAGTGATGAGGTTTCCCGTGGGCCTTTCCCTCATTTATGGACCTTCTTGATGGAGATCACGTCTCCCAGGGTCGGGACTACCGTCCCTCCGCCCCGCTTCCCTTCATCATCTGCAGGAGAGTCGATCAGCCTGATGCCAAGCGCTTTCTCAAGTTTTCTCCGCACTTCGTCCTCGGGGATCAGGTCTCCCTTCTCGATCTTCTTGATCAGCAGTTCCTTCTCCTTGAGCTGCATCGCAAGATCCTTCTGCGAGAGTCCCCTCTCCATCCGGGCTGCGCGTATGCGTTCACCGTAATCTTCAACGATTTCGCCCTCGATCAGGTCAAAAACATCCTTCGAGCGCCTGACGGGGACCGATCTCCCTGCGCGGGGGCCAGTCCCGGCACGCGGCTGTGCCCTTGCAGTCATCTGCACCTCGGTCCCATATCGGGCACAATTGGCGCAGACTACGAGCTCGGCTCCCTCCACCCGTACGGTCTTTGAAGGGCCGACAATCTTCCCTCCGCACAATTCGCACTGCATACTCGTCGCAAACATCTTTATAGACATTTTTCCCTATATACTTATTTGAGGCTGAAAAATGGTGGAAAGCGCCCGCCAACCCCAGGAACCCCAGAACCCCGAGGAGCTCTACCGGTATCTCCTGGACCGGGTCACCAACATGGAGACCCGCAACCTGGAACTGCGCGAGCAAATCCGCCAGATCGAGTCGGACAAGCGCTATATCGAGACCCAGAAGATACGGTACGAGCGGGAAGTAAGAAAGCTGAAGAGCGAGATAGAGCAGTTGAGGAGTCCCCCGCTCGTCATCGGGACTGTTACCGATGTGCTGGACAACGGGAGAGTAGTAGTCAGGAGCAGTGCCGGCCCGAGGTTCATGGTCAGGAGTTCCATGTGTATAGACCCCGAAAAACTGAAACCCGGCGCCAGGTGCACACTGAACCAGCAGTCACTTGCGGTGATCGACGTCCTTCCCGAGAGCTACGATGCCCAGGTGTACGGCATGGAGGTGGTGGAGAGCCCTGATGAGACATATGCGGATATCGGGGGCCTGGACCCCCAGATCAACGAGCTGAGGGAGGCTGTGGAGCTCCCGCTGAAGAAGCCCGAACTCTTTGACCGTATAGGGATTGAACCTCCAAAAGGGGTTCTCCTGCACGGTCCGCCGGGGACGGGAAAGACCCTTCTTGCGAGGGCCGTCGCCCATGAGACAAATGCGCACTTTCTGCGGGTGGTGGGATCTGAACTCGTCCAGAAGTACATCGGAGAGGGGGCCCGCCTGGTCCGGGAGCTCTTCGACCTTGCGCGAAAGAAAGCCCCGACTATCATTTTCATAGATGAGATCGATGCAGTGGGCGCTTCCCGGACAGAAGCTACCACCTCCGGCGACCGCGAAGTGCAGAGGACTCTTATGCAGCTTCTTGCCGGGATGGACGGCTTTGAGCGGCGTGGCGACGTCAAGATTATCGGGGCGACCAACCGTATCGATATCCTTGATCGGGCGCTGCTTCGGCCCGGCAGGTTCGATCGCATCATCGAGATACCCCTCCCCGATATCCAGGGCCGTATTGCCATCCTTGACGTCCATACCAGGAGGATGCGCCTTGATCATGGCGTCGATCTTTCCGAGATCGCCGCCATGACCGAGGGGAAGAACGGAGCCGATATCAAGGCAATCTGCATGGAGGCAGGTATGTTCGCGATCCGGAAAGACCGGGATGCAGTCTCAAAGGAGGACTTCCTGGACGCAATCGAAAAGATCGGTCTTGACTTCGACCGACACATCTACAAGAGCGGATATGGAGCAATGTTCGCGTGAATAAAATTCTCCTCATTTATTAATTTTTTTTCCGGCTTCCTGCATCCTGACCTTGGAAATGCACCCTTGATGGAGCACACTTCTTCTCTTGCAACAAAAATAAACTCAATTCACCATTTCATGCGATTGAGTGAAATGCCCGTGTGTAATCGTTACCAAACCGGGGGTTACTACGGGGTCGAAAAATGAAGATTGAGAATGATACTTCAGGTATTATAAAATTCTTAAAAAAAAGTATGCGGCAAGCACCAAAGGTTTTATTAACCTCCCCATGCTCTTCTCAATTACAGGTGTACATCATGAGCATTGTAAAGGAATTTATGGACTTTTTATACGAGTACAAGGTCATCGGGCTCGCCATTGCATTTATCATGGGCCTGGCGGCAAACCAGCTCGTAAAATCCCTCGTTGATAACATCATCATGCCAATCATCACCTTCTTCATCCCAGGTGGAGACTGGCAGACCGCGAAACTGGCTCTCGGCCCGATTGTCATCAGCTGGGGACAGTTCCTGGCAGACCTGATCTACTTCATCATCGTTGCGTTCGTGATATTCCTGATCGCAAAGAAAGTGCTCCGCGAGGACAAGGTCACGAAGAAGTGACCTCATCCTCCAGATCATCACTCTTTTCGTCGCTCCTCTTCTGATCAAGGAACTCCTCTTCCGTGCACCAGATTTCAAGCCTCACTGTTTCTCCCGTCGTAGTCCCGGGAGTTGCCTCTGTCCTGTCAACATCAACGCCGAATCGACCCTCACTAATCACATAGCCCGATTGAAACGTACAGGTCTTCCTGAACTTCCAGGGAGTATGCAGGACCACATGCCTCCCGTAGTATATCTCGTGCGCCAGTGCCCTTGTGCAATATACACCATCAGAGATCTCAAAGAGGACATCGCGCATGTACCTTCTCACGTACCACCTGAGGTCTGCCGCGAGCGAGAGTGCACTTCCCAACGAAGCCATCGAAATCTTCACGCCCGCAGATGTCTTCACCGGCCGATAAAACCGCAACGCGTCCCTGCTGGTCTCAGAGGAGAGGAGCTCCTCATAAAGCGCGACCCCTTCTTTGGGAATGAAGAGCACCTCCATGGGCGTAACACCTTTACCCGAAATATTATACCCGGGAGGTGTTAAGATGCAGTGTTCAGCCGAGTGGTCACGGGGTGGCGATGATATCCCTCATTCCGGAAGACAGCGAGGGAAAAAAGAGGAAAAAGGGAGTATTATTCAGGTATACATCCTGAGATCCGTGCTGACTTCCGCCCGGACCTTCCGTACCGCCCTCACGAAGTCGTCGTGCGAAAGTGTCCGTGCCTCCCTTCTTACCGCCATCATCCCGGCCTCCCTGCAAATTGCCTGGAGATCTGCTCCCGTGGCGTTCTCCGTCATTTCCACGATGGCCCCAAGATCGACATCCTTCCCAAGGACCATCCTCGCGGAGTGTATCTTCAATATCTCCTTCCTGCCCTCCGCCGTGGGAAGGGGGATGGAAATCACACGGTCGAACCTCCCGGGACGCAGCAGCGCCGGATCGAGCATGTCAACCCTGTTGGTCGCGGCCATGATCCTGACATCGCCCCTGGTATCGAACCCGTCCATTTCGGCCAGGAGCTGCATCAGGGTCCTCTGTACCTCCGCACTGCCAGAGGTCCCGTCATTGGTGCGGGTACTTCCCACTGCATCTATCTCGTCGATGAAGACAATGGATGGTGATTTTTCCCTGGCAAGCGAGAAGAGTTCCCGTACCAGCTGTGCTCCCTCGCCGATGTACTTGTGCACGAGTTCGCTTCCTGACATCCGGATGAATGTCGCCCTTGCCTGGTGTGCGACCGCCTTTGCAATCAGCGTCTTGCCTGTTCCCGGTGAACCGTAGAGGAGGATCCCCTTTGGCGGCTCCACACCCACCCTCTCATAGATCTCGGGTTTTGTGAGGGGATACTCAACCGCCTCCCTGACCTCTTCTATCTCCTTTGCAAGGCCACCGACCTGGTCGAACGTGATCTCCGGCGACTCGTCGAGCTCCATCACCCTGACTCTCGAGTCGAATATGTTTCCAACAATCTTCACGATAGAGAGGGCATTGTTTACTGCGACCTTGGTCCCGGGCTTGAGCTGGCGAAAGATCTCGTCGTTGACGTGGGTAAGGTACTCCTGGTTGTTTCCCTGCTGCCGCAGGTAGACCTCACCCCTGTCGAGAAGGTCTACCACCACCGCAACAAAGAGCGGCATCCGCTTGAGCTGGTTATTCTCGCGTTTCAGCTGCGCATTCTCCCGCAGGATCTCATCGTTCTTCACCTTGAGATCGAGAACCTGTGACTCAAGGTCCTGGAGCTTCAGCTGGTATTTGAGTTCTGTGTCGGATCCCGCGTTTCTTATGACGCTCTCTTCCATGCTACCATTATATCTTGAGTTCCCTACATTTATGTGGTGTGATCATGCTCATCAGGGGCCGCGGCATCTCGAAAGGAAGCGGCACAGGCAGGGTACTGGCAAGTCCCGAACCCATCTCATTCCTCTCCGGAGTAGACCCGGAATCAGGGATGATTGTCGAGAAGGGACACCCGCTCGAGGGAGCGCTGATTGCAGGAAAGGTCCTCGTCTTCCCCCACGGCAAGGGCTCGACGGTGGGCTCGTATATTGTATACGCACTCAGCAGGAACGGGAAGGCACCGGCGGCCATGATCAACCTCGAAGCCGAGCCAATCATCGCGGTGGGAGCCATCATCGCAGGGATACCGCTCGTTGACAGACTGGAAGGAGGACTGTCCCTGGTCCCGGACGGGGCCTTGGCAAGGGTTGATGGAGGGGAGGGATTCGTTGAAATACTGAACAGTGATGAATCCGGAGAGACAGCCTAATCAGTCATCACTCCCTAAGACTCACACATGCGACTCCTTCCTTTGCTCTTCGTGATGCTGCTCATCTCAGGAGTGGCAATCTGCGGGTGTACCCAGACCCCGGCAGGTAGTACCAGGTCCCCGCAGGGGATCTCCCGGAGTGGGATGATGCCCGGCCCGACTGTCACTCTCCCCCCCGAGCATGCGGTTGAGATCCAGATCAACGAGAAAGACCCGATATATGCGACTATCAGCGTTATCTTTGCCGGAGGCAAGGGCCAGGTCATGGTGACTGATATTCTGGTCCGTGTCACCCGGTCCGATGGCAAAGTGACAGAGAAACACCTTGAGCCCGTGAAGGGTGCCGAGCTGAAGTTCGAGGGGACGAAGGAAGACGACCGCATTGAGGCCTTCGTCTCCCTCACGAATGGAAACACCTACAAGGTGATCGACCAGCTCGTCCCCTACAGGACCAGGGGCTGAACGGGAAGCGGGGGGTTGCCAGACCCCCCTCTCGGATCCATCCCCTGCTTCACTTGCGAATGGACGTCCACTGGAGGTTTATCCCGGCAGCAAGGAATTCGTATGCAGCCCTCTATGCGGCGTGCGAGCAGGAGGGCTTCGTTCTCGAACCTGTCGGAGCGCCTTCTCCGGAGGTGACCTGCTACAGCCTCAACTCGCTCAATGCATCCCGATATCTCAAAGAGATACAGAATGCCCGGTGTGTCACCATAGTTGGAGGCCCGCATGCAACGGCGTGTCCTGCGGAGATGGCAAAATTTGCAGACTATGTCATCGTGGGAGAGGGGGAGTATCTCCTGCCGGCCCTCCTCCGTTCCCTGGAGAAAGGCGGCCCGGTTCCGGCAGGGGTGGCCACAGCGAATGGATTCATGCCGGCTGACCATTGCGTCAGGTTGGATAGATATCCCCCGTTCTCGACTATGAAGGGATATATAGAGATTTCCAGGGGTTGCCCGCATGCCTGTGCCTACTGCCAGACTCCCCGTATCTTCGGGCCGCACATGCGGCACCGGGGCATCGATGCAATCACTCGTGCGGCACGCCGGTTCAGGGATGCGCGTTTCGTGACGCCGAATGCCCTGGCATATGGATCAGACGGCAGAACACCCCGGCTTGAGAAGGTCAAACATCTCCTCTCCGCGCTCCATCACAAGGACCAGCACATCTACTTCGGGACTTTTCCAAGCGAAGTGCGCCCGGAATGGGTCACCAGGGATGCGATCGAACTTGTCACCACCTATTGCACCAACACCCGTCTCCACTTCGGCGCACAATCGGGGAGCGACAGAGTGCTCTCGCTCCTCAACCGGGGGCACACGGTAAATGACGTGATCAGGGCCGTGGAACTCTGCCTCGAGTCCGGCCTTGAGCCGGTGGTGGACTGCATAGTCGGTATCCCCGGTGAAGAGGATGAAGACCAGCTGATGACCGCAAGGCTCGTGGAGTGGATCAGCCGAAGGGGGCGTGTCCATCTGCACAGGTGCATCCCGCTTCCCGGCACCCCCCTTGGAGGAAAATCCCCGCGCGAACTCCTCCCCGAAGTTGAGCGGCTCCTGGGAACACTTGCGCTGAAGGGCAGAGTGACCGGATCGTGGGGTGACCCTACGCGAAGATTTTTTTAAAGGCCCCTTCGAATGAATATTGACATGATGGATGTGCTTTTGCTGGCAGACCTTCACGGAGAGTTCGGGAAGCTCGAATCTTTCCTGGAACTCTCCCCCGATGCCGTCTTTATTGCCGGCGACATCACCAATATGGGACCTGCGGATTCGGTCGAATCACTCTTCTCCCGCATTGAAGTGCCCGCGTTTGCAGTGCCGGGTAACTGTGACCCCCGGGAGATCATCGACACCCTGGAGCATTCGGACTGCGTCTGTCTCCATGGTTCGTACATCAACCTCGGGAAGATCTCAATCGTGGGGATTGGAGGCTCAAACCCGACTCCTTTTAATACCCCGTTTGAAATGACGGACAAGCAGATCGATGACCTTCTTGGTTCCATCATCGCAAAGATGGAGCGCACCATGCACAACGTGCTTATCTCCCATGCCCCCCCACAGGGGTTTCTCGACGAGGCGGGGGGAAATCATGTGGGAAGCGCCAGTATCAGGAAACACATGAAGTCTTTTGACCTGGTCTGCTGTGCCCATATCCATGAGCAGAGGGGGATTGTCGAGGAGGGGGGGGTAAAAGTGGTCAACCCTGGCATGGCTGCCCTCGGCCAGTGCGGGATGATCCACTTCGGCAGGGAGCCTAAAGATATCACAGTCGAGCTGCTGCAGGTGTAACCCCGCGAGGCCCGGAGGTTCCCAGACAACGATCGCTCCTCTTTTTGCACTGCGCCAGCGCAAGAATGGTCCAGCGCTATACCTGAAGATCCCTCTTCCTTTCAAGGAGCAGTTCGAGGTATGACGAGAGGATTGGCTCCCCGGTCACCCCGATCTCCTTTCCCAGCGCCACCACATGCTCGGAAGGACACTCCACGCTTGTGGGGTTGTTCAGTTCAATCTCCACAAACTCCCCGAGCCCTTCCACCTCGTCGAGGCACACAGTTGCATCCCTGAAACGGTAATACTCCCTCCATTTCGTCACTTCGGCGACCCGTGTAAACCCGAGGGAGAAAAAGATCCTGGCCATTACATCAGCGGACTCAACTCCGCAATTGAACTCATCCCTTGCCTTGAGGTGGAACCCCGGCTTCTTCTGGCCTTTGTACGTCACTGTGCACCTCTCCCCTGCATGACGGATTCGGAGCGCTTCATCGGTTATCCCGAAATCACGATGTGGTGCATTCAGGTACAGATCCCGTTCCAACACCCTCCCCTCCCTCTCCGCGTGGAGAGAAGAGAGCCGGTCTCTCACCGCGGCAAGATTATGTACCCTGGCCTTCAGCTCGATCTCAAGCATTCTCTCCACTTCCCATCTTTATTGGGATTACTATAATACGTATGGCCTGGAAAACGGTCCATGGTGGTGGACTCCTGTGCAGCGGCATGAACCATGCCACTCAAAAAGAAAGAACACTTTGGATCGAAAGGGAATGTGGTAGTTTTCCGTGTGTATTGATTAATTATTTAAGAACATCGCGGTAAATGTATAAAGAACCTTTATCCGGGGGAACATCAGTGATTTTTACCCCGGGTAGCCGGAGATTGCAGGTGAAAGAATGTCAATAAAAGCGGGAGATTTTATCAGGCTCAGCTATACGGGCAGGGTGGACGGGAAGATCTTTGACACGACTGACGAAGATGTCGCAAAAAGTGCAGAAATCTTCAATCCAGAGGCCAGGTACGGCCCGGTGACCATCCGTGTCGGAAGCCACCATGTCATTCTCGGGCTTGACGAGGCGCTCGAAGGGAGAGAGGTCGGAGAGGAAGGAGAGGTTCTCGTTCCATCCGACAAGGCGTTCGGCCCCCATGATCCTGCCAGGGTAGAGGCGTTTAACAAGAACTCTTTCTCGGAGAAGCCAAAGAAGGGAATGAGCCTCAAGGTTCCAGACAAGGGGGAGGGCACGGTCGTCGATATTATAGGAAACCGCGTCCTGATCGATTTCAACCATCCCCTGGCGGGAAAACCGCTCTCCTATACTTTCCGTATTGAGGGGATGGTAGAGGGAGCAGTGGAGCAGATGAAAGGGTTGATCAACCTCTACGCTGGACGGGACATGGACGTGACCCTGGATGGCGCCGTCATTACCCTGCACCTGCCGCCCGGGATCACATACGACCGCAGGTGGCTCCTCTGGAGGAGCAGGATAATCCACGAAGGATTCGATCATATCCCCGGCATCGATGAGATCACTCTGGTGGAGACCTTCAGGCGTACTGGAACTGACAAGCCCGAAGCCTCGGAAGAATAAATTCCCATACCCTTTTTTCACACCCGGCCGGATGAGAGATGAGATCCATTGACGGTCTCGTGGTATCAATGGAACATTCCCGGTTCATTCCCGCCAGGATTACGCATCAGTATGTCAGGAGAAAAAGCGGTTCTGTCATCCCCTGCTCTCTTTGCAGAGCGGTGAAAGCTTCTGGATGAGTCTCTCCACCTGCGCCGGGGCGGTACCGATGTAGCGCCTGGGATCAAGGAGTGCCTGGACTTCTCCGGGGGCAATGAACTTCCTCACTTTTTTATCTGAAGACAAGACCTCTGCAAGTGGTATCTTCCGCTCCAGTGCGTGCATGCTGGCTTGCCGCATCGATTCGTGCGCCTCCTGCCGGCCCATCCCCCTCACGGTCAGCTCGATCATCACCGACTCCGCCATGTTCACCCCCTGGAGCAGGGCAAGGTTCTGCGAGATTCGGTCGTGCTTTATCGTGAGCCCGTCGATCACCCTTATCATCAGGGCAAGGATGTGATCGGCGAGAATGGTTGCCTCGGGGAAAATGACACGTTCGCACGAGGAGTTGGTGAGATCCCGTTCGTCCCAGAGCGTGTTGTTCTGGAGTGCGGGTTCAACAGCGGCCCTGACGACGCGGGCAAGTCCGCAGACCTGCTCACTCTTGATGGGATTCCTCTTGTGCGGCATGGTGCTCGACCCGACCTGCCTTGCGCCAAACGCTTCCTCCACCTCGCCAATCTCTGTCCTCTGCAGTGTCCTCACCTCAATCCCTATCTTGTCGAGTGTGGTGGCGACGTTGGCCAGGAACATGAAATATTCCGCGTACCGGTCACGCGAGATGACCTGGTTTGAAACGTCTACGGGAACGAGACCGAGAATCTCCATCATTGTCGCCTGGATCTCCATTCCCTTCCCCCCGAGCGCCGACTGTGTCCCCACCGCACCGGTCAGCTGCCCGACCGCCACCCGCGGGGTCATCTGCCCGAGACGCTCAATATGTCGTGCGACTTCGCTTGCCCAGATGGCGAACCGGAGTCCGTAGGTGGTGGGGACGCCGATCTGGCCATGGGTCCTCGCTGCACAGACGAGGGTGCGCGTCTCATCAGCTCTCTTCAGGAGGGCAAAAAGCAGCCTGCGAAGTTTTCTGTCCAGGATCGCAATTGAAGCCTTCACCTGCATGCCTGTCGCAGTATCCAGGATATCGTTTGATGTTGCACCGTAGTGGACATACCCCCCTCCCTCGCCGCACTGTTCCGCAATGGCCTTCACAATCGCCATCATGTCATGGCCGATCTCCTCCTCTATCTCTTTCGCCCTCGCAAGCGTCGTCTTTCCGGCCCCCGCTGCGATGGCATCCGCAGCAGCGGCCGGGATGAACAGGTGCGCAGCAGATGCCCTCGCAAGGGCAACCTCAGCCTGCACAATGCAGGAGAAACGGTACTCCTCCTCCCAGATTGCCCGCATCTCCGCAGTCCCATACCGGAACTCGATGGGATGGATTGCCATGGAAGAAGGGTTGGTGTTTCCCGATAATAAAAAAGAGTCAGCGATACAATGGTATGGTATAATGGACAGCCTCGATGACTGGTTTCCCTACGAAGAATATCGCCCATGCCAGCGTGAGATGCTCGAATTCGGGCTTTCCTGCGCACAGGATGGCGTCACGGGGCTTATCGACGCCCCGACGGGAAGCGGGAAATCGAGCCTTCTTGCGGCGCTTCTCGCTGCACGGGAGAAGAGGCGTGTCATTGTATGCGTCCGAACAGTGAGCCAGCTCAATACCTTCATCCGGGAACTTGCACTTATCAGGGAGAAGAGGCCGGGACTGAAGACTGCCTACCTGATCGGAAAGAGGGGCATGTGCCCGCTTGCCGGGGAGGGGGACGTGTATCGCCGATGCGAAGGCGTGAAAGGGTTCAGCACCACCCTAATGCGTCAGCGTGCGGAGAAGGGATCGCTCGTCCCGTCAAAAGATCCCTTCATACAGCAGCAGATCCGGAGGATGGACCCGCAGCGACCGTTGCTCTGCCCGCACTTCATCGGGAGCCGGGTCTTTGTGCAGTCCGAGGAGGGGCTGCGCATGGTGCCTTCTGCAAGCCTGCAGACAAAAGCCGAGCGTGTGAGCCGCCAGACGGTCTGGCCGCACCAGTTGCAGGAGATGGCGTCCGGGATCTGTCCCTACGAGCTGATGATCCTGGCAGCCCAGAAGGCAGACGTGATCCTCCTGAATTATCGGCACCTCTTTGACGAGGATATCAGGGAAGCCCTGTATGCGAACCTCAACCTCGATCCTGCCGATGCGATACTCCTTCTCGACGAAGCGCACAACTGCGGCGATGCTGCAACAGATGCCCGGAGTGTAGGCCTTGACCAGGACACTCTGCTCCAGGCAGGAACCGAACTTGCAAGTCTGCGCCGCACCAGGAAGGGTGTCGAGGCGCTCCAGCAGGTGATCCCACGCATCTCAGGGTTCATGGAAGGGCTCCAGAACTCGTTTGAAAGCGAGGACTGGTTTGACCCGTCCATCTTTGACAGGATGGTGGTGAAAGGATCGCTCTATCATTCCATGGCCGGGATCGTTGACGATCTCGAGGACATATCAGAGAAGTTGCGGGAGAATAATATCAGGGCAGGGGAGTTCCGGGAAACCGCGCTCGAGCGCCTTACCCGCTTCCTCGTGACACTCTCCTCGTCTTCGAAGGATCCTGCCTGCCTCACGCTCTTCAGGAAGGTCGATGGCGTCGTGTCGCTCGAGGTCAGGAGTATAGACCCGGGGCCGCCCCTGCAGGAAATTGCAAGGTCCCACCACGCATGCCTGCTCATCTCCGGGACGCTCTCTCCAGTCGAAGCGTATGCGACGTATTACTTTGGCGATCTCCCGGTGAGGACGCTCTCTTTGCCAAATGCCTTTCCGAAAGAGAACCGTATGATCCTCTGTGCGAGTGACATCACGACCGCATTCTCCATGCGCCAGAATGAGAAGAACCTCCATCTTATACGTTCGTACATCGAGGTCTTCTCGCGCCTTGATGGAAACCTTGCCATCTACTTTCCGTCATACCAGGTGCTTGAGATGTTCTCGAGAATCCCCGCCACGATGTCCAAAAAGAAGAGGATGTTTCTCGAGCCAAGGGATGCAAGGGACGCGGAAGAGGCGCTCCGTGAATTTCTGTCCCTCCCCGGATCGGGGGAGTCTGGTCTCCTCCTGGCAGTATGCGGGGGCAAGTGGAGCGAGGGGCTTGATTACCGGGGCGATCTCCTCCAGGGGGCGATGGTGATAGGCCTGCCACTTGCACCCTTCAACCAGGTCCGGAAGATGGTCATCGAGTACTACCGCAGGCGTTTCGGGGACGAGGGAGAGTTCCTCTGTTATACACTCCCTGCAATCAACCGCGCCCAGCAGGCGCTGGGAAGAGTGCTCAGGACACCCGATGACAGGGGAGTCCTCGTCCTTGGCGAACGACGGTTCCTCGACGGCAGGGTACATAAGGGGCTGCCGAAGTGGATGAGAGACGAGATGCGTGCCTGCAACCTGAAAGAGTTTGGGGAGTTGATCGGGAGATGGCGATGAGAGAGGGGTCCTGCAGGTTCGGGCTCTGGCATGTCCATGTCCACTGGTCCCGCGACCTGGTGAGCCTGGTCAGATTCTCACCCCTTCCCCTTGAAGGTGCCGTGCCACTCCCGATCCGGCGCTACTGTGCCGGTTTCTCCGAGAACCTCCGGGAACTGCAAAGCATTGCCCTCTCTTCCGAATACCCATACTCGGCTGTCTACAGGAAAGTATGGGAGATCCCATACGGCCATACCAAGACATATGGGGATATTGCACGGGACCTGGGCATCTCCCCGAGACTGGTCGGGCTCGCAATGATGCGGAACCCCACCCCCCTTGTCATCCCTTGCCACAGGGTTGTCTCGAGGACCGGTCCTGGAGGATTCACCCCCGATCCGGCGATCAAGGAAGCGCTCCTTGCCATGGAACGAAGAAACACAAGGTGTTTATCCGGATAGGGCCCAGTCTTCAGGAATAGAGTCATCATGACAAGGTGTGTGCTGATAGTCCTGTCCTCATCCGTTTCAGCCGGGATATATTGTGCGATTCGTATTTATTGGCCGGGACTGCGTGTAAAACTCGGGTCCGGAATCGATCGAGTAATGTCCATTCGCGTAACCATGCCCGGGGAATCCTGATGGACCGATCAGGAGTCATCCTTGTTGGCGGAGAGGCGCGGCGTGCCAATGGCCTGGAGAAGTACTTCTTCAAATACGGAGGACGGACGTTTATAGAGAGACTGACCGAGACTCTTGCGGGGGTGGTCGATGAGATCGTCCTTGTCGCAAAAGACCCGGCCCAGTGCACCCGTTTCTCCCATCTCAAGGACGTCAGGTGCGTGGCTGATATCAGGCGCGGGCATGGCCCCATCGGTGGCCTCCATGCCGGCGCGCTTGCCGCTCATGGAGAGGCGATCTTTGTCTGTGCATGCGACATGCCCTGCGTATCCACAGAGGTGGTCACAAGGCTCTTCTCTCTCCTTGACGAGTTTGATGCCGTCATCCCTCAATGGACCACTGACATGATCGAGCCCCTTCATGCCGTGTACAGGCGAACAGCCCTGCTCCGCGCTCTTGAAAACCATGAAAGTCTTTCTGTCCGGAGAATGGTGCAGGGGATGCACGCCCGCTACGTCGATGTCGCAACCATCCGCGAAATTGACCCGGATCTCAGGACATTCACCAATATCAACAAAGTTGAGGATCTCGGGCGGCTCTCATGAGGGGCACGCAAGTGTTCCGACAGGAGTGACATTCGCGCCCGGGGGGGCCGGAATCCGCATCTGGACGGTCGCAACGATATCATTGCCGGAAAATTCGACGAGGTATTCTCCCGAAGTCCTGACCTGGAGTACTTTGCGGGTATCCACGCTGTATGTCTTTCCAAACCCGTCTTTCTCGATGATCTCTCCTGTCCCCTTGTCGCGGACCCTGATCTCGAAGTAGGATGCGGGGCTGATGTACGTCTGGGTGGTGTAGACGTCGTCTCTTGTCGTGTACCTGCTCTCATACCAAATATTCCTTGTCACCATCTTCGGGACGAGGCATATCTCGATGATGAGCGGAGGAGTCTCTACGGTCGTAGAATATGCGGAGACGCTGTAGGTGAAATCAATCGTGTTCAGGTAGATGATCTTGTACACTGTGGGCTCTACGGAAAAGTTCGGGAGCGTGCTTGAGGTGGGCCGGGTAGTCACAGGAGTACCCGTGGGAAAAGGTGTCGCCGGCGTCACGTACCGGGTATCCATGACTTTCTGGGTCGGGCTCGCAGTCGGGACCGGGGTTGATTCTCCCCCACCCGGGCTCACGGGTCCGGAGTGAGTCTCCTTCGGCGGGGTGATGCATCCCGCACAGAGGATACACAATACAAGGACAACCATGATTGCAGGAAAGACACCTGGCACCTTCATTCATTGTGGGTTGCATGTAAGGGTATTTATTAGTTTATCCCGCCCTGCCCAAACATTTGCTGCACAAGTGACACCGTATTCCTTGCATTCCTGCTGCCATACGCTTATATAAAATCCAGTGACATAGGTCACTATTCAACCCCGGGTTGTCCGCAATGGAGAAGAAGTCCCAGTTCTGGAAGAAGACCGACAAGTCCCTCAACACCGCCGATGGGTATGTTCTCAAGGCAGATCTGCTCGCCCATGATCAGAAATTCGAGGAGGCGGTGGAATATTACGACAAGGCACTCGAGATAGTGCCGAGGAATGCCGACGTATGGGCTTTCAAGGGCATCACCCTCCAGGGAGGCCTTGGGAGGGACGAGGAGGCGCGTGCATGCTGGGAGAGGGCAAAAGCACTGGACCATGACCTCGCCATGGCAGTGGACATGACAAAAGAGGAGCCGGCCAAGGGCGAGGACCTGGAATCGATCCGCTGGTCTGACCTTCACGACAGCTGCAGGGAGAAGCTGAAGCGGATGATGCTGAAAAACATCGAGGGGGGGTCACGCAGGTGATGTATCACCTGTGCGGGTAAAATCAGGAAATTTTTACTCACACCATTCCATGATACCCAATGGGTGGACGGATGGGGTATAGTATAATCAATGCGATGGGATCATTTTTTCTCTGCCAGTTCTATCTCTACCAGAAGGGGCGCGATAGTGCCGGTATCGACACACCTTTTCGCAAGGTGAGTAAGCCTGCGCACATACATGATGTGCGCTACCTGGAAGCTGACCAGGAGCCCGAAACAGAGCGTCACGATGCTTATCACGACGTATGCGGTGAGATCTACCATTGTTACTACCCCCTCTCTTCGGTCCTCATGACTCCCTCTCCATCTCCGTGATCAGCGGGGCAATGGAGTCCACACGCTCGCATTCCTTTGCCACCGTAAGAAAGCGCCTGGCGTAGTAAGTAGTCATCAGCAGGTATCCTGCCATTAAGCCAATACAGAACATCAATATGCCTATCACCAGATACACGCTCAGGTCATCCATCGTTGTGCTCATTGTCTGATACAGATGGACGACATATAAACATTCCTGATTCTGTGATCCCCTGTGGTATCCCGGAAACCTTTCCATCCAATTGAGGTGAGGCGCAGGATCGCACGATAGGCCTTATCATTCGGTGTTCCCAAGGAATACCTGTGCGGGAAGGCGGATTTTCGCAGAGAACCCGGACCCGGGATAGATCTCCTGCCTGACCTCCAGGCTGCAGCGCTCAAGTTCTCCCCGGGAGTTGCGGTCAAAATCGCGTTCCAGACCCTCGTAGAAACGGATTAATGACTCCTCGGGATGCAGCTCATCTCCCATCCGGGGGAGGAGCGAGAGCAGGCGCTGCCCTTCCTCAACGAGCAGGTCCCGGCTTCGGCCATCGACGTGGATGACGCAGCGATGGCACCGCAGGTTACCGTCATCCCTGAAAGAGAACTCGATGCTTATGTCGACTCTGTGGAGTCCCTGGAGGGCAAGGCTTGAAAAATTGACGAGGAAGTCGTGGAATGCACCGATGTTCTGGCTGTGTTCCGCCTTCAGGTGCCCGACCGCCTCATCCCTGGTCTTCTCGGGGATCGCGGTCTCCTCCTGCAGCTCCCTGATCATCTGTTCCCTTGACTCAAGGTGCGCCATCATGCGGAGAAGGGCACGATACCGTTTCCAGAACTCGACCTCGTGCACGCTCGAGTGGAGGGAGATCTCGCGGTTCATCCTCTCACTTCTTTTTGTTCGTTCCGGGGGGTTTCGTCTCTTCGCCTCCCGAGAACTGCTTCATCAGCGCTTTCCTCTTCCGGTGCTCCTTGATTTCACTGAATATGCAGATGAAGTTGAACCCTATCACCACGAGGATGAGAGTGGAACTCATCCAGAAGAGAGGGGTGATTCCCTGGACAATGAAGGTGGTGGCAAGCAGTAAGGCTACGAAACAGATGAGATAGAAGAAGATCCAGGGGCGTATGTTCATCAGGTCCATAGAGTGATGTGAATCGTAGCCTGTTGCGCCTCTTATATATTTGGGAATTCTTCGCCTCGCATATTCATGTGGCCTCGGATCTCTTTTCTGCCCGGAACCCGGCACCTCACAATACCGCGTCGTTTAAATGGTACCCCACGACATAGTGAATGTACCATGGCTGCCCACTCCCGCATCCTGGCATCTGCATCCCAGACGCTCGACGAGAGGCGGGACACCGTGAAACTGCTTATCATCGGAGTTTTTGCGGTCACTTCGCTCATCTTCACCATCTACCTGGTGGCGTCCCGCGACCAGGCGTTCTCTGCCTCAGTGTACCCGCTCATCCCTCACCTCTACCTCATCCCGCTCATCCTGATGGCACTCTGGTATCCCCGACGCGGCCTCCAGATCACCATCCTCCTGATCGCCGCGATTCTCCTGCTCACCACCTTCATGTACCTGGAAGGTGTGATCATGAACCCCTTCATCGCGCTCCTCAACGCCGGGATGGACATCGCGATTTTCGTGGCGCTCGCCCTGTATGCAAAGGACCGCACCCTCGTGGAGTCGTTCCTGAAGGGGTTCTTCGAGCACTCGGGGATGGGGGAGAGTTTCGAGGAGGCGATGGAACATCCCTCCACAAGGGCGAAGATCAAATTCGAAGGTGCGTTCGACGACGTGATCCGCGCGCTTCACAGCCAGGATGAGGAGACGCGCGAGGAGGCCGCGAAGGCACTCGGGGAACTTGGCGACTACCGTGCCGTGAACCCCCTCGTAGGGCTCCTCTCGGACGAAAACCGCTACGTGCGGAGGGAGGCGGCGAAGTCGCTTGGAAAGATCGGCGACCAGAAGGCAATCCCTGCCCTGATTAACGCACTCAAGGACGAAGACAGGTACGGCCGTGAGGGTGCGGCGGAGGGGCTCGGCGAGATGGGAGAACATGCATACCCCTCGCTCATCGATGCCATGGCGGACGACGACTGGCACGTCCGCATGGGGGCGGCGATTGCGCTTCGCATCATCGGCAACAGGGACGCCCTGCCCGTGCTCATCACCGCAATGCAGGACGAGAACCGGTTCGTCCGCCGCGAGGTCATCAAGTCCCTTGGGCGGATCGGCGACCACAGCGTGATCGACACCCTCATCGCTGCCCTTAAGGACCCCGACAGGAGCGTCCGCCTCAGGGCCGTGAGTGCCCTCTCAAAGTGCAGGGACAAACGGGTCATCGAACCCCTGATCGAGGCCCTGAACGACGAGGACTCGGGGGTCCGGCTCAGGGTTATCAGGGCACTTGAGGAGATTGATGACCCGCGGGCAATAGAAGCTTTGAATACTTCATATGGAGATGACAATACCTGAAAAATAAAATCTCTATTTTTAAATTATTCTCAATAGGACATTTTCATCGCCGGAATTCAATTTCCTCCAAAGGATGGCTAGCATAAACCATACATTTATAAATAAAAAGGCCAACCTACACTTACAGGCTAACTGGAGGGATCCGTTAGTCCTGTGAGGTGTAGCAAATGAGAAAATATGAAGTAAAGGAAGACGC
>Ga0116186_1001439_pt1 | contig 23550 bp, 15 predicted proteins | sample AD_JPNNA4_MetaG_FD_89806 | JGI IMG/M metagenome (GOLD analysis project Ga0116186, IMG submission 89806) | Active sludge microbial communities of municipal wastewater-treating anaerobic digesters from Japan - AD_JPNNA4_MetaG | ecosystem: Engineered > Bioreactor > Anaerobic > Digestate | place...
ACAGGGTAAAGAAAGAGATTGACAGCATCAACTACCAAAAGACCCTGGAAAAATGGGCAAAACTGAATTTCAAACCGCCGGAAATGGCAAACACATCGGTTTATGATGTGCTAAAAAAGGAATACAGTGCTCTTTCATCTGAAGAATTGAATAAACCGGCATCTGTAAGCAGAGACGACGGAGATATCTCAGGGATCAGGGCTGATGGCGTGGGAATGCCAGTCATGAGGTTCAATCCGGATTGCTGGGACCGCGCCCTCCCGCCAACGGCTATACAGTTTATATCATTTGAATACAAGCCAGCCTCATATGAAGAGCTTCAGCAGTTTATAAAGAGAAATGACGGGCTTACCGACTATGTCAGTTTGTTCATGAACAAACTACCTTTCAAAGAATTAGGAGCATTGATAAACAAAAAATGATCGATATAAGTAATCTTGCACGGTAGATTGGCAAATAATCATTATCTGTTATTAAACTTGCAAATTCACCCTGAAACTTCAGACTGACCTATGAAACATCTTATTCTGTTAACGATTGCCTTACTGACAGGATACTCACAGTTTGTATCCGGGCAGAGTGATGACTGTGCGAAATGTGGTCAGCGTATGATCAAATGCTGGGACCTGAATATTTATACCACAAAACCTGTCACTAGTGCAGATAGTACACTGTGGAAGCAGCTTCATTACGCTTCCGAAGGATACATAGGACGTTTCACTACAGTGGAATCCTCACAATGCCTGGCCTTTCTTCCTGCGTGCAGGATTGGAGACAGTACCCCTCCATGGCTTCACCCCTGTCCGTTTAACGGGCAGGAAGCGGGAGGAGACTATGACTATGAGCTTTTCGGTGATATTTCAGGGTCTGAAGGTGCCTATACCCTTAAACTGACACTTGTAACGCTAAAGCGCGAAACCGTTGCTCAGACGATCAAACATTTCGAAAAAGCTTCCGATGCAAAATGGCAGGGTGAGCTTGCCTCACTTGATCTGGGAGGAACAGAAGCCGGATCCCGACGTTTGTACGAAACAATCCACGAATTTGAGCTCAAAAAGCGTGATGCAGCCCAGGGAATAAGATATAACCAGGTGGCGATGAACGCTTCTGTTACGATGATTTCAGCCAGGAAACAGGTCAATCTGAAAGAGAACCTGCCACTTGAGTTTGAACTGAAGGATTGTGATGGTGAGCCACTGAAGGCAGCGAAACTGATACTTCATACGGCAAAAGGCAGCTTCGTGAAAAACGAGATAGAAACTGACGAGAATGGCAAAGCAAAAGCAGTGTTCGTTGCTCCGGATGAGCAATGCAAGACTGACATTAAAGTAGAGTATAATTATCACCGTCCGGGTGAGAAGCTGGGATTTGCTTCTGATTTTACCACTATTGAAGTCACCGGAGATCGTTTAGTGCAATTTGAAAGAAGGTATTATGGCATCGAAGCTAAAGGAACCGTTCCGGTAATAATAAAACTATCGGGCTGTGAATCAAAAGCCATGGCAACTGCCACCCTGCAACTGAGCGCACAATACGGCTCCTTTGGCAACTCTAGCGTTAAACCTGATATTACAGGCACTGCCCGGGCTTTATACAAGGCTCCTGACAAGGGCGTTGATGATCAGCTTAAGGTAGTCCACCGCTACACGGCATCAGACGGTTCCTCAGTTGAAATTTCAGACAAATGCACAGTTAGAGTACTGAAACCTGCAGACTCGGTTTATGCCGATATCAGCTTATTCCTGTTTGACAGAGAGGTTAAAGTTGACGGAGAAGGCAAAAAGGAATCAGATCATATAACAGATTGCATCTATTCAACAACACTTGAGTGCCTTGTGAGCCATGATGTCATCCGGATGCTGAGATCACTTGGCCGGCCTCTGACGACTGACGAACGTAAGTCACGTATCACCGTACTGTCAGGTAGCTCAATGGTAGATGTTTACAGTCCTGACTACTCAGCAAAATTATATTCAAAAAAGTATCCTTTTAAGATATCGCGGCATGAGACCAGAGAGGACTACAGGCAGATCAAGGGTGAAAAAAAGTGGGTAAAATCATATGAGATGATTTGCACTGGCGTTTCAAAAAATGACGGTCTCCAGATAACAGTTGAAAAGTTGAGGAATCCCGGAGCAACGGAAAACGCTCCGGAAAACAGCTATGCATTATTGATAAACGGAGTGGGATCGGATGCTGCCGAAGGGAACGGGAAAACCAGGTGCTGGGATGATGAGGAAGAAAAGCTTAAAGAATGCAACCCGGAGTGCAATCTGAACAATCCCGGAAAAACTGCTTTTTCCGATCAGGAATATTATGAAAATGAAAAAGCTGAACCGATAATTATAAGGGCAACTGGAACCGATGACCAGAAGCCTAAAGAGGGAGACGAGGATCCTGTCGCTAAAAGCGAAGGTGATCCGCTTGCTCCTCTCGTGTCAACCGGCTTTGAGGACTATCTGCTTGGACCTGTTGGTGATCTCACCCTTTTTCTGGAAGGCTCCTCTTATCTTTATGAAGATGGGTACAAATACCTTTGGAGATATGCTCATGTGACCATGAGGTTATATCCTAAAGGCACAAAATCACTTAACCCTGAAGCTGACAATCAGACTGAGGAAAGTGACATTTTCAACGAGACGGATCCGGAAGCTGAAAAACTGAGGGAAAAGGCGCTTGACCGGCTGAAAAAATATATACAGGAACATCCCGGAAGTATGTTCGATCCCAAATTGTAGTAACAAATTGTATCACTTATGATGGAAATATATAAAATCATCTTGAGGACACTATCAGCATATCTTATGCTGACTGTGCTAATCTTCCAGCCGCTGTCAGCACAGGACAAAACTCTTCTCACAGAAAAACCCGGGACATTTAAGTTCAGAAGGGATATGCTTAACGGTCTTGGTCCTGACTACCAGTACAGAAAAACCTGCAATTTTACAAATACAGAGTCGGAGGTAGCCCTGAATGCACTGGAAAAGCTTGTTCAGGTCTTCCGAAATTGCCCGGTACTGAAGGAAAACAAAGGCTTCGATGCAATATACGATCTTGGCATAGGACGTTGCAATTCAAAATATGGATACCCTGTGCCTTCGACAATTGCATTCTATCTCAGTACATGGAGCCTTTACAAAGGGAAGGAGGTGCAATGGACGATTGAACCGCCTCAATGGAGGTTGGAGGTTAATATGACTGATAAATACAAGGATAACGGTTTTAATGAGACTGATTTCAGCAATGCTTCTGGTCCCACTAATCCTGCCTTCAGTGAAGAGGCTATGAGCCGGGCTACAGCAGAGGTAAATGAGCTTTTCTACCAGCCTGGAGTGAAGGAGGCTATTAAGCCGGGAATTGACAGGTATGGTGAAATTTACGTTATTTATAACCCTGATCGTCCACCCTACTGGCAACAGGTGACTATCCGTGAAGCGTATCGTCTCCTGATCAATTACTGGAAATGCATACCTGAGAAGGCAGAGTCTGATGTGATGGTATCGGCAGTTCAAAGTGAATTTAACCGGTTCTCTGAGGCTGAAAAAGACAGGTACGCCTATTTCGGCGACCCCGAAAGTGTATACAGAATAGGTTACGTGAAGAATGATACGCCTGTACTTCGGCCGAATCCTGAATACTGGAACAAAACCCTGCCACGTTCCGCAATCCAGATAATGGTACTTGAAATCCCTGGTGCTGAAGTCGTTAAGAACAAAATGAATAATTGTCTCCAGGTAGGTGATGGTTATTACTACATATACAGACTGCTTGATGAAATTAATATAAGTTCACTTCTACCTGTAATTGGTAAATAATGTGGATAATAAAAATATCCATTATGTATAAATTTCTACTTTTATCTGTACTTGGTCTTTTGGTCCTTGCTTCTTCCGCCCATCCGCGCTTACCGGAAAATCCAATTTCATTTGGTCCCTATAAGGAGAAGGAGAACAACTCTTCAAATCCCGGCAGAGAAGGAAATCAGTCTCGCGGTCTATGGATCCTTACGGCTAAAATTTCACAAAGCAGTACACTGCAACTTGACACACTGATAAGTATTGATGCCGGGAATCTCAAATGGACTCAGGAAAGGCATGTCAGCTTAAAAACAGTGACCCGTGGAGAGGTAACGGCTGTCTTTGAAAATCAGGCAGAGAATCCGGCAAGGGAATTCCAGTATGATACAGATTCGGGCGATCCGGGAACCATAACAGTTTCAGGGGATGGTATGCACACTTCACATTCAAGCTACGAGGAAATAATAGGCGGCAAACTGGTGGATGCAAATATCAGTGATATAAATGTTTCAGGATCTGCTTACCCCGGTGCTACAATAATGTTCTATTACTCTCCTGACAGTAAAAATATCTCTGTCGGTATTACGATAAACGCCAAAGGGACGGACAAGAGGCGGAGGTTTCACGACGAATGGAAAGATTCCAGCAGTGAACTTGACAAATACGGTCTTTCATGTTCCGGAGGCTGTGACATGTCCGACGGCAGGAATTGTAATATTACTAAAACATCTTCAGGATACCAGGCAACCTGGAGAGAAACCGAAAACAGACAAAGACATACTGCTAATGGTACAGAATTTATTACCAGTGAAAAAACCCTGGAACTGACAATCAAACCTTATAAGCCCACGGACAAACCTGAAGTAACTCTTTATGGCTGTTCGGAGCTATGCGTAGGGGAAAAGAGTGAAATTATAGCTTCAGGAAAGCCGGCAGGAGGGAAATTCCGGTTCTGGGTAGAACCAGGCAATCTGATGAAGGTAGAACCAGACGGCGAGTCCTCATCCATACTTACAGGCTCAACACCCGGGAGAGGAATGCTGTATGTAGAATATACAAGCCCTGAGGGAAAGACAAATACAAAATCCCAACCAGCTTCATGCGTTAAAATTGAAAGTTACAATGGCGGGCAGGAAATCCCGCAGATAGGTCTCTTTGATATCGATGGCAATAAGAAGTCAGGCAAGTTGACAATACCCTATAGTTCAATGCCTGATGAAGCACAGGAACTGGTTGATTTCGTGTCAGGCAATCCAACCGTGTTTACTGCAACCGCTACGGCAAAGAACATTGATCTTCAGGGTATTAAACCAGGAAAGGCAAGCCTTGAAGCGAAGGACAATTGCGGCAACACAACTGGACCGACTGTTGAAGTGGAAGTCGTCAACTGCGATAAGGAGACTGTTGAAGCTCTTGAGAAGATGAGAAAGGCGGCTATCGAAATTCTCCAGGATAAAGCTGAAAAGCTGCAGGAAGTTGCCGGCTCGGAGGAATTTGAAGAAGCTAGGGATGAGATTGTGGAATCAACAGTTGAACTTCTTGCCAAGGCAGGTCTTACAATATTAGGAAGCGGAGAGACACATGGCGCGGTTGAGACTGCAATTGAAATTGCCGAAGCAGGCGAATCATACTCGGAATTGATAGCCAGCGCCACGAACGCAGAATTTGCTGAAAGATCAGCCACAACGATCTTAAAAGCACTCGGAACACATGTCACAAAAGCAGTGGTGGGAGCGATAGGGGTTCATGAGGCTGCCAAAAAGTTCGGAGATAATCTCGGCCAGATTATTCTTCACGAAAGTGAGTTGAAAGACGCTAATGAAAGCTGGGATAAAGCCAACAGGGATTTGCAGCGAATTGAACGGATTCAGCAGACCTGCAAAGGCGATAAAACCGAACCTGAGAAACAGGAAAAACCCAAGGCAGATCAGACACCTCAGCCAACCAAGCCAACCCCACCGAAAGAACCGAAACCCAAGACCGATACTCCGCCTGCAAAGGAGCAACCGGTTGAGGAGCCCACACCTCCGGGGCCTGGTGAGGAGGAACCTCCTGTCTCACCCCCGCCGCCGACAACTGAACCCCGGCAGGTCGGACTCCCGTATTCTCCGGAAGATTGCGGCTGCGGAAAGACTAAAAGTATAATTGTAAGCACCAAAGGTATTTCAGACATCATGGCAGGGGCCAGAAATCTTGGTGACTGTGTCGACAGGTTCGACAAGACATCAGCGGCAGATTATTTAAAGGCTTTGAATGAGTTGTCAGAACTGACAAAATCACTTGAAGCCAGGGCTTCTGACAAACCGGAACTATTCATCAAACAGGCAAAGGAGGCAAAACCAAAGCTTGACTCATTGATAAAAAGGATAAAAGAATATGATAAGGCGGGTAAAGCTTTCATGGGTGAATTTGAAAAATGCCCTGAATCGGTGAAATCAGGAATGGAAGTACTTGAATCTGCAATTACAGTAACCATCGATTCAATAAAGACCAAATACTGGTAGGCTTCAGCTTACCAAATAATAAGAAATGCCGGAAAGATCATCACCTTTCCGGCATTTCTCTTAATTGTTGGCTAATTATTTATGGTAATTATATAACTGCTCAACTTCTGCCGGAGAAAGAACTTTATTATAAATGAACAGTTCATCAACACTTCCGCTCCAGAATTCGTTGAAGAACATCCCGATTTTAAAGGTCTCGTCGAGATCAGCTATATTTCCGGGCCATGGTTTAGTCTCTGCAAGTACACCGTTAATGTAAGCTTTTATGTTTGTACCATCATATGTCCCGGCAAGATGTGTCCATACATCCTTTGTCAAGCTCCCGTGTGCATTTGTTGTACCAGGTATTGATATAGCCATACCTGCATAGCCATCTGCATGAGTGAACATTGCAAAATCATTGCTGAAAATAAAGTATAATCCGGCATTTCCGGTCCTCTTAACCCATACCGATGTGCTTATGTTGTTTCCGCTCTTAAAGGTCCTCTCGCCAAAATCAATATACTGGTTTGAACCATTGAAAGTGATTGCCTTTCCGGCCTGTCCTGCTGTAAAAGTTGCACCTCCGTTATTTGTCCCTGCAGGGATGTAACCCATCTGATCAGACAGGTTATCGTCGAAATTGAAATATGAGACCAGACCGCTGGTGGGATAGGTGTTTTCTTCTTCCTGTTCTTTTGAACATGACAAGGTAAGTGCTGCAAGCACTAAAACGAGAAAATAAATTCTGCTTTTCATAAAAGTCTTTATTGGTTTATAAAATAATTCTTAATAACATTTCAAAAATACCCTTAAGCAAAGGCATCTTTATCCCCTAAAAAAGGGATTTTAAAATACGGCCTGAAAGTAAGGCAGTCGATCAGTTTATGTGCGGAAATGATTATTGATTTAAGTAACCTTTGTTAATTCAGTTTTTCGTAACTTTATAATTTATACCTGTTAAAAAATAAAGAGATGAAAACAAGGATTATTCTTTTGTCAGCAACACTCATTTTATTGATGCCTTCAACTTCTTTTTGCCAGGTAGGAAATATTCTCCGGAACAGGGTTAACAAGGCAATAAACAAGAGAATAGAAGACAAAGTTGATACAGCGATTAATAAAAGAGTGGAGGAAGCGACTCAGGAGCAGAATGCCGGCACTCAGCCTCAGGGAGCTGAAACACCTCAGAGACAGGGAGCGGAAAACATAAACCTGGGTAATCTGCTTGGCGGTAAAATTACTGCCAAATATAGTGAAGCTTATAACTTCAACAACCGCATCTATATGGTTACCGAAATGTATGATAAGAAGGACGTCGTAAGGAGCGATATGTACGTATACTTCAACGACTCTTCCACTGATGGGGGGTTCGAAGCTAAATTAAAAGGTACTTCTGACGGGGAACAGATGGAGATGGCAATGACAAGCGTTTATGATGCGGTGAACAAAGTTTTCATTGTCCTGTCTGATATGGGAGCCATGAAAATTGGGCTGATAAGTGAAGTTCCGGAGGAGACAGCGGAGAGCCAGGCGTCAGTTCAGAAAAGAACCAGGAAAGGAACTTCAGAAGTTGTGATAACAAAAACAGGTAACAGTAAAATAATCGCAGGCCTTAAATGTGATGAATACCTGTATAATGATCCTGAAACAAAAGAACACGGGAATTTATGGGTTACACGTGACCTTAAGCTTTACTCCGATAAACGCGTTTATTCAAAAGGAGGAGCCCCTATGTATTACGATCATCCCGATCTGGCTGATGGAGCGGTCCTTGCAATGGAGTCTTATAATGAAAAGAATGAATTGCAGTTAAGGACCGACACAAAAGAAATAACCAGGGGATTAAGCCATACAATATCTGTTGCCGGTTATCCGCTCAGACAGGTGAATTTCGATCAGGCAGGAGGGACCGGGAAGAAGTGATTATAGCTTCCTGAGTTTGGCAAATCTTAAAAGAAGCTTCTTGGTCCCGTTGTTCTCAAAAGCCACTGAGGCTGTCACATTGGGGGCGACTCCCTCAATCGATACAATTATTCCGTTACCGAATCTTTCATGATGTACCGGATCACCTTCGGAGAATTCTGAAGGGTCATTACTTTCAAATACAACTGTTGATTTCTCTTCTGAAGGATGAAGTTTTTTGAACCGCCCGGTTCTACTGAATTCAGCCGGTTCTTCCTTTAATGATTGCGGGCGTTCACCGGGAATACGTTTCTGAGTAAAAGGTTTGCCTCCGGTCTGTGGATAATAAAGGAATTCCTGTCCCACTTCCCTGAGGAACCTGCTGGGGCTGCATCTCTCAAGGTTACCCCATTTATACCTGTTAAGGGCATAACTAAGCGTAGCCTGTTTTTCAGTTCTTGTCAGAGCCACATAAAACAGCCGCCTTTCCTCTTCAAGCTCCTTTGAACTGCCGGCCGACATTGGAGAGGGGAAAAGTGTATCCTCCAGACCCACAATGTATACATGCTTGAATTCCAGCCCTTTAGCGGAATGCATTGTCATGAGGGTGACCTTATCCCTGTCCTCTTCTTTCTCATTGTCCTGATCGGTAAGAAGCGCTACATTAGCCATATATGCTTCAAGATTAGAAGGTTCACCATTAGTCTCAGCAGCTTCCGTGAACATCTTGATAGCATTCAGGAGCTCTTCAAGGTTTTCATAACGGCTTACTTCCTCCGGTAATTTACCGTCTCTCAGATCTTTCATTATTCCTGAACCTGTTGCAATCTCTCTTGCCTTTGTATAGGCATCGGCTTTAGCGATATCGGCAGAAAGTACAGTTAAAAGGTCGGTATATCCTTTAAGCTTGCCCAGTGTTCCCTTATTGAACTGGTCAGAATGTTTTTCGGCTTCTGAAAGGATCTGCCAGGCGGATACATTCTGATCTGATGATAGTTCTAGTATCTTATTGACAGTGGTGTCACCTATCCCTCTTTTGGGATAATTTATTGTTCTTTTCAGAGCTTCTTCATCTTCCGGATTTATTACCATCCGGAAATATGCAAGGATATCCTTGATCTCCTTACGCTCATAAAAAGATAAGCCTCCGTATATTTTATAAGGAATATTCTTCCTCCTCAGAGTCTCTTCAAATATCCTGCTCTGCGCATTTGTCCGGTACAGAACCGCAAAATCCGACCAGTTAAGCTGCTGTGAATATTTCTTGTCAAAAATATCTGAGGCAATGCTGAAACCTTCCTCCATATCGGTCATAGATTGCATAACCATGATCTTTTCGCCAGGTTCGTTTTTAGAAAAGACCTTTTTATGGATCTGACCGGTATTATTAGCAATTATGGCATTAGCTGCATTGACTATTGTCTGGGTGGAACGGTAATTCTGTTCAAGCTTAAAGAGGCGGTAATCGGCATAATCATTCCTGAATTCCAGGATGTTCTCGATCCTTGCACCCCTGAAAGAGTAGATACTCTGGGCATCATCACCTACAACACACAGATTGTGGTGGATTGCAGCCAGTTTCTTTACTATAAGGTACTGGGCATAGTTGGTATCCTGATATTCATCCACAAGGATATAGCTGAAACGATCCTGGTAGGCAGCAAGGACATCGGGAAAGTCCCTGAAAAGAATATTGGTGTTCAACAGCAGATCGTCGAAATCCATTGCATTTGCCCTGAAACATCTTGAGGAATATGTCTTAAATATCTCAGCTAGAAGAGGCATCCTGATACTTTTGTCATATTCAGCCATTGAACCATCAGCAGCATACATACTTGCCGTAACGAGATTATTTTTTGCAGCCGAAATTCTTGCAGTTATCACTCCCGGTTTGTAGATGTTATCATCGAGATTCAATTCCCTGATAATTGATCTCACGAGACTCTTTGAGTCGGAAGTATCATATATAGTAAAATTGGATTTATACCCCAGTCTGTCTCCTTCCCGGCGCAATATCCTTGCGAATATTGAATGAAAAGTACCCATCCACAGGAAGCGGGCAATGTCAGGTCCGGATATCCTGGATATCCTTTCCTTCATCTCACCGGCAGCTTTATTGGTAAAGGTAAGGGCTAGTATTTTTCCGGCAGGAACACCTTTCTGCAGGAGATGAGCTATCCTGTATGTGAGTACCCTTGTTTTGCCTGCACCTGCCCCGGCAATAACAAGTGCAGGACCTTCAGTATTCAATACTGCCTCCTTCTGAGCCGGGTTCAGGTCGTTCAGGTAATTATAGGTCATTCAATAAGAAATTATCAAATAAACGCGTCGCAACGCGTCTCCACTTTCGCAACGAGTTTCTGCAAAAATAGCAAAATACCTTTTCCGGTAATATTCGAATTTATAGATCGTTTTTATTATAATTGCACTTATTATACAAATACGGTCTTTTTAACCGTTATCAGAGAAAAATTGAGACTGCCTGTGCGTTTATTGATCTTAATCAGTATCATGCTGATGCCATTATCTTTATTGGCTCAACTTACTGCCCCCGGATCTAATTCTGTAAGATACACCTCATATCCGTCGATGCCTGCAATTAGACACCCGGTCTTTTTTTACTGCAATGCCAGCGGGACTCAGAAAGGAACTCTAACAGCTGTAAATCCCAAATGCACAGGGTCATCTGTTTTTTCCTGGTATAAATGGAATGATGTTTCAAAGAGTTTCAGTATCTTTATTAAGACAGATAACGGAGTTTCAGCATCCACCTCAAATAATCTTGATGAAGGTGGTTATAAAGTCGATATTACTGGAGCTTCGGGATGTGATACCAGTCTTGTAGCCTGGATAGTCATGGATAAAGTCCCCATAGCTGAAGCCTCGCTTGCACAGCAGCTCTGCTACAGGATTGCACTCGATGGCAGGGCGGAATCAGTTGTAAAGACATTTTATTACAGGGATCCCACAAACGCAGCTGTTATCTCAATGAATAATGAACTGACTTTCCTGTGGTCTTCCACTCCTTCATCAATAATACCCTTTCCTTCTGTCAACATAGATCCTGTTATCGGAAGGCCGCCTCTTGATGATGTCACCTACAAGCTTGAGGTTTCCACTCTCGGATGTAAGAATCAGGCGTCTTTCTTCTACGAATCGATACATGTAAAGGCAGATGCCGATGTTGTGCCAGTGTCTGGGGAAGCTCCTCTTGAAGTTGTGTTTACAAACAAATCAGTAAGAGGAACAATTTTTGAGTGGGATTTCGGTGATAAAACAAAATCGTCACTTGAGAATCCGGAACCACATATCTACAACAAACCCGGCCGCTATTACCCGAAACTGAAAATTGAGAGTGATCTGCATTGTCTCGATTCAGTCCGCCTCGACAGTATATACGTTGAACCATCATCACTTGCAATTCCCAATGCATTCTCGCCCGATGATGACGGATATAACGACAGGTTCATCGTGAAAGCCACATCGCTGCGATACCTGAATGTTGAGATATTCAGCAGGTCGGGACTGAAAGTATATGGTTTTACAGGTGAAGGTGAAAGGTTGAAATCGTGGGAAGGATGGGATGGCAAGGTCAATAACTCATCAATAGAGGCCCGTCCGGGAATCTATTTTTACATAATTCGTGCTTTGGGCTGGGACGATATCAGGTACGACAGCAAGGAGTACAGGGGCTTCCTGTATCTATACCGGTAATTTTTAAAGGCGTTACGGCATTAAGGCGTTACGGCATTACGGCGTGCACCAGGTGATTCCCCCTTTGAAGGGGGTTAGGGGGATGTATAAGTAAACATAATCAATGTGTTACGGGGGTACCCTTTTGCACCATTGAGCCGTTGCACCGTTGCACCGTTGTGCCGTTATGCCCTTCCCCCATTCACCGGTAAAACCCCGCGTCTTACGGATTTTTTCTAAAATTTAACGAAGAAAACTTTGTAAACTTAAAAAGTTTTCTCATTTTCGCGCCGCATATCAGTAAGGCATGGATTACAGACAGAAAATAATAGAAGCTGCAGCTTTAATGTTCCGTACATATGGAATAAGAGCCGTAACAATGGACATGTTTGCTAATGAACTGGGGATATCAAAAAGAACGATTTACGAGAAGTTCAGAGACAAGGATGAGCTGCTTGCCGGGGTATTGAAATGGATGGCTGTCAAACAGAAAGAAGCTGTGGTGAAGGTATTTGGTGAATCGGAAAATGTAATTGCAGCCATATTCAGACTGTTCGATATGATGTGCGAACATTTCCAAAATATGAGCCCTGCATTCAGACTTGATATGGAAAAATACTACAACAACATAGTAAAGAATCTTATCGAGAGTGGTGAACTGCCTTATTCAGCCAATAACATAGACATGCTGAAGCGAGGCATTAAGGAAGGCATTTTCAGGAAAGATATCGATATAGATCTTACAAATCAATGTCTTAATGAGGTGCTTAGAATGCCGGGAGAGAAGGATATCTACAGGTCGGAGAACAACAGCAACCGAAATATCTTCCGGGATTTTTATGTCAATTACCTCAGGGGGATATCAACCCAAAAGGGTCTTGAACTTATAAACTATTACAACAGGAAACTAACTATGTAAAATACAGATCATCAGTATGAATATAATTCATTGAATATGAAACGAAAAGCACTTTTTACTTTTATTTTCTTACTGCTCCCTCCTGCAATGATTTTTGCACAGGGGCAAAAGGCAAGTCTTAATCTGTCCCTTAAGCAGGCTCAGGAATATGCTGTTGCAAATAATAAAGTGGTTAAATCAGCGAAGCTTGATGTAATAGCCTCAAGGGCAGCACTATGGGAAACTATATCTGCTGCTCTGCCGAGTGTCGAAGGCTCAGGTTCTTTTACAGATAACCTTAAACTCATGACAACCCTTTTACCAGGTGAATTCTTTGGCCAGCCGGGCACAAAGATTCCTGTTACTTTTGGTTCAAAATATAATACAGGAGTCTCAGTTCAGGCATCAATGCTTTTATTTAATGCACCTTTATATATAGGTATAGAAACAACAAAGCTTGCCAATAAGCTGAGTGAGCAGAATCTCGAAAGGACAGAACTTGACATTAAGGAATCAGTAAGCACAGCCTATTTTCTGATACTTGTTTCAGAACAGTCATTGAGAATACTTGATGAGAATATAGCCAATCTGAATGAAACGCTCAAATCAACAAAAGCTATGTACCAGGTTGGTATGGCTGAATCGACTGACGTCGACCAGATGGAATCAAATGTTACAATGACCGAGAATTCAAGGAGTTCTCTGCTTCGGAATATTGAACTTGACTATAATCTGTTAAGATTCCAGCTGGGAGTACCGGGCAATACTGAAATTTCACTTACGGAGACTCTTGAAAGCCTGACTGATCAGATTAATATTGATGCTATCCTTTCGCAGAATTTCGATATAAACAACAATATCGATTACAAACTTATCACCGGGCAGGAAGAGATTTCAGCATTATCCTTAATGTCTCAGAAAGCTTCTGTTTTACCGACTCTGGCAGGTTTTTATACTTATGGTTCCAACGGAATGGGAGATAAGGTATCGGAACAGAGATGGTTCCAGAACTCAATGGCAGGCCTTCAGCTTTCGATCCCGGTTTTTGCAAGCGGGCAACGATATGCAAAGATCAAACAGGCCCAGCTGAATCTGAGTAAAGCCAGAAACAACAAGGCTTTGGTTGCTGATCAGCTTCTGATGCAGGAAAAACAGCTCAGATACGACCTGGTAAATGCCAACCTTCAGTATCTCAGTCAGAAAGATAATGTCGAAGTTTCCAAACGAGTTTACACGAGCATGGAAAACAAATATAAGCAGGGAATGGCCTCAAGTCTTGAACTCACTCAGGCAAACAGCCAGTACCTCCAGGCAGAAAACAATTACATCACTTCACTCATGAACCTGCTGCAGACGAAGGTAGCCCTGGATAAACTAATGAATAACATGTAATTATAACAGAATAATTTAGAAAACTAATGAAATACTTAAAAGCAATTCCGGTAATAGTGATCAGCAGCCTGATCATCGCAGCCTGTTCCTCAAAGAAGAACAATCAGTTGGTTAAAAATGCCGGTTCAGAAACCGCCGTTGAAAAAAGCGCAATTCCTGTAAAAGTTCTAACTCTGACTAAAACAAAAATAGCCAGGACTATTGATTATACTGCAACAATTCTTCCTTTTGAGGAAGTAAATATAGCTCCGTCAAGCCCGGGCCGGATCGAAAAGATCTATGTTGAGGTAGGCGACAGGGTAAATAAGGGAGATAATCTGTTCCTGATGGACAGGACGCAGTTATATGCACAGAAAGTGCAGCTGGCAAATCTTGAGAAGGACCTTTCGAGGCTTGATACACTTCTGATGACGGGAAGTGCCAAACAGCAGCAGTATGACCAGGCAAAAACACAATATGAGGTCCTCAAGACAAATGTCGATTTCATGGAACAGAACACATTGATGAAAGCTCCATTCAATGGAGTGGTGACCGGAAAATATTTTGAAGATGGAGAGTTGTACTCGGGTGCCCCTTCTTCAGCAAGCGGTAAATCAGCAGTTGTTACTGTTATGCAAATCAATCCTCTTAAGATAAATGTAGCAATCACTGAACAATATTACCCTCTGATAAGAACAGGTATGAAAGCAAGAATTACTGCTGATGTTTATAAAGGAGAAGAATTTACAGGGAGAGTCTTCAGAAAGGCTCCGACAATAAGTTCAGCTACGAGAACATTCATTACTGAGATTGGACTTCCAAACCGGAACGATATGCTTAAACCCGGGATGTTTGCCAGGGTATATCTCGATCTGGGGGAAGTTGAGACCTTTGTCGCTCCTGCAAGCGCTGTATTGACTCAGGAAGGAACAAATGTCAGGTACATCTTTGTGAATGATAACAACACTGCAAATAGAATTGAAGTGACACTGGGTAAAAGGTTTGATGATCAGCTTGAGATCCTTTCTGCCGACATCAGTGAAGGAAGCCAGCTCATCGTTGATGGTCAGTCACGGCTCATAAGCGGAGATAAGCTGGATGTAGTTAAATAGTATGTTTTACGATTATCAAAAGGAAAAAGATGAGTATTTACAGTTCTTCGGTCAATCGACCAGTTACGACAATCCTGATTTTCGTAGCGACGATGGTCATCGGTCTATATTCTCTTACTCAGCTGCCGGTAGATCTTTATCCCGAAATTGAACTGCCGTTCATTGCAGTCTATTCAACCTATCCCGGGGCAAGCGCATCGGATATCGAATCAAACGTCACCAGACCTCTTGAAGATGCGGTTAACTCGGTGACGAACCTGAAAGAAATGACTTCCTCTACAAGCGACGGTATTGCGGTCATTTTCCTCAATTTTGAGTATGGTACCAATCTGGATGAAGCATCAAATGACGTGAGGAGCAGCCTCAGCTTTGTGGAGAATTATCTTCCTGAGGATTGTGAGAAGCCGACTATCATGAAGTTCAATTCAAGCATGATGCCTATAATTTTCTATGCCATTACGGCGAAAGAAAGTTACCAGGGACTTGAAAAGATTCTTGATGAGAAAATAGTAAATCCTCTTAACAGGATTGAAGGTGTGGGTGCTGTCAATCTGGCCGGTGTTCCAGGGAGAAAGGTATACATAGATGTTGACCCCCGCAAAATGGAAGCTTACAATCTTACAATTGAACAGATAGGTAACATTCTGAGAGCAGAGAACCTCAATATGCCGGCCGGCTATATCGAGATGGGGAAAACAGATTATCCCCTCAGGATACAGGGTGAATTTCCTGAAAGCGATGTGCTGAAAAATATCGTTGTTACCAGTATGAACGGGAATAACGTGTATCTAAAAGATATAGCTGCCGTTCGTGATACGATCCGGGAGACCAAACTCGACACGAAACTTAACGGATCGAAGGGTATGTCAATGTATATTCAAAAACAATCGGGAGGTAATACTGTCAAGGTAACCAGGGAGATCGAAAAAACTCTCGCTGAACTTGAAAAGGACCTGCCTCCTGATGTTAAGATTGAAAAGCTTTTTGACAGTGCAACATTTATTAAGGACTCTATAAGCAACCTTACGGAGACCCTTTTATATGCTGCCATATTTGTGATACTTGTGGTACTTTTCTTCCTTGGGAGATGGAGAGCTACACTGATAATTATAGTTACAATACCAATCTCTCTCCTGGTTGCATTTGTTTACCTGTTTATAACCGGAGAGTCTATAAACATCATCTCACTTACCTCACTTTCAATAGCTATAGGTATGGTGGTGGATGATGCCATTGTGGTTCTCGAGAATATTACAAGACATGTCGAAAGGGGAAGCCGGCCCAGGGAAGCAGCAATTTATGCAACAAATGAGGTCTGGCTGGCTGTTATCGTCACAACACTGACAGTTGTTGCAGTTTTCTTCCCGTTGACATTTGTAAAAGGTCTTACCGGGGTTCTATTCAAACAGCTTGGGATGATAGTTACCATAACGATCGTTACGTCAGTAGTGGCTGCCATAACCCTTACACCGACAATGAGTGCCCTGATCCTGAAATGGTACCCGATCAGAAAAGATGCCCCTTTCTGGACCTACGATGGAAGCATAAGAAAATTTCTAGACTGGTTTGACGGGTTCTATGAAAAGTCATTGCATTGGGCATTACATCATAAAAAGTTCGTTATTGGACTGGCTTTAGCGATCTTCATTGGATCGATGCTTCTTCTCGGGATTGTCGATACCGAGTTTTTCCCCGAAGCTGATGAGTCAAGAATAACAGCAACTGTCGAACTTCAGACCGGTACCAGGGTAGATGAAACAGTGAGAGTGGCAGACCAGATTACAACCTTAATCAAGGAAAAATATCCTGAAGTAACTCTTATCTCATCGTCTGCGGGCTCAGATGACAGGGGTGGATTTTCTTCATTGTTTGGGGCGAGCGGAACTCACAGCATATCATACAATATCCGCCTTAAACCTATAGAAGAGCGTACAAAGACTGTCTGGGACCTGACTGAGGAGATAAGAAGCGATCTTTCAAAGATACCTGAGATAGTTGACTTCAACCTGAGTACCTCCGATAATATGGGAAGCTTCGGAGGAAATACCGTAGATGTTGAGATATATGGTTACAATATTTCTGAGACTAATATCGTAGCTGAACAGCTTGCGGAAAAGGTCAGGAAGATAAAGGGAGCCAAGGATGTCACTATCAGCCGGGATAAATCAAAACCTGAGCTGCAGATCATTTTCGACCAGAATAAAATGATAGCTAATGGTCTGAATACAGCTACAGTATCGGCTGCAGTACGTAACAGGGTTGACGGAATGACTGCAACCAAGCTTCGCCAGTTTGGTGATGAATTTGATGTTGTGGTAAGATTCAAACGAGATGCTGTTACAACACTTACAGATATTGAGAATATAGGCATCACTAATCCCATGGGACAAGTCATCAGGCTTGGAGAAATTGCGGATATTAAGGAATACTTATCGCCTCCGAGCATAGAAAGGAAAAGAAGAGAAAGAATTGTATCAGTATCATTCACACCTTACAAAAGGTCGCTGACAAAGATACAGGCTGACGTCCAGCAGGCAATTAATGAAATAACAGTTCCTTCAGGAGTTATGGTACAGATCTCAGGAGCCATCCAGGACCAGATGGAGGCTTTCGGGGATATTGCTTTCCTGATAGTTGTGAGCCTTATCCTTGTATATCTTGTAATGGCTTCCCAATTTGAATCCCTGCGAATGCCTTTTATTATAATGTTTTCAATACCATTCGCATTCTCCGGAGTAGCAATCGCATTATTCCTGACAAAAACGACACTCAGTATCATCTCAGCTATAGGAGCGGTGATGCTTATCGGAATAGTGGTCAAGAATGCAATCGTTCTCGTGGATTTCATTAATCTTATGCGCGACAGGGGCAATGAGCTTTACCATGCTATTGAGATATCCGGAAGATCAAGGCTCAGACCTGTGTTGATGACTTCAGCTACAACAATCCTTGGTATGCTGCCTCTGGCTCTCAGTGCCGGTTCAGGTTCCGAACTGTGGAGCCCGATGGGAATAGCAGTCATAGGTGGACTTATTTTCTCCACACTTGTTACTCTGATCCTGGTTCCGATAGTTTATGCAGTTTTTGCGAAACATGGAGAACGTACGAAGAAACTGGCAGTTTATTCAGAGATGGATTTACTTATCGAAAGCGGGCCAATTCAAAAATGAACAACATAATTAACTGATACTCATGAAAGCAATAATGATCATATACAATCAGGCTCATACCGAAAGGGTTGAATACATGCTTGACAAACTGGGGATAAAGGGATATTCCTTATGGGAAAACGTTCAGGGACGTGGTAGCAGCACTGGTGTTCCGCACCTTGCAACCCATGCCTGGCCCGAAATAAATAAGAGTCTCCTTACGATAGTTGATGATGACAAGGTTGATCCTGTGCTCGAAATAATAAAGAAGATTGATTCGATTAACGAGGAAGTAGGGATCAGAGCCTTTGTCTGGGATGTTTTGAAGACCGTTTAATCAACATCAGAACGCGATAAATGGGGGTGTCTCAAAAGGACACCCTTATTTATTAAAAGTCGGCGCTGGCCGGATTTTATCCCGTGTTAAGCGGGTCTCCCTCGATTGCAGTACCATCGGCACTGGCTTCCCTTCGGTTAGCTGCTTATGATACACATCTTAAAGACCGCGAAGTGGTTTTGACAAAGAAGCCATCCTGTTTTTTGTCCTGAATACAATGTGGTACAGTAACTGACGATAGCTTGACATGGTAATAAAGATTAAGTTAATAATACAACGAGACAAGTGCAAGTTAATAATTATGCACTTATTATGCAAGGATCTTAAGGCCCTTCAGGGCTTACTTGAGGAGAGATTCCCTTACCTCCGGTTGCACCGGAGGTTATTCATATTCAGTCATTTTATGACTGCTTTGTTAAGCCCTTAACAGGTCTTTGTATCAGGGTTAATTACCGTTCACTCAAAGTATCTACCCTTTATACACATCTTTTAATTCACTTATGTTATAGGCTGGAGATTACCTTCGGTGAGCTCTCCCGACAAGTCGGGATCGGTTCCTCTCCCGATGAATCGGGATCGGAATGACACGATGTTTTTGTGTGTATTAGGGGGAATGAGGCGGGGCGTTTTGGCAGAAAGTCGTTACAAGGGAAAAAATTGTATCAAAACGCCCCGCCTCATTCCCCCTTATCCCCATAGAGACTGTGTCATCCCGATCGAGTCAATCCTGAGGGTTTGCGAAGGATTGACGAGTGAGGGATCTCCTCCTTTCGGCAGAGAATAAAAGAAAGATGTGTATAAAGAGTAGCTCAAAGTATAGTGGATGATTAGAAATAAGGAAAGCCTTTCAATAACCTGGTATTGAAGCAAAGCCGTCTCAAAATGTTATTTAGATGGTATTTTTTCCGGTTATCAACAATTTTAAACTTTTAGAATGCGCGTGGGCTTCTTTTTATGTCAACCCTAAAAAAATAGGGGGTATAATAGAAAAAAACATAAAAAAGTATCTATAACCCCCCTAAAAAATGGGGTATAAATGAAAAAAAGAATAAAAAAATTAAATATACCCCCATAAAAAGAGGTGGTATATTAAAATATTTATATTTTTGCATCGATTATTTTATTATTAACACTTAAAAAATTAGTTATGAAAAATCCGAAGTTTTTAATCGCAGTAGTGGTGTTGTTGTTTGAAATTAACCTTTTAAATCTCCAGGCTCAGGAACAGGAAGTACAGAATCAGAAATTTAATGTAAATGTCGATCTGTACTCAAATTATATATGGAGGGGTTCAAAACTTGGAACAGGTCCTGCAGTTCAACCTTCGGTGAAATTCTCGAGCGGGGGATTAACAATTGGTGTGTGGGGCTCCTTTGATGCAGACGGATACACTGAAGCAGATCCATACTTTTCATACTCCTTTCCTTTTGGCCTTAGTCTTGGGATGACTGATTATTATCTCCCCGATCTGCCTTTGTTCGAGACTTCTGCAGCTTCAGGAAGTCATGCCCTGGAAATGAATGGAGGTTTTACAAAAGGAGGCTTTTCATTAAGCGCAAATATTATTTTGAATGAAGCCGGAGGCATAGCATCAGCCGGGGGCGATAAGTATTTTCAGATCGGGTACGCCTTTAAATATGTTAACATTTTTGCCGGAGCTGGTGACGGATGGCACACAAGCGACGGGGAATTCAATTTGTGCAACATTGGTATTGGTTCTTCAAAAGTGATACGGATCACAGATAGTTTTTCAGTTCCGCTGACCGGGCAGATCATTTTTAATCCGGATAAAGAGAAACTCTTTTTGGTTGCCGGTTTCTCATTCTGAAAAAGGTCAAATTTAAAAAATACAGAAAATGAAAATGAAGAAGGTTGAAGTCGTAATAAGAAAATCGAAGTTCGACGAAGTCAAAGATGCCATGCGTAAGGTCGGAATTGAATTTATAACATTCTGGGACGTAAGAGGCGTTGGTAAAGCTACAGAAGAACGTGTTTATAGAGGGATTGTATATGATACAAGTACAATTGAAAGAATAATGATAATTTTTTTCTGTCGGGAAAAGTATCTTGAGCCTGCTGTAAATGCAATTCTTGAATCCGCAAAAACAGGAGAGATCGGAGATGGAAAGATATTCATCTCAGATATTGTTGATGCTTACAGGATAAGAACAGGGGAAAGAGGAGATAAGGCAATGTACCTTGAAGGAGAAGAATAGTAATTAAAAATCTAACTAAAATGATACACACAATATTACAAACAGATATTTTAAGTTCACTTGGTGGAGAACTTGAAAATTACGCGTTTTCAATTAATACTATCTGGGTTCTTATAACTGCATCTCTCGTATTCTTTATGCAGGCCGGATTTGCACTTGTTGAAGCAGGTTTTACCCGTTCTAAAAATTCTACAAACATCCTTTTCAAAAACCTGATGGATTTTGTTATCGGGACCATAATATTCTGGGCAATAGGTTTCGGGATAATGTTTGGGAGCAAAAATGGTTTCTGGGGAGGGATAGATCTGTTTACAAGAAACACATACAGGACTGATATGCCTGACATGGCTTTCCTTATCTTCCAAACCGTCTTTGCTGCTACAACAGCAACGATTGTTTCAGGTGCTATGGCTGAGAGGACCAAGTTCAATGCTTATCTTATTTACAGTGCAATTATAACGCTCGTGATTTATCCGGTATCCGGGCATTGGGCATGGGGAGGTGGATGGCTGAGCCGTATGTCTGTTCCATTCCACGATTTTGCAGGTTCATCAGTTGTCCATATGGTTGGAGGGATGGCAGCCATGATGGGCGCTCTGACTCTGGGACCACGGATAGGCAAATATGATAAAAACGGAAAAGCTAAAGCAATCCCGGGTCATAGTATATCTCTGGCAACCCTCGGGGTATTCATCTTATGGATAGGCTGGTTCGGATTCAATCCTGGTTCACAGCTTGCTGCTGCGGGAAAAGTAAATGCTTCAGCTATATCGCTGATATTTGTTACGACTAACATATCAGCGGCAGGTGGTGCAGTTGCAACAATGTTATATGTCTGGCTGAAGAACGGGAAACCCACACTTAGTATGACTCTTAACGGTGCCCTGGCCGGACTGGTAGCTGTAACTGCAGGATGTGACAGCGTTTCCCCTGGTGGAGCGTTGATAATCGGCTTGATGGCAGGGGTAATTGTTGTCCTTTCCGTTGAATTTTTTGACAAAGTAATTAAGATAGATGATCCGGTTGGCGCAATATCGGTACATGGTATTTGCGGGGCCTATGGTACACTTATGGTTGGATTCTTTTCAACAAGTCAGGGCCTGTTGTATGGAAATGGCGGCGCTTTACTGAAAAGTCAGCTTATTGGGGTTGCATCGATAGCCTCATGGGCAATCTTTACATCATTTGTACTGTTCCGCTTACTTAAGCTTCTTAATGGATTGAGAGTAGGTAAAAGAATTGAAGAGGAAGGTCTGGATGTATATGAACACGGAGAAACCGCATATAATAATTAGAGAAGTATTGATTTGTGAGCTGGTTTGGGTTTAGTTTAATAAAAAAGGGGGTCGATTAAAGCCCCCTTTTTTTTATCTCCGATATTCTGTTATTCTTCCTCTTCTTCTTCGTGGTATGCTTTTATAACAGCTTCCTGTACTTCTCCCGGTACCTGTGCATACTCAGAGAATTTCATTGTATACATTGCCCGGCCGCCTGTAAGTGAACTGAGTGCGGTGGAGTATTTATTCATCTCAGCAAGAGGAACTCTTGCCTTAATAACCTCAAATCTTTTCTCGCTTGCCATCCCAAGAACCATTCCCCGGCGGCCCTGAAGGTCGCTTATTACATCTCCCATTCTGTCGGAAGGTACCATTATTTCAACATCATAAACCGGCTCAAGTATTTTGGGTGCTGCATTCTTGAAAGCCTGGCTGAAAGCATTTCTTCCGGCGAGCCTGAAAGAGATCTCATTTGAATCAACCGGATGCATCTTGCCATCATAGACATATACCTTTATATCCCTTGCATAAGATCCTGTTAACGGACCCACTTCCATTTTTTCCATAATGCCTTTTAGGATCGCAGGCATGAAACGTGCATCAATAGATCCACCTACAATGCAGTTCAGATAAACGAGTTTGCCTCCCCATTCGAGATCGATCTCATCCTTTCCCCTGACTGATATCTTTAACTCTTTACCGCCTATCTTAAGCATCGTAAGGTCAGGATTACCCTCAACATAAGGTTCGATTATCATATGAACCTCACCAAACTGACCGGCTCCGCCTGATTGTTTCTTGTGCCGGTAATCGGCCTGGGCAGCTTTTGTTATTGTTTCACGGTAGGGGATCCTCGGAGGATTGAAGTTGGTCGGGATCCTGTAAATATTGTCAAGATGCCACTTCATAATATTGAGGTGGTATTCACCCTGACCGTGGACAATTATCTGCTTGAGTTCTTTGGAATATTCGACTTTGATTGTAGGATCTTCAAGATGAATCTTATTTAAGGCTTCTCCAAGTTTCTCATCATCACTTTCACTCTGGGCTTTTATTGCTGTACGGAATTTGGGTTCAGGAAATATTACACCTTCATATCTCCAGTCATTCCCGGGTACATTCAGAGTATGATCCATCTTGGTGTTCTTCATCTTGACAACAGCACCGATATCCCCGACATTAAGTTCAGGGACCCTCGTCCTGTTCTTTCCGGCACAGACATATAGCTGCGAGAGCCTTTCTTTTGTACTGTTGTTGCTGTTGATCATATCAAGGTTTTCAGTGACTTTGCCTGAATAAACCCTGAAATAGT
>Ga0116186_1001444_pt1 | contig 23495 bp, 18 predicted proteins | sample AD_JPNNA4_MetaG_FD_89806 | JGI IMG/M metagenome (GOLD analysis project Ga0116186, IMG submission 89806) | Active sludge microbial communities of municipal wastewater-treating anaerobic digesters from Japan - AD_JPNNA4_MetaG | ecosystem: Engineered > Bioreactor > Anaerobic > Digestate | place...
CTTTACTTCGTGCGTAATAGGTGTTACAAGCTGTTCTACTTCCGAAGCCCACTGCCCTATTCATGAGAAATACGGGCCGCTTCGCGAAAAAATTAAAGAACTTTTTGAAGTACAGGATATTGGGGAGCTTGCTGAAAGCATTAAAAATAACCACGACAGCATTTTAATCTGAGTTGGCCGGAATCTATGTCCATATACCGTTTTGCGAAAAACGTTGCTATTACTGTGACTTTTATTCGGTTGCCAATAAAAATAAAATAAACGATTTTATCGAAGCCTTGATTTCAGAGATAAAACTGAAACAAGGCTTTTTTCATAATAACAATGAAGCAATAAAAACAATATATTTCGGAGGCGGCACTCCATCTGTATTGTCAACTGGTCAATTAGAAATTATTCTTAATGAAATAGCCAAATTTTTTGATATTTCAGAGGTTGTTGAATGTACCATTGAAGTAAATCCGGATGACATCAATGCCGAATACGTTAAAGGCCTCAAATCAATCGGTTTTAACAGGGTAAGCATTGGCATCCAGTCATTTGACAATGGGTTACTAAAGCTGATGAACCGCAGGCACAGCAAGGAGGATGCAATAAAGGCGGTGTATGAATTTTATAATGCCGGAATAAACAATATTTCAGTTGATTTGATATATGGTTTACCGGGAACGGATGAGATATACTGGGAAAATACACTATTGGAAGCCTTTAAACTGCCTATGGTGCATCTTTCGGCTTATTGCCTGAGTTATGAAGAAGGAACAGTTTTTTATAACTGGTACCAGCGAAACAAGATACAACAGATACCTGAAGAAATGCAATGGAAACAATACCAGTTGCTTCACGAAATATCTATGAACAATGGCTTTGAGCATTACGAAATTTCTAACTTGTCGAAACCTGGATACAAGTCGAAGCACAACAGCTCGTATTGGCAGGGTGTTTCGTATTTAGGGCTTGGCCCTGCAGCTCATTCATTCAATGGCCATGCCAGAAGCTGGAATATTGCTGATATTGGGCAATATATTGATTTAATACGTGAAAATAAAATCTGTCGGGAAGAAGAAAACCTTTCGGAAAGCGACCAGTTTAATGAATACCTGATGACCAGGTTGCGAACTAGTGACGGTATTTCTATTGCAGAGATGAAGCAAAAATATCAGCCAATTTTTACGAACGATATATTAAATGAAATAAAAAACCGTTATTCGCAATATTTTGAAAGCATAAACGAAGAAAGGATTGCCATGAATTTGGAAGGATGGTTTGTGTCGGACAGTATTATTGCCGGGTTGATGAAGTGAGGTTTATAAACATACCTCCATCGTTGATAACCTGATTTTTACAATAAGAAAAAAGAAGGTTAAGCCCTTACAGGGCTTATTTGTAATTTTCTTATCACAAAAACCTTAATTTGACTGCCTGACGCTTTCCCTACTCATGTATGTAGGAGAAATGGTATAAATATTTAGTTAATAAACGTAGCCCTCAATCGATTGCAAACTAATATTACACTGTCGTTTAGTTAAAACTCTGACAGCGTTCGCAGACGCTGTCAGGTCAGATGTGAAACTAACCCGACAGCGTCTTTCAGACCTGTCGGCATTTTTTTACTTAACTAAACGGCATTGACTAATTACAGGCAATAGAGTCAATGATTTTATTTTGTTCCCACCGGGGTAATAATCCTATAGTTTCCGCTTAAGTGCATAAGGCTAAACAAGTATAACAAGCCATCGTAATAAGGGTCGAAATAGCCGTCTTCATAGGGTTCCAACTTGGCGTTCCAAAGGGCGTCAACAAATTTCCAGCTTTTAGCCTGTGTTCCCATGATAGAGGCAGCAGCAGATGTTGATACCAGGCCTAGTGAATGACGAAGTTTTTGGATCCTGGCAGTTCCGGCCCCCAGAATCCAGTTTGGGCGCGAACCATCAAGGTTGAACTGGTCTTCGAATGTGTCAATGCCTTTGCAGAAAAGAAAGTTCTGAAAACGTACAGCATAGTCTTTTTGCCATTCCTTGTCTTTAGCAAACCATGAATAATCCATGGCAATGTTCATAGGTACTCTCCATGAGTCGTAACGAAAAGCATCTCCCATTACCTTCCATACCCGTTTAGGCGAACCATCAAAATTGGCATAGTCGGGATTTAGCCCTGTAACCGGATGGCATGCCCTGTGCAAGAATGCCCTGGCAGTATCTGCACAATCGCGGTAAAACTGTTCGTGTCCATCTTTGGCATACATGGCCCACACTTCAAAAAAGGCAGGTAAATGATATGAAGGGTCGGTCCATTTGTATCCCGCTGTATCCGGGACAAAGGTTATTTGTTTATGTTCAACGTTGATAAGGTTTGTTATTCCGTCTTTGCCGTTTTTGCTCCACATGGCATCGAGTATCCGGCGTGCTTCGGCATAATAGTTAATGCCTGTGTTGTTTCCCCAGCGGTTTGAGGCAAATAAAAGGGCTGTAACGAAGTACAGTTCTCCATCAGAGGCAGACCCGGCAAATTTTTTGTTGCCGGTAGCGGTATCTAGGCTCCAGGCAAAATAAGCATCACGAGGGCCACCCTGGTGCTGTGCATATTTTTTAGACCAACGCCAAATGCGGTCGAAAACATCTTTTTTATTGAGTTGGACGGCTACCATCATTCCGTAAGACAGGCCTTCAGTGCGGGCATCATTGTTTTTTACGTCTGAGACGTACCCCATCGAGTCGCCCACTTAAAAATACACTCTTTTAGGGCCTTCAAAAACATCGTAATAGGCTTTTGCAAGTTTTGCATCAATATCAGCTTGTTTATAGCCAGCTTCTAAAAAGACGTTACGGTATTTGCCGGTTTCATAAGCCCCTTTTTCCCATGGTTTCATTATCCCTCGTTGGTCAGGCACGTCATTTTTGCAAGTGTCAGTAGCTGTTGTTGTCTGGCCAAAACTTGTAAAGAACATTACAAAAGCGAGAAATATTGTTGCAGAAAATATTTTCATAACAAAATTTTTAGAAGGTTATGGACTATTATGTAAAGTTATACATAATAATGTGAGCGGAGCTTTTTTCGGTTACATGCTAACATTTTTTTAACTGATTTTTGAAAAAAAAAGGATTAGTAAAAAGGTCAAATTTGTTCATTTTTCGACTCCGCTCAAAATGACAAATTGCTGATTATCAATCGTCAGGCTGAGCGAAGTCGAAGCCTTTTCAGACTTTTTACTTTTTCGCAGGCACTTCAACAATGCTAATGGCAAAACCTCCGCCTGGTGCAGCTTGAAGGCTTAGCTCTGTTTTGTTGGTAACATCTATTGTTTTGATGGTATATGCCTGTGGGTTTTTTTCGTAATGGGCATCTTTGGCATCGGCATAAATGGTAGCCTTGTATTTCTTGCCGGCATCGAGGAAGCTGAGTTTAAACTTCGATAAATGGCCATTTTCATCGCTGGTATTGCCTACAAACCAGTTGTTTGTTCCTTTAGCTTTGCGGGCAATAGTAATATAGTCGCCAGGCTCGGCTTCAATAACCCTGGTATCGTCCCAATCAACAGCAACATCTTTGATGAATTGAAAAGCATCGAGGAAGCGGTTGTAATTCTCGGGCAGGTCAGCAGCCATTTGCAGCGGGCTGTACATGGTAACATACAATGCAAGCTGGCGTGCCAGGGTGGTTCGGGCATAAGATTTGTTATCGGGGTTGAGTTTCCAAATATGGGTCTCGAAAATACCCGGGGTATAGTCCATAGGGCCTCCCATAAGCCTGGTAAAAGGCAGAATAGTGGTATGGTCGGGGTTGCTGCCTCCAAAAGCTTCGTATTCGGTGCCACGGGCCGATTCGTTACCAATGAGGTTGGGATATGTCCGGCACAAGCCAGTTGGGCGTACTGCCTCGTGGGCATTAACCATGATTTTGTAATCGGCAGCCTTTTTAATGGCATACAAGTAATGATTGACCATCCATTGGCCGTAATGATATTCGCCGCGAGGGACGATATCACCCACGTAGCCGCTTTTTACAGCGTTGTATCCGTTGGCAACCATAAATTTATAGGCAGTATCGAGGTGCCGTTCGTAATTACGAACTGCGCCTGAGGTTTCGTGGTGCATTATTATTTTTACCCCTTTGCTGGCCGCATATTGGCTGATTTCTTTTATGTCAAAATCAGGATAAGGCGTTACAAAATCAAAAACATAGTCTTTCCATTTGCCAAACCAGTCTTCCCAGCCAATGTTCCAGCCTTCGACAAGCACTGCATCGAACCCGTGCAAAGCTGCAAAATCAATATATTCTTTTACATGAGCTGTGTTAGCAGCATGTTTACCGTTAGGTTTGGCTTTGTTGTAATCAAATTCGCCGAGTTTTACGCTATTTACATCGGTATATGCCCAACTGCTTTTGCCGGTAATCATTTCCCACCATACGCCGACGTATTTGACAGGTTTTATCCATGATACATCGCTGTATTGGCAAGGCTCGTTGAGGTTGAGGATAAGCTTCGACTCCAGTATCTCGGTAGCTTTATCGCTGACTATAATGGTCCGCCAGGGCGATTTGCATGGAGTCTGCATATATCCTTTGTCTCCAATGGCATCGGGGGTCAGGAACGACTCAAAAATGAAGTTTTTATCATCGAGGTTGAGTGACATACACGAATAATCAACTAAAGCGGCTTCGTGAATGTTGATATACAAGCCATCATCGCTTTTTAGCATCAGTGAAGTTTGTACTCCTGTAGGAGAAAACTGGGTTTGAGAGGCATTACTGGTTATAGCGCTTTTCATCAGGCTGCGAATTTCAGACAGTTTAGAGGTAACCGTGCTATATTCCTGGGTATCAAAATCGCCAGGAAGCCAAAATGCCTTGTGGTCGCCTGTCATAGCAAACTGTGTCCTTTCTTCTTTGATAATAAAGTAATTGAGGTTATCTTGTTGTGGAAATTCATATCTGAAGCCCAATCCGTCATTAAACAACCTGAAACGAACTATTATACTGCGCTTTGTACTTGGTTGAGACAATGTAACGGCCAATTCTTTGTAATAGTTGCGGATGTTTTTTACTTCGCCCCATACAGGCTGCCAGGTTTCGTCAAAAGTAGAGGTATCAACCTTAGAAATTACAAAACCGTGAATAAGGTCTTTATCTTTTTTTAGTTCAAGGCCCAGGCGGCTTTGTTTAATTACCGGACGGCTTTTATAATCAAGACGGTAAGTAGCCACACTATCTATCACTGTTACATTCAATGATAACTGACCATTAGGCGATTTCAGCTCGGCTGCATTCAGCTGTGTCCAGGCATAAGCAATAAGCAAAAGGAATATTTTTTTCATCAGAATAGAATTTAGTTTGTTACCAGAAAGTAATTTTTCCTGCAAGTTATATAGCAATTGAGATAATAGTAATTAAAAAAATAAAAAAATATTTCGTTGTAAAAAATTGATTAATAATGAAATAAGTTATTTTTTTAAGTTTAAAAAAAAGTCAAACGTGTAGTTGTGCAAAAAATAAACTTTGATATTAGGAATATACAAAATTTGAGCTTTTTTATTATCTTTAATTCAATTCTTTAGGAGGTTTGTTGATATATAATTTTTATTCAATAAAAAAGTAAAGCAAAACAAAACTGATGAAATTTAAACTACAATATTGTATCCAATTATTTGTCATTGTCTTGTTTGTTAACAGCCTTCATGCCCAAAAGACTTTCAAAAAATTTTATCATATTACCCGCAATTCGGGGCTTTCGCAAAGTACCATCAATACAATTGTTAAAGACAGGACTGGTTTTATCTGGTTTGGCACAGATGACGGCCTAAACCGTTACAACGGTTATACTGTCCAGCATTTTAAGCACGACGAAAACGATTACACCACCATTGGGTTAGGCCGGGTACACTGCATTTATATCAGCAAATCGGGCCAAATGTGGGTGGGTACAGACCAGGGAGGCCTTGACCTTTACGATGAAAATACCGAACGATTTGTTCATTTTAAAAGTGGCATTGAGCATGTTGTTGCTGCTGCCACCAACGATATCAGGGGTATTTTAGAGACTGCCGATAACCGCCTGTGGCTGGGTTGTTATGAAGGGAGTATTAGCTTGTTTGACCCTAAAGATAAATCTTTCAGGTCGGTACCATTGAGCAACAAAAACAATGTTACGGCCATTTGTTATGACAATGACAGCAACCTGTATATAGGCACAACCTCAGGCGTTGAGATAATCAGAAATGCCAAAAATGGTTATTACGCCAACATTAAATCGGAGCCTTTTGGGCTATTGAAAAACATTAATATTATAAGTATATACAGGGCTTCTGATGGGACCATGTGGTTTGGGACATACGGAAAAGGAGCTTTTGCATATACCCCCTCAAACAAAAAGATGTTGCAATACACTACCTCCTCCCCGGGGCCATACCGCATTGGGCATAACATAGTCAGGGCTTTTACTGAAGACAAAAACAAAAATGTAATAATTGGAACAGGCGGAAGTGGCTTAAATATTCTGGATGAAAACAAGCATGTGTGCCAAAGTATTAAAAATCAGCTGAACAACCAGTTTAGCCTGGGTTCTGATGTCATTTACTGCTTTTTGATGGACGAAATGCACAATTTATGGATAGGGACGTACAATGCCGGGGTGGATGTTGTTTTTGAAGTAAAAGACAAGTTTGGCCATATCCGTAGTTTTGGTGAAGAGAACAGCCTTTCGGCCAACTCTGTCCTTACCATGCTTGAAGATAAAAGCGGAAACATTTGGATTGGGACTGATGGAGGAGGAATGGACAAATATAATCCCCGTGAAAACAAGTTTGAGCATTTCAGAAATAACCCCAATAATCCCAATTCACTCAGTGGTACTGTTGTAAAATCATTAATGTTTGATAAAGACAGCATCCTTTGGATTGGTACTTTCAACGAAGGGCTCAATGCCTATAACCCTAAAACCAGGAAATTTACCCGTTATTACCACGACCCGGCCAATCCCAACAGCCCTGCCTCAAACCATGTATGGGACATAGACCAGGATGAGGATGGCATGATTTGGATTGCTACACTCAATCAGGGCCTCGATTGTTTTGACCCTAAAACCAGGAAGTTTACCCATTTTTTGCACAATCCAAAAGATTCTTCCAGTCTTTCAGATTATGGTGTTTCGGTCATCGAGTTTGATAAAAATGGCAATCTTTGGGTTGGAACCGAATTTGGCGGCATTTCGGTAATGAAAAAAGGCGAGTGGGGCAAGTTTCAGAATTTTGTCCGCTCAGATAATAATAACAGTGCACTTACCAGTAACCAGATATGTTCCATATTTGAAGATTCAAAAGGCAGGATTTGGGTAGGAACCCTGGGCGGGGGCATTAACGTGTACGATGAAGACGTTGAGAAATTTTATAAGTTAACCGTTAAAGATGGACTTGCCAGTAACTTAGTTTACGCATTTCTTGAAGATAAAGAAGGAAATATCTGGATTAGCACAAACAACGGCCTTTCAAAACTTAAATATTCTGAAAACAACATACAATACCCTTTTTTTCAAAATTATGACCTGAATGACGGCCTGCTAAGCAATGAGTTTTCGCCACAATCGGCCATGATGGCCAGATCGGGTTTGTTATATTTTGGAGGTATCAATGGCATCAATTATTTTATGCCCGAAAGCCTGAAAATAAACACTAATGTACCTCCTGTTGTACTAACTGATTTTCGCATATTCAATAAGTCTGTAGCAGTTGACGAGCCGGGTTCGCCACTGAAAGTTTCAATTATAAAAAGCAAAATTATTGAGATAGACTATTCACAATCGGTTATAACCTTTGAATTTGCTGCTTTAGATTATGTGATGCCTTCAAAAAACAGGTACCAATATAAGCTTGAAGGTTTTGAACAAAACTGGAACGACGTTGGCAACCAGCGTACAGCCACTTATACCAACCTGAACCCCGGGAAATATGTATTCAGGGTAAAAGGTTCGAATAACGATAATGTTTGGAACGAAGACGGCGCTTCGGTTTTGTTGGTTATCAGGCCTCCTTTTTATAAAACCTGGACGTTTTGGGTAATTCTTATCACGGGGTTTGTTGTGTTAACTTATTTTGTTGTTAAAGAAAGGCTTACCAAATTTGAAAAGCAGCAAAGAAGCCTGAAAATAATGGTGGACACTCGTACCAAAGAATTGGTCGAGCTCAACGAGATGTTAGAAATCCAGAACCAAGAGATTGATTATCAGCGGGCTGAGGTATTGGCACAAAAAGAAAACCTCGAAATGGTAAATAAAGCCCTGGAAGAAAAACAAAACCAAATACAACAGCAAAACATTGAACTCGAAAAGCACCGCAACCATCTTGAAGAGCTTGTTGCGCAACGGACAGCCGAGTTGGAAGTGGCAAAACAAAAGGCAGAAGAATCAGACAGGCTGAAGATGGCCTTTTTGTCTAATATGTCGCACGAAATCAGGACCCCGATGAATGCCATCATTGGTTTTTCGTCATTACTAAATGCCCCTGATATTACCGAAAAAGAAAAAGAAGACTTTATCAGGTTGATTAACGCCAATAGCGAAGCTTTGCTGGTTTTGATAGACGATATTCTTGACCTTTCGAGAATTGAAGCCAACCAGATTGAAATCAAAAAAGAAGTGTTCAATGTTTCAACTTTTATCCATGATTTGATACTGAGTTACAGAAAGATTAAAAAACCCAAAGAATCAGTAGATTTTTACCTAAATCTCAACATTAGTGGAGAAAAGCTCATCGAAACCGACAGGCACAGGCTGAGGCAGGTTTTGCTCAACCTCATCGACAATGCCTTTAAATTTACCCCTGCCGGAAGTATTGAACTAAAGGTAGAAGAAAGCAATGGCGAGTATATTTTTGCTGTTAAAGACACCGGTATTGGAATTGATGAGGCATCTCAGGCCATTATATTTGACCGCTTTGTAAAAGGGCACGATGATAACAAAAAAGTATTCAGGGGCGCAGGCCTTGGGCTTGCTATCTCAAAAAGCCTGATGGAGCTGCTTGGCGGAAGCCTTGAAGTGCAATCAAAATTAGGTGAAGGTTCTACATTTTATGTAAAGCTTTCCTCTCAATTGTCGGTACAAAAACCTTTTACAGCTGATCAAAAGGAGATGCAAACTATCTCTGTCATTAACCCCGTTTTTACGGACAAAGTTATTTTATTGGCTGAAGACGAAAAAGGCAATTATTTATATTTAAGTAAACTGCTTGGCCAACAGGGAGCAATTGTCCACTGGGCAAAAAATGGCATTGAAGCTGTGGATATGTGCCGAAAAAACAAGTATGACCTGGTTTTGATGGACATAAAAATGCCTGACATGGATGGCATCGAAGCTTTTAAAATCATAAGGGCTGAAAAGCCCGAGCTGCCTGTAATAGCACAAACGGCTTTTGCCCGGCACGAAGAAGAACAAAATATCAGGGCTGTCGGCTTCGACGATTACATCTCAAAACCTATCCGTAAAGAAATATTGTTGGACATGATAAAAAGGGTGCTTTCGAAAAAACAAGAGTAATTCAAATACATTTGCCACATTTTTTTTGTTACGAAAAGTTTAAAAAAAATGGGTTTATAAAATTTTGGTCTTTGCCAAAACCTTCTTCACATCCATTTCCGAACATTTAAAATGCTGCTGCGGGCATTGTTTTTTGCCATGCAAACCGCAAGGCCTGCAATCAAGCTTGTCTTCAACTTCTGCAACAATCGAAAAATCTGACAAAGGGCCAAATCCAAAAGCTGGCACTGTTGAACAAAAGAAAGCTGTTACCGGGGCATTCATGGCCGATGCAAAATGCAGCGGGGCTGAATCATTCACAAATGTCATACGGGCTTTGTCAATAAGGGCGCATGATTGAAGAAAAGTCAACTGGCCAGCCAGGATTTCAACTGACTGATGGCTGGTAGCTTTTTGTATGCGCCCGCAAAGAGGCATGTCACTTTTGGCCCCAATGAGGTAAACCTTATATTTTGCGGGGATATTATTTATCAGTTCTATCCATTTATGTTCGGCAAACTGCTTGGTAAACCACACCGATGAAGGGGCAATGCAAATGTATTCTTCACCCGTAGGGACAACGGCATAATCAGTTGAAGATGGGTATAGCCGTGGCTTTTTGAACGCAGTATCACCAACTATTGGCTCGATGAGCGAAAGGTTTCTGTCCACTTCGTGAACATTGATGTCGTCATGTGATATATGATGCTTTACAACATGTGTAAACAAAAAGGAGAGCGGGTTCTTGTCAAAGCCTATCTTTACTTTGCCTCCGGATAGTACTGTCATCAAACCTGTAGTAAAAAAGCGTTGCAGGTTGATAACATAATCGTAAGCCTCTGTTCTCAGCTCTTTGGCCATTTTTAACAGGTTTTTATATTTGCCGTTTTTTTTGTCAAAAACCCAAACCTTGCGAATATGAGGGTTTCCAATGAGCAACGATTCGTTCCCCTTTCGCAATAAGAAGTCAATGGTACTATCGGGGTATTTTTCCCTGAGTTTCTCAACAACAGGGGTAGCAAGTACTACATCGCCAATAAAAGCAGTTTGGATAATCAGTATTTTCATCCTTGTTCAGTTTGCTTTGTTTATAAAGATAATTTAACGTCTGTTCGACATAAGAAGAATGCTTACTTGTCTGATATTTACAGGCTTTAACTGAACATTGCTTCCTTTTGCCTTGAAGCAAAAGTAACAAAAATTCAAGGCTTGCCGTAAATTGGCTAAAAAAAGCTTTATCGACGGCTCCGGGCAACAACCCGCTTTGTCCAAACAGTGGCCTTCGCTTCGCCGATAAAGTTTTTTTCTTAACACCATTTACGCCAGGCCAATAGCTGAGAAGTTAAGTCTAATCTATCCTGATTATCAATACCCATGCGTAAATACCATATTTTTAGGGCGTTGACAAATATTGGTTGTTTACCTCTTTTGGTTTCAAGCTCTTTTGCAATTCGCACAAAGCGGCCACACCGACTTAAAATTGCAAAAGAGCTTGACCTTGCGATAAGGCTATTTGAAAGCCAAATTAAAGAATTCTTTGAGTTTTTTCTTGTCTTTTATTTGATATTTGCCTTCTGAGCAAAGCTTTATTACTTCCGGCAAAATATCAAATAAATCCTCTAAAGCATTTTCCGAACCAGTTACTAAACTATAAAAACTTGCCCCATCAATTTCACGGATATGCTCATTTATAGGACATTTCTCCCCTTTGTCTTTGTCTGAAGGAGTAAATGGTTTATTAAACCTTTCTCCTTTTTTAGGGATTATTGCAACATAATAAGCAGTATAACCTTTGTAAATACTAGACTTGGGGCTAACTTGTTTTTCTAATGAATAATATAAATCAGATAATTTCCCACCTGAAATTGTATTGTACTTATTTTTTATTTCCGCAATAATTTTGTTGTCCAAAGAAACCAAGTCAATTATATTGCCAACACCTTTATTGCTCCAGCCCTTACAATACCCAAGAATGTTTTGGTGAAAATTACCTATATGGTTCTGCAAAGTTTTTTGAGCCTGTCTGGTAGTTTCACTTTTTAACCAAGTATCGTAATCAATCTCAAATCCAGCCATTTCGAAAAGGGCCGCAAATGGGTCAATTACATTTTTACCAAATTCTTCAATTGCAGCCTTTTTTGCATCTTTTGCAATAGAAAGTAATTGATCCACTTCTTTTTCAAGGTCAGTATCAGAAATCCATTTGAGATAAGGCATGGCATTAACTTTAATATTTTAAGCCATAAAAATAAATATTTTGTACCACAAGCAATAAGCTTAATACTGCTTTGGATAAATTTTATTTAAAAACCTTATAATTGAATAGCCAATCTCTTTTGCAAAGTTTACAGGTACAGCGTTGCCAATTTGTTTGTATTGCTGGGATATTGAGCCGGAAAAACTCCAATCATCAGGAAATGTTTGGATCCTTGCATATTCCCTAACAGTAAATGGCCTGGTTTCATCAGGATGGCAACGTTCGGTTTGTTTTTGGGCAGGGCTGCATGTCAAAGTCAAACTGGGTTCAGACCAACTCATACGCCTTGCCATACCTGTTTTTCCCCCTCCTAAATAAAAACTCCCGCCCATATATTTTTTCTGTACATCAATTGGTAAATCCCGCCAATAACCACCTTCCGGCACTAAATCTAAAACCTCTTTTTTACTTTTGGGGTATTTACAACCTGCAGACTCTGGCACATCACAATTATATAATTCCCCTTTCTTTAAAGCATCTTTAAGTGTATAAACTTTTTTAAATGGTTTAGGAAATTCATAAAGGTGTGGGTTTAAGTCTTTTCTAATCCCTACAATCAAGACCCTTTCCCTTTTTTGCGGGACTTTATAAAAAATTGTTTTAAAAATCCTTGGTGTAATAACATTATAACCTATTTCATCAAGAATAGAAATCATACCTTCAATTGTCCTGCCATTTTCATGGGTCAATAACCCCCTGACATTTTCTCCAATGCAAATTGCAGGCATCGTTTCTTGAACAACTCTTGCAAATTCATAAAACAATGTTCCCCTTGCATCATTAAGCCCGAGTTTTTTACCGGCATAACTAAAAGCTTGACAAGGAAATCCACCCGTTACAATATCAACTTTACCTTTAAAATTTGAAAATGACACATTCCTAACATCGTCTTCAATAACGTTCCAGTCAGGACGGTTTTTTCTTAAGGTTTCACAAGCCCAATGGTCAAACTCATTAAGTGCTAAACATTTTATTCCTGCCTCTTCCAATCCAATCGCCAATCCTCCGGCTCCTGCAAATAATTCAATTGAGTAAAAATCACGGGTTGGTTTTGTTTCATTTACGCTTTCGGTAGGCATAAATAAAAAGTCAAGGCTGTCAAATATTTTTAATTGGTCTTTGTGATAAACCCTGTAATTACTCATCGGTTCACGGATTGCTGTAAGCTTTCCATTTCTATCCCAACGCCGTAAGGTTTCTTTGCTAACCGACAATAAATCCGCAACCTCTGCTATTGAGTAATATTTTTCCATTTTATAACCACATTAATCAACATTATACATGGTTACAAATATAATTTTAATTTTAACCTACTATTATTTAATTTGCAGATAATTATTAACATTTTTTGCATTGAAGAAATATACTGAAAATCATATTGTTGTGCCAAGGTTTAACGAAGTTAATGGTTTTTATACGACCAAGCAAAGGTCTGAACTTATGGGCAAAATAAAATCCCAAAATACAAAGCCAGAACTTAAACTCAAAAAAGCGCTATGGAACCTTGGGTACAGATACAGGAAAAATTTTAAGAAACTTCCTGGCAGTCCTGATATTGTATATTCTAAGCACAAATTGGCAATATTTGTCGATGGTGAATTTTGGCATGGTTATAACTGGTCAGAAAAGAAAACGAAAATTAAAACAAACCGGGAATTTTGGATCCCAAAAATTGAACGTAATATCCAAAGGGACAAACAGAATAATCAACTTCTCAAAGATAATGGTTGGCATGTAATCCGTTTTTGGGAAAACGAATTAAAAAAAGATTTTGATGGATGTGTAAACAAGGTAATCAGTTATCTACAAGACGGTGCATAGGCAAGATTGTAGCTCTTTTTCAAGCTTTTGGTTTACAAATGTACTGCAACGAGCGGTGGGTTTATCAAATCTGTTTTTTCTCTTTTCAAACAAGCTTTACCTATAGTTCGGACGGGTTTCAGCCTTGCATACAACAATGTCATAACAAATATCTAGAATTTTATTTTCATCATTTTTGTTGTTTTAGGCTCATAAACAATATTTAAAACCGCTGAGGACACAAAGATTAACGCGAAGAACCGCAAAGTAGGTATTTCAACTTTGCAGTTCTCTGTGGTAAAAAAAATTAGCGTTCTCTGTGGTAAAATAAGATAGACCAGCACTATTAGTTAAGGGCCTAATTCATAAAAACTATTTCAAAAGCCAATTTTTCCCCTGAAAGCCGTGATGTTTCTGTCTTTGTTCAAGCCTTCGAACAGAAAGTTTTTATTGTCGTTGGTAGCTTTGGTAAGCCGGATGGTTTCGTTGATAAGGGTTTCGTTGAGGTAGTTGATGGAAAGCGTTTTGGGGTAATGGTTGCGGTGAAAGTCAGCCGGGAAGGTATCCATCATCCAGTCGATATAGCGGCTTGCAGTAACATGGCCATTGAGGTCGATATCAAAGTATGTGGCTTTTACTTCAGATGCTTCGCCTTCCTTCACCGCGAAAAGCTTTTCGGGCTGAGATTGCAGGGCATGAAAGTCTTTCAGTTTACTGAAAATAGCAGAATAGTCGCCTTCCAGCGTTCGGGGGCGCCTGTTTTCCATGTCCACAGCCAGCCAGCCAGAGGTAGCTTTGGCAACTATTTGCTGCTCGTGGGTTTTGACCACAAAATCCCTGAGATAGAGGATTTTTTCGACATCTTTAGGCCAGGTTTCTACTTCTCCTGTTTGGCCCAAAGTAAGGGGGTTCGAAATTTCTATGGTCATGCGGCTGAGCACCCAAAATAGCTTTTGCTGCTTAAGCTGACCAAATCCGGCTTGTAACCTGTCTGCCGATGCAATGGCCGATTGTATCAAAAGGTCTGTCAAAGCCCCCCAACGCAAACGCAGGTGCATATCGGCATTTGCAGTGGTTACTTTGTATGGAATGGCGGTGATAAGCTGTTTTTTGTCGTTATTGAATGTGTTGTCCATGGCTAAAGCATTTCAAGTAAGGAGTACAAAGGTATAGTTTTATAAAAAAAATCGCCTGACAAACGCAAGTTGAATATATTAGTATAATTTTGCAGCTTGATTTTTTAATATAATTTTGCAGCTTGGTTTTTTAATGATGAAACACCCCAAATATATATTATTGACGTTGTTTTTGATTTTAGCCCAAAAGGGTATAGGACAGGTTTCGGCCTTAGAAAAAGACTTTTTCATGGAAGGCTCTTACCAGTACGGCTATTTGCTGTCCCATAAGGATTACCTTGCCTTTTTTATACACGAGCCTGTGCAATCGTTCCAGGTAGCTTTTGGCAAGGTGGTTTCGGGCAATAAGGCGTGGCACCAGGTTTTTAATTATCCTTCATTTGGAATGGGCTACTATCAGGGTTCGCTGGGCAATGACCAGATATACGGACATTTGCACTCGCTGTATTTCTTTGTAGACCGTTACTATTTTGATGTAAACGGCCGTTTCAATATAGGCAACCGGCTCGACTTGGGATTGGCGTATGCCACGCGTTTTTACGACCAGTACACAAACCCTTATAATTTGGCCTTAGGTTCGCGTTACAATGTTTATGCCCGTCTTTGTTTTGAGGCATCGTATTGGGCAACTTCACAAGTCAGGATACTGGCTGGTGCCGGATTTTCGCATACTTCCAATGGTTCTTTCAGAAAGCCCAATGCCGGCATGAATTATTTTACTACCTCTGCAAGCGTACAATATCATTTTAGAGAAATGCCCAAACGCCCTAGGCAAACATTTGTAGATACCGATTCGGCAAAGAATGAGTTTATTGTGCTTACATCCATTGGAAGGAAAAATATTTCGAGGTTTGACAACAAAATTTTTCCGCTTTATTCGGTTAACCTGGCTTACAACAGAAAACTCTATATTAGCCGATATGTAGGGCTCAACCTTTACTTATCTTACGATCCTTCTATTGTTGAAAAAATACACCTTGTCAAAGCCGATTCGGTTGTGACGGGCAATGACCAATTGCGTGTGGCCATCAACGCTTCGTACGAGATACGAATGGGCAACCTTTCTTTTGCTTTTCAGCCGGGTATATATTTAAAAAATAAGATTGATGTGGCCAATAACATTTGTAACCGTCTTGGTATGCGGTATTATACCAATTGGGGGCTTGTGGCTGCACTTACGCTCAATGCGCATTGGGCGGCAAAAGCTGATGTTGTGGAGTGGGGCATTGGTTACAGGTTTAAAAATTAAAACATTGTGTTGTGAAGTATTTCAGAATTTTAGTTCTTTTGGTTTTGGCTATTTGCTGTTCGTGCAAAAAGGAAATGTTTTTTGATGCTGGTCCCGAAAAAAGCAAAAAAGTACTTTTAGAAAGCAATTTTACATACGTTGAAGTGGGCAAAGCTTTCCATATCATACTGATAAGTGATTCGGCAAATTATCTGGTTTTTAAGGGAGGCGAAAAACTGATACAAGAGGTGTCTGTTAATCTTTACCACGATTCACTTTTTATCTCCCACCATATAGGAGGCCATTGGTATAAACTGGATGACCCTATGGAGCTCGAAATACATGTTTCTTCCTCTCCTAAGTTTTATTTTGCAGCCCCTGTGAGGGTTTCTACCATCGATACTTTCTGTTCAGCCCGTTTTTATATGGATTTTAAATCGTTTTGCGAAATAAATGTTACTGTAAATGTATCAGAATGTGCCATTTTTGCCCCTTATGACAGCTTTGGCAATTTTGTGATCAATGGGAAATGTGACCATGCTGCATTTTATGCCAGCGGGTCAACGCTTTTTAGGGCCGAAAACCTTCAAATGCAATCGTGCTATGTAAGGCAAAATAGCATTTCAGAGGTATATCTCAACGAACCTGAGCAGTTGTCAGTATTGTTTTGCTCATCGGGCAATGTTTTTTGTAAAAAAATGCCACAAAACCTCAGTATCCAAAGGCAGGGCATTTATTCTACCGGGCAGGTAGTTGAGGTGAAATAAGCGTTTTCTTTTGGTATTTTCATGAGAATAAATTTTTAAGGAATGATAGCTTGTCCCGTCTTTGGCGGGCGAACACCCATATTGTACTTTACTATCGTGTTTATTCACTTCGTTCATGAGGGCGCTTCGCTTAGTTGCGTTCGCAAGAACATGGGTGTTTCATTAGCTTTAATACCACACACCCGAAGAGTTATTATTTACATTTATGTTGCGCGCCACAACAAGAGTATAACAAATATAACGTCTTGCTGAAGCGCTAAATTTGATATGCGTTATTTTCTGTAAAATTTAAGAATGTGATGACATAGTCCCATATATTTCTCACTTTTTGGCTGTAGCCCCCGACAAAGCATCTACCTCAACAGAGGTATCAAATTTTGCAGGAACAGGTTCAGCGAAAACAGCATCTCTGATTTGCCGGTTACTAAGCTCTATTTTGCCGGTTACAAGCTCTGGCCGGTTGTAATTGGCCAGAAGGGTTGAATATTCATCGGGGTCTTTTATTGGCATAACAAAAGGCTTACTTGTATTGCCTTTTTCATCAAAAAATGCTATAAAAGGCCTGGTATAAACATCATCCATACGTTTGCTGCTAAAAACAATCCAGCGACCATTACTTGACCAGGTATGATAGCTTTCGCAACTTGAACTGTTCAGAGCAGGTTTTGAAAGTGTCTTTGCCTGAAGGTCATAGCAATACAAGTCAGCCTGATTGTGAAAAGCGGTAAAATAGCCATAATCAGTCCCCGTAAAAAGCAAATATCTCCCATCGGGCGAAATTAGTGGGAAAGACATACTGATTCCAGTTTGTGAAGCAGATAATACGGTGTCCACATTTCCCCATGTATTAGTATTTACATTGTATTCAATGCGCGCAATGCTATATTTTACTTTTCTCAAAGACTTAATATCCTGATTTTCAACTTGAGGGGCAACAATGAAATAAAGATATTTACCATCAGGGGACCAGGCAGGCATATTCTCCCTGCTTTTGGTAGAAATTTTTGGAGAAGTGGTAATAATGTTTGTTTCGGTATTATAAACAATCAAATCTGAAGCTTTATCAGAGGCATCAATAATCTTATGGATATCGGTTGTAATATGGGGCGATAGTTTAATTGTAGAAAAAGCAATGAGCTTTCCATCCGGGTGCCAGGCTGGATAAACAGCACCAGACAAGGTATATTGGGTACGGGTATCAATTTTTTTTATTTGGCCATTAAGGTTTAGCAACATACCGGGATGGATAACCCTAAAGTGCATCATCATTTTGTTTGGGTTGTTTTTGGGAAAAGAATGGCAGTTAACACATCCATCGTCGCCCGAAGCATTGTCATACACAGTATATTCATTAAACGACTCTAAATCTCTTTGAATAACTTCCATTTTTCGCCAAAATAGATAGTTGGCATATACAACGCGATATACTAAGTAATTATCAATTTTTTTGTCAACTACGCTGTCCTTTATATCATTATACTTATACCATTTACCATCTTTTTTTGCAAATATTGAGATGTAAAGGTTCGCATTAACTGATTCCGAAAGTAATTTTTTCCATTTTCTTTCAGAAATGTCAATTTTGGGGGAAGTTTGGCATATATCATAAGTGTTTCCCCGGCTTGATTTAATCCGGATGAAGTATTTGTCTGCTTTTTCTTTAACAACAAAATTAAGAGGGGCTATATTAGCAGGCAAAACAAGGCCAGAGTAGTCTGGAAATATTGAAGCTTCTTTTTTCTCGTCTATAAAATCAGCAACATCAGGTTTACAACTTACAGCAAGAAGTAATACAATATAGATGGCCCAAATATACTTGTTCATTTTACTTTAAATTGATGAGTTATTATCAAGGTTTACTACAATCTTGGCGTTTGTCACTTTAGGGTTAAGAAATTTGAAAAAGTAAAAATAGGAGTTTTTAAAATCTGGATATAACAAATCCTTGGCTAAATCCATGTCTTTGCCACAGTTTCGCAAGGTGAGGCTGAAATATTTAAAGCGTTCAACAGTATTTGGGCTGATGCCATACTCTTTAATGACTTTTTTGCCTCTTACAGCACCATAAACAACAATAGCCTCTTGGACAATTTCAGGCCATTGATTATAATATTGAGAAGCATAATCTACTAAAGACATGAATTTATCCAGTTGAGAGTCTAACATATAAAAAGCCAAGAGATATTCTAGTGCTTTTTTGTTGCTTGAATCTTTTTCAAGCAAGATATTCAACTTCAATTCTAAAGATTCAGAAATTTCAAAGCCGGTTGGCATATTTTTTCGTTTCTCTGCTAATTCAGGGTCATTGTTAACAAGGTTGGTATCTTTTAAATAAGGCCTGTATTTTTTTACAAAATCACTGCTAATAAGCCCTTTTTCTAAAATATCAAGACAATTGGCAGCAGCATCAAATTGGCGGTTAATAAAATGTATTTTTACAAGAGCCTTTAAAGCCCTTGTGTTATAAGGAAACCCAATAAAAGATTCGTAAGCCCAATGTCTGGATTCGCTTATTAACCCCAGGTCATAATATGCATCTTGCGACAAAAAAACTATTTCGCCCGAATAGGAATAATCTGGATGGATACCATCTTTACCAACAACCTGCGGATAGTCAAACAGTTGGTTTAATGAATTGCCTGAGTTGAAAATAGCCCTGCTAAAATTTAAATTTGTCAAATAATCATACTCTGTGCTTTGTTTTGCCACTTCTATGGTTTTTTCCCATTTGCCCTGTTCGTTATAATAATCGCAAAGTACAAAATTTCTTTTTTTGCTTAAGTCCCATTTATAAGGAAAATAAAGAGAAATTGAAATGAAAATAGCAAAAAATACTGATGCTACAGCAATTATCTTTACTTTATCTAAATATTCCAATGTCCAATGGGATTTTTTCCATTCTGCCAAAATATCAACAGCCATCAATATTAATGGAGAAAAAACAAACAAATAGTAAAATTTTGTTGGTTTATAAGACATAAATAGAGCCAGCTTTCTGAAAAAAGTCCAATACATTTCAGATGGGGAAAGCAAGAACATGTAATTGGCCAGCAGATACAACAAAGCCGATATAATAAAAACCAAAACAGCCCCTGCCAAAAATCTCTTCTTTAAGGCTTTGTTTGAAAGTAAGGCCAAAATAGATGAAATGGCATAAACATAGGTATATCCTATACCAGCCAGATAATAAGTAGTCAAAAAGCCTACAATGATTAGTATAAAGGCAAAAGAAGTATTTTTTGAAAAATTGCGTGTTAAAAGAATCAGCGACAATGTGATGATAAAACTAATTATTGTTGAGAATGGGAAATAAACATTGCATAACAAAGCAAAAAACATGGCCACAGGAATAGTTGCCATGAAAAATTTTGCCTTAAGCCGTAAAGTCCAATAAAATAAAAAATAAATAAGCAGGCCTAAAACAAAAATGATCAGCCCCCCTAAGAAATTGAAATAAAAAAGATGCGATAAAAAATCTGACAAATAATAAGAAAATCCGCCGGGATAAGACAAATAGCCGTAAAAAAAGCCAGAGGTCAATAAAAATGGAGGTTGTTGAAAATGAAAATATAATTCGGGTCGGATAAATTTAAATATAAAAAAAAACGAATAAGAAATACTTATCAGCGCAAATAAAAACCTGATAATAATACTACGGTTACGTTCCATGATAATGTAAATTTTTGTCGCGTAAATATATATAAAAAAAGTGGACCTGAATAAAATGCATTTTTAAGGTCAAAAAACTATCAACTCAATGAATTTTAAACAAAGTTTACTGCTATTTAATTTTGCCTTTGAAAACCTGATTTTTTTCATTAATTTCAAAAATAAATATTGACAGCTTGGAAAAAGAAATTGTACTGTATATAGATGATGACGAAACAAACCTGACATTGTTTACAGCTATTTTTGAAAACGATTACCAGGTATTAACCACTTCGGATACTACCGAAGCTCGTCAAATGATGGGCAACAATGAAATAAAAGTGGCCATTGTTGACTTATTTATGCCGCAGGAAAGCGGTACGGACTTTATTGAAGACGTTTCAAAGTCGTACCCTGATGTGTTTTATATTATCCTGACTTCGCATTACGACCTCGATGCTGCTTTAAACGCGATAAACAAAGGGAACACTTACCGCTATCTTTTAAAGCCCTGGGACACCAACGAAATGCGCGCAAGCATAAACAGTGCTATTTTTTCGTACAACCTGAGCATTGAAAATAAAAGGCTTTTTAATGAGTTGAAAGACAAAAATACCCTTCTCGAAAAAGCCCTGACACAGCTAAAAGAAAGAGAAACACAGTTTTTAAAGATATTTGAGGCCAGCAATGACGCTATTATCATATACAATGCCAATAAAGAAATATTGATGGCCAACCCTGTATTTTACAATTTTGTACAGGCCAAAAAAGGTACACGGTTAAAAATCACCGATTTACTTTCGGACAAACTATTAGAAATTTTCGAACAACGTTTTCAGGAAATATTTACTAACCCCACGCCAATATTCGAATATCAGCTTCCAGCCCCAAATGGTGAAATTAGGTTTATTGAAGCAAACAGCACTACCATCAACTATTATGGCGAAAAGGTTGTACTTAGCATTTTGCGTGATATTACCGAACGTAAACTGATGGCCCAGCGAATATTAAACGAAGTAGTACAAGCCGAAGACCGCGAGCGCAAGCGGCTTGCCACCGACTTGCACGATGGGCTGGGCCCTACACTTTCAACCCTCAACATGTACATAGAATGGCTTGCCGATAAAACACGTAAAGAAGACAGCGAAGAAATACTGCGGCTTTCAAGGCAAACAATAAAAGAAGCAATAACCCAGCTGCGCAGTATCTCGTACAACCTGAGCCCGCATTTGCTCGAAAAATTTGGGCTAAACGCTGCAGTACAATCATTAATAGATACAATGAACGAAAAAGGAGAAATAAATTTCCGTTTCCAATCAAACCTATGCGAAAGGTTGCCCCACAATTGCGAATCGGCCTTGTTTTGGGTTATCAAAGAATGTATAAATAACACCCAAAAACATTCTAAAGCTAAAGAGAGTTTTATATCTTTATACTTAAAAAACGATTTGCTTTATTTTGATTATGCTGATAATGGTGTTGGTTTTGATTACGATACAGTGAAAAAAAACAGCATGGGCATGGGCTTGTACAATATCCAGAACAGGATACAATCCTTAGGAGGAAATAGTGAAATAAAAACAGAAACAGGCAAAGGTATTAAAATAAAAGCAACCATTAAAATAAGCTAAAAGCTATGACAATGAAACGAGCATGATTCGTTAAACACAAACAAGGAGGAAAATTCATCATGCGAGTTTTCCTTCGGAGAACCCTTCGGGGCCCATCCAGGCTTAATTAAAAAAAATATTTACACAAATGAAAAAACTCAAAGTATTTATTGTTGACGACCATGATATGTTCCGCGAAGGAGTTAAGGTTTTACTAAACAAAAGTAAAGTAATAGAAATTGTTGGCGAAGCAGAAAATGGCCAGGAGTACCTTGATAAAGTAGATAAATATTCGCCTGATGTTACCCTGATGGATATTAATATGCCTGTTATGGATGGCATTGAAGCTACACGAAAAAGAATGGCCATTGACCCCGACAGCAAAATACTTACCCTTTCGATGTTTGGCGACGAAGAATACTATTTTAAAATGATACAGGCTGGCGTAAAAGGTTTTGTGCTTAAATCATCGGGCATAGCCGAGCTGGAAAATGCCATTACAGAAGTAGCCAAAGGAGAAATTTACTTCTCGGCCGAACTGGTTAAGCAAATAATTACCAACATAAAAACTGACAAAGCAAAAATTGAATCGGCTAAAGATAAAGACTTGTTGAGTAATCGTGAAGTTGAAGTTTTAAAACTTATTGCAGCAGGGCTATCTAATGATGAAATAGCAAATAAACTCAATATCAGTGTTGCCACTGTAAAATCGCACCGTGCAAATCTCCTCAAAAAGACCAACTGCAACAATACGGCCAGCCTTGTTATCTATGCAATCCGCAATAAGCTGTTTGTGGTAGAATAAACAAAGATTTCCATACATAACATACTTTCTTGATAACATCCAAAAATGATTATTCACTTCTGTCAAGTTGCAAAATAGCCCGAATCTGATATAAGAATAACTATTTTCGTGTTTGCGATTGAGCAATTATGGGTGTTTTTATGAGAGTAAAATTTTAAATTGTGCATTATCAGATGGATCATCCAAATTTTATCCATTCGTTGCTTTAAGAGTTTGCAATGCCTGCAAATATCAAATACCTAAGCATTTTTCTTATGTCGGAATGAAGTTAGTTTGAATTTAAATTAACGCTTCTTAACACTTCTTTTAACATATCTTTTGTTAAAATAAAAGTTTTAGCACTTATAGCAGCTGTACTTTTGAATCGTTATTAATCTTTAAAAATAAAAGTTATGAAAAAAATTGCATTGTTATCAGTCGCTATGATGTTAGTAGCAAGTTTGGCAGTAGTATCAGCACAAACAACCCAAACAAAGTCTGAACCGGCAAAAAAAGAATGTTCTAAGACCAAGAAAGAGGGTAAAGACGATAAGAAAGCTGAAAAAAAAGCTGAAAAAAAAGAAGCTGCTACTCCTGAAAAAAAATAACAAGTTTCATGGTTTTTATGAAAACGTCGGTACCGAGAGTATAAAATATTTTGTGTAAACACAATAATTTGATTTTTAATTTATTTTACATCTGGTTTCAAAAATAGTCAAAAATTGATGAAGGATCATACCCCAATTTTGGATTGGCATATTCC
>Ga0116186_1001457_pt1 | contig 23381 bp, 16 predicted proteins | sample AD_JPNNA4_MetaG_FD_89806 | JGI IMG/M metagenome (GOLD analysis project Ga0116186, IMG submission 89806) | Active sludge microbial communities of municipal wastewater-treating anaerobic digesters from Japan - AD_JPNNA4_MetaG | ecosystem: Engineered > Bioreactor > Anaerobic > Digestate | place...
AACAACGAGTTTATGAAGCCAAAACCTAACAACAGAAACATCCGCCACACAAACCGCAGACGGAAGCCTTTGCCATTTTGTTGTTGCTTGTTAAACATGATAAAGAAAGTAAAGCCAAACAGCAGGGCAAATATGGTGTAAGCCTTGCCCGAAAACAGGAAGAACATGGTTTTCCATATCGCACCATCTACCACTTTGAGCCACGCAGGCAGATTTTCAGGGAAAAACCAAAAGTCAAAGTGTTCAAGGTGGTGAAGCAGCATGATAGACATGATGGCAAAACCACGCAGGGCATCTACCACTTCAATACGGTTGGTGTTGGGCTGTTGCATAAGTTGGTGTTTAATGTTTATAAAGCATGCAATTTGTAAAAAACATTTCTTTTTAGCCCAATAAAATCAATTAAAATACTGTTAATTAAAGATGAATGCCCCAAATTGGCAGTTGAATAAATGTATGAGATACACAAGTCCCTTAAATAGAATGATTTCAAATAGCAGTTCGTCAAATTGAGCATAAACACTCATGTTAAAAATTTGCATTTTAACTGTTGAAAAATATACTTTTGTCCAATGCATTAGCGTACAATTTACATTATCAACAATTATGTTCCTTACTGGGATTAAGGTTTTTGACAGAAACATATTGGTTGTTAATAACTAAAGTTGAAATGTGTAATGAGGGGTTGTAATATTGGGGTATGATTTAAAACATCACAACATGGAAGAAGCTATTTTAAACGGAACAAACATGATTTTTGTAACTGACTGTGCGGGGCAAGGTTTTGCTTTGGAACATGATGACATTACTAAAGTAATTTTTAAGGCGCTGCATGGTTCGGGCGTTAATGATCGTCTGTTGGCCCTTAACCTGGCTGACAAAGTAATGTACCGTTTGGGGCTTATCAAGAGCCCTTTAAAAGCTCATACAGTTGTTGAGCTTGAGCAAATGATCCGTTTTGTCCTGAATGAGTGTGGACAACAACGGGCCAGCTTACAGGTTAGCCTTGTTTTAGACAAAGTCAATTAAGCATTATCGTTAAATATCTATAGCCCAAACGTGCATAATTTTGTACGTTTGGGCTTTTTTTGTTATTTTGCGTGCGATAAAAAAAACGGTTATGGCTATAGATATTTCTTCAGCAGATATTTCAAAGTTTATTATTATTGGCGACAGGGTACTAATTAAGCCTAAGTCTGCGCAGGAACGTACTACATCAGGTTTGTTCCTGCCTCCCGGGGTACAGGAAAAAGAAAACATCCAGGCTGGTTATATTATCAAGACAGGGCCGGGTTATCCTATTCCGGCTGTTTCGGAAATTGATGAGCCTTGGAAAGACAAGGGCGAAGAAGTTCGATATGTTCCTTTACAGGCAAAGACGGGAGATTTGGCTGTTTTTCTGCAAAAGAACGCTTATGAAATTGAGTTTAACAAAGAAAAATACTTTATCGTCCCGCATTCGGCCATATTGTTGCTTATCAGGGACGAGGGGCTTTTTGAATAGGTTATTTTACAATTATCAGTTGTTTCTTGTATAATTGTCCGTCAATGATGCTGTACAAGTAGTAAAACCCGGGGCTTATGTTGCTTACATCTAATGAGTAGCTTGTACTTGGGGCCAGATTGTTAAATGCCAGGACGGTTTTGCCTGTAGCATCAACTATTTTCATGCTAACAGTTGATTTTACATTTACAGATACTGCAATATTTACAATATTTGATGCAGGGTTTGGGTACAATTCGATGGCATCGCTGTACATGTTTATTTTAATGGTGCTGGTAACGCGTTTATATCCATCAATTTGTAAAAAGTAGTTTTTTGCCGGGCTGACGGCCAGTTTTTTAAAACTTAAAGTCTGTTCATCAGAAGTGCCGTTATCTGCTGCTGCTACTATAGCTGATTTGCCTAGCTGAAAGAGTTCTGGATAATCATCGGCTTTGTAAACTGCAGCCCTGAGATTTTTCCCCGAAAGGATAATATTGATATTTCCGCTGGAAGGCCCTGTGAATCTGTACCACAGACTGTTATTGACAATGGTATCAGCGTAGCACCATTTGTTGGTCATGCTACATCCGTTGGCATCCGGATGTGGCTCTGAGGTTTCGACCGAGGCACATCTATTGGAGTATGGCCCTGATTCGCCCAATGATATAAACTGGGCATTGCGTAACATATCATTTTTGGGGATTTCGACAAGAGTAGTCATGGTATCGTAACCGCTACAAGCTCCATGAGAGGCTTTAACTATCAATGTTGCCCAAAAATTCCCGTTGTAGAAAGCTTCGTCTTTGGTGGTCAGCTTTATTTCATTGGCATTGACTAATGTGTCGATAAAAGAGGCAGGAGAAATGTTGTATTGGTATTGATAATTGGGTGTTACCTTTAGCGGGTATTTGTTCAACTTGTAACCACAGATGGAGTCAATAGGGTTTTCAATGGCAATGTTGAGGTTGTAAAGCCTGGGTTGCACTTTAACAGTACTTTTGCTTGAGCCGAATAGGTTGCTTGTGGTAAGTGTAATGCTATAAATAGTGTCGCGGTTGAATGCTATGCGCGGAGATGCATCTGTATCATTTGTGTTGTATAGAAAAGTATAATCAGCAGGGCTGATTTCCCATTTCCATTTGTCGGGGAAATTTGCAGAGCTGTCAATCATGGCTACTTCAGCGCCAATACAAGGGTTTAATGGAACAATGCTGAAATTAGTTATCGGGATGTCGCCCAAACTGGCTCCGTCAATTGAAGTAAGGCCTGTATTGTCGGGGTCAAGCCAATATTTTAGCTGGCTGGTGGGTTCAGTGCTTAATTGCCACGAAACGTGCAGGGCCCCGTAATAGTTTGTAGTGTTGTCGCCACCGTGCAACTGTCCGACAATTCGGACATTCTGGTCAAACAGTGGAGAGCCTGAAGACCCGCTGTTTATTGTTCCGTTTGTGAAAGTAGATTCCCAATGGCTGTTGGCTTTTGTTAAAGTTCCATCGTCCCAGTCGATAGTGAAGGGATACATTTTTGCCCCGGTGGAGCTTTGAGCAATACTCTTGTACAAGCCTTTTGGGTGATGAATAACTGTGGCAAAAGTGATTTTATGGTTGGTGTTGTCCCAGCCTGCCAGGTAGGCTTTGTATGTTTCATCTGGTTTTTCGTAAAACAGCAACAACGAAAAGTCTGTTTGTGCCGAATTGGCGCATAATTTTGCGCCTGACAAAGTTTGCTTGTTGTTGGATACAATCTTGCTGTTGCATGATGTAGATTCGTAATTGAAATAAGTAACTAATGAAGAGGCAGAAGCTTGGGAGCTGATACAATGGTTGGCAGTTAAAAAGTAAGGCGTGCCATCGTTACGCGTATTGTTAATTAACGAACCGGAACAATAGTATGAAGTGCCACCATCGTCAAATACCATACGACAGATGGCGTGTTTAATAGTATTCCAGCTTGTCCAGGCAGGGCAGTTAATATCGTTATATGCTAAAGTTGAGGCCAGGTTTTTGTATGCCATCGATATAGCCCCAACCTTCAATAATGCTGTTTTTTTGCACGAAGCTGGCTGATGATATTCGACAATGGCTTCGTTGTCTTCGAGGTACATGACAGAGAGGGTGCTGTCCGGCTTGTTGTTAATGTTGGTAAAAGCCCCTAAAACCTCAGTCATAGAAGGGTTGTAAACATACATTGAAGCTCCTTCGGGCAGTATATAATAATCAAAGCGTAAACCAAGAGCTAATGCGTTGGGGGCGTAAAAGTGATAATACCAAACCTGGCTGCTGTCTTCCTGTGTAATTTTTTTACCATGTTTAATTAGGTCAACATCAACATATTGCAAAATACCAATCCTGTTGTCAATATTTTCTGCGGAGTCTTGCCTATTTAATGAATCTATATCGAGCGTCATCAGGGTTTTAGAAGGGATGGTAAGTGTAGATTTTAGCTTTGACAGTATCCCGACGGGTTTCATGTCGGTACGGGCATATTGGGCCTTCAAACCAGAAAATAAAAGCAAAAGACTTGCTAAGTATATGATTTTTTTCTGGAGAAAAGGTACAGTCATGAATTTTACAAATTTCATATTTCGGGCATGTTGTATTCAGGTTATACTCCTGAACACAGTTTTACCCTAAACAATTTTGGCTTCCAAAAGTATGAAGTATATACGTAAAAAAACTTAAAAGTTTAGTTTCATTTTAAACATGACCTGCTGGTAGTGGAAAGAAACACTACTATTATCGAGGCCAAAAATTTGAGCGTATAACGAAGCGTCTATATTTTGTGCTATAGAATAAGTCATGCTGGGTGAAATATAATAGCCATTAACATTTGGCAAATACATACCTGCCAAAGAGCCTGAAAATAAAGGGGTTATTGGGTACGAAACCTGGACTACGGCATTGTGTTTGGCTAATGCCAGAGTTTTGGCATTTACAGATGAAGAGTTAATTGACGAAATGTTTTGCAATGAGTATGCAACGTGGTTTGCATAAAGGTATTCGGCTGTAATGGTAAGTGAATTAGGAAAAACATAGTCAAAGTCAATAGAGGAAAGAAATTGGCCAGAGGTATCGGCGAAATGCTTCATGTCACGAAAATAGCTTATTTCGCTGCGAAAGGAAACTGGACCAATTGGCCCTGACCAGCCAATGCCGGCAACCATATCGTTCTTTTCATAAATACCTGCTAAAGTCTGAATGTCGAAGCCATGAGTATTAAACCTGTAAAGGCCTGCAATAGTAAATTTGTTGCTACTGTCAGATTTAACTGCAAGTTCAAAACAAGACGTTTCGGTATTGTAGTATTGAAAGCGTATAGCATCACTTCCGGGGCGTTCGATATAGTCTATATCAAAGAAAGAATAGGCGTTGAAAATGTCGTTTGGGTTCCAGGCAAAAGTTTGTCCCCAGTTGATGCGTTGACGGCCGCCTGTGATGACAAGCTTTTTCATTTGATAACTTACATATAGCCTGTCAAAATTGGCATTGAGTAAATACGATTTGCCCGAAGCAACATTAAAGCTCAAATCAATCATTCCGTTGTCTTTGTCATAGCTTTTTATTGTGCCTGGGAAATTGGTAAAATTATCGCCATAGGCAAGGCGGTTACGCATTTCGGCTGTCCAAAAAAGCTTATCATTGGCAGACCATTTAAAATTTAAGCGGTTGAGAAAAATGTTGTTGTTGTTCCATGATTTATCAATGCTTTCAAAGGCCGCACTTTGTACATCACTTACATATCCTGATAAAGAAAAAGAGGCAGAGTCGGGTTGGGAAAAAAGAGGTGAGGTATAGAGAAACAAAACTAGTAATTTGATAATTTGTTTGAGAATCCACCCCCTTACCCCCGCCAGCGGGGGACAGCTTTGATTCTTAATTATTGCTTGTTCAAAGTTGATAGTATATTTCTTACGTTCAGGTTCATTTTCTTTCATTGCAGCATTCTCGGTTTTTCTATTTTATTCTTAGATTATGTTGTACATAATGAGTGTTTTGAAATGTTTATCTGTGCTGTCCCCCGTTGGCGGGGGCAGGGGTGGACAATTTTCAAAGTCATTGATATAGGCTTCCAGTCTTCGGATTACATTAGAAATGTCGTTTAAAACTTCTGCATCTGTAAAACGGATTACTTCATAACCTAAATTCTTCAAATCATTGGATTTTACTACATCCTTGTTGCAAACATCATCTAAAGTATGCGAATATCCATCTATTTCAATAATCAACCTTAATTCAAAACAAATAAAATCAGCAATATAATTACCAACTGGTCTTTGACGACGAAAGCTGTAGTCATTTAATTTTTTCGCTTTCAGGACATATTTCCATAAGCAAGCCTCAGCCTTCGTCATTGTTTTACGAAGGTTGCTGGCAAATGGTTGAAAGTCTTTATTGTAATAGTTGTTATTCATAACTCAATCCACCCCCTACCCCCGTCAGCGGGGGACAGCTTTAATTGACAGGCGTTTGGGTGGTCTTTTTCATTTTCAAATTTTCAAATTCCCTCATTCCCTCATTTCCTCATTCTCACATTTGCTAATTGTTTCTCTCGTCTTTGGCCACCTGTCCATCTACCAGCGTAATCACACGTCGTGCTTTGTTCACTACGCGAGGGTCGTGGGTTGAAAAGATAAAGGTAATATTTTCTTCGCGGTTGAGCTTTTCCATGATGTCGAGCAGCGTTTCGGCCGATTTGGAGTCGAGGTTGGCAGTAGGCTCATCGGCAAGGATAAACTTAGGGCGCGAAGCCAATGCCCTGGCAACTGCAACGCGTTGTTGCTGGCCTCCAGAGAGCTTTGAAGGCCTGCTGTTCATGCGGTCGCTGAGCCCCACGGCATTGAGCAGCTCAGCACTACGTTTGGCACGTTCCGCTTTTGGCTTGTTTTGCAAGAACATGATAAATTCTACATTTTCTTTGGCTGTGAGCACAGGGATGAGGTTGTAGGCCTGAAAGACAAAGCCGATATTGTTCATTCGGAAGTCAATCAGTTCAGAACTTTTTAGTGAACATATATTTACCTTGTCCACCAAGATTTGACCTTCGGTAGGGTTGTCAATGCCCCCTACCATATTGAGGAAGGTTGTTTTGCCAGAGCCAGATGGCCCAACCACCGCGGTAAACTCGCCTTGTTCAAAGTCAAGATTGACATTGTTTACAGCAACCACTTCGTTGCCATTTTCGCTGTAAACCTTAGTAAGGTTTGTAATTTCTATTATTTTCATTATCTTTTTTTTAACGCAAAGACACTAAAACACAAAGAAATATTTTTTAATTCGTAATTTTTAATTCGTCATTGAGTTCTGATTGCTTCAGACGGGTTTAGCCGTAGCGCCTTTCGTGCAGGGATGATACTTGACAAAATGCCAGTAATGATAACTAAAACAACAATCTGAATATAGGCATTTGGCTCAATGAAAGGGTAAACGATAGCACTAAATCCCATATCGGCCATGCCGGAAGCAAAAGCTGTAAGGTCAATACCTGTTTTTTTGAGAATTTCTACCAAAATATACGACAATATCAGGCCAATGAATGAGCCGGTAAACATGAGCAATATGGTTTCAAGCGTAATCATAATAAATACCCTGAGCTTGTTCATGCCAATGGCCATGAGCATCCCGATTTCGCGGATACGGTCAAGTACTGCCATGAGCATGGTGTTGATGATGCCAAAGCTCAATGCCAGGAAAATGATGGTCATATAAATTAAGAGCATGTATTGTCCCGAGTCGGTCATAAGTCCCAATTCGGGCATTATTTCTTTCCATGATTTGACGCTGTATCCGGCAAGTTTTGTTTTCAGTTTGTCCGTTACTGTATCGGTTAGCTTGTTGTCTGTTACGGTAATAGCTATTTCGTGTGCCATTCCGGGATTGAAACCTACAATTTCGGCTAAGTCATCATATTTTACATAAGCCATACGTTCGTCAAAGCTTGTATTGCCTGTGTTGTAAATTCCTGCTACTTTAAATGCCGCACTGGCAATGTTTCCCGATGAACTTTGTAAGGTAACTACGACTTTTGACCGCAGTTTTATCTTGAGTTTTTCTGCCAGCTTTTGGCCGATAAGGATACTGTTTTTTTTGCAACTGTCTAAGTAATGCCCTTGTTTGACATACTGGTAAATGCCAGTTACTTTTTTTTCTTTTTCGGCATCAATGCCAAGTAGCAAAAGTCCGTTGCTACTGTTGGCCGAGTTGACCATCGAGAATGTTTTTATCCGATATGAAAACGCCTTTATTTGTTTGTTGTTCTGCAATATAGGGAGGATACTTGCCATATTGGCAATGGTGTCGTTGATTTCTTTATTTTCAAGAAAGTGTGGGTTGTGGATTTGAATATTTGACACTTCATTTCCAATAGCTGCGTCAAGCCTTTGGTAAATCATACCATTGTAAAAAGCTGAAAATCCAACTCCTCCGATAACGCCAAAAACGATAGCAAAGATGATTACCAAGCTTCGGGTTTTGTTACGCCATATATTTTTCCAGCAAAGTGATAGCATAGTTGATAGTCTTTAGATGTTAGTTATTAGTTGATAGGGGATGGGCTAAGGATTTGTAATAGTTTATCAATCCCTTTAAAAGTTTTTTACATTTTGTAATTAGTGTCTTTCGCTTGTTTCGCCAAATATTTCGCCAGGAGGTGATGAACATTGTTTTTTTAAGTAAGAGAGCCGTTTTTAGTATATAATTTTGCTATAGTGACTGAGATAAATGGGCCTGAACTTTGGAAAGTAATAATTCTTTAGTAAAAGGCTTACTTATGAAATCGTTGCAGCCACTGGCAAAAACGTTTTTTTTGTCAGCGTCTGTAGCAAAGGCTGTTTGGGCAATGATAGGAATTTTATCGTTAAAAGTCCGTATTTTTTTTGTAGCTTCAAGTCCGTCCATGACGGGCATTTTTATATCCATAAGGATGAGGTCAATTTTTTCGGTTTTACTAATGTCAACAGCTTCTTTGCCGTTCATTGCCCGGATAAGCCGTATTTTATGGGAGTATAATATTTCTTTTATGAAAATATAGTTCAAGTCTTCATCTTCGGCAACTAATATTGTTTTTAATTCATCAAGATATGTAGCTGAAGCCTTATCCTGAATTTCTTTTTCAGTTTTTGAGAGGTTGTAAGGTAATGTGAAGAAAAATTCCGAACCTTGATTTTTTTCTGATTTTACCCATATTTTGCCATCCAACATCTCGATATAACCTTTGGTTATTGCCAATCCTAAACCAGTACCTCCGAACCGCTGGTAAATAGAGCTGTCTCCTTGCCTAAATCTTTCAAAGATGATTTGGTGCATATCTTCCGAAATGCCTATCCCTGTGTCTTCGACAAAAAACTCCAGCCATTCGCCTTTTAGCGTGTATCCAAAAGAAACATGTCCTTCATGTGTGAATTTAATAGCGTTTTTTATCAAATTGCTCAATATCTCGGTAAGTTTTGTTTTGTCGGTTTTTATTGTTGAAAGTTTGTCATCCAGTCCCAGAGAATATTTTAATTCTAACTTTTTGTTGTGCGCTTGTTGTTCAAACTGTGCATGCAAGGTTCTGAATATATCGTTAATGTTGACCTCAGTGATGTTGACATTTATTTTACCCGATTCAAGAGTGGTTGTATTAACGACATCTGCTATTATTGCCAGTATTTGCTGACAACTCCGCGATATAATGTTGGCATAATGCTGGCGTTTTTCAATACTAATATCAGGGTTAACGATGAAATCAGCAAAGCCAATAGCAGCATTGGCAGGAGTACGAATCTCGTGCGAGATATTATGCAAAAAAATGGATTTCAGCCTGTCGCTTTCTTCTGCTTTTTCTTTGGCATTTCTGAGGCTTTGTTCCAACAGTTTTCGTTCAGTAACATCGCGTGCTACAGCTATTATACCTGTTGTATTGCCATGCTCATCGTACATTGGACAGATGGTAACATTGAAAGTATTTACCTTTCCGCTATAGAGTTTAATAATTTGGTCTGTATTAACTGTAGTGGGTTTTTCAATCAGCTCTTGTTCAATATTTATTTTAGGTTCGCCAGGTTGAAAAGCAGTACTGTCGTCTTGCCCTATCAAGTCTGGGGCTTTTTTGCCAAAAGCTTTCTCTGCGGCCTTATTTATATACATATATTGGCCATTGAGGTTTTTAACTACTATCAATTCCGGGATGCTATCAATAATGGTTTGAAAAATGCTAACATCTTCTGGCTTTTCTATTTTGGTGTTATTTAGGTCCTTTATAGCACGGTTGATAGCAAATACTATTCTTGGCAAATTGCTTTTCAATATTAAGTCGGTGGCACCCTGTTTGATAATTTCCACGGTTTTTTCTTCTCCAATGAAATCTGATACAACAATTACCGGGGTTTTTGGGGTATGAATTTTAGCAATATTAAGTATTTTATCGCTATTAAAACTTTTTGAACTGTAATCTATTGAAATAATGTCGTATTTGGCATTATTGAGTTTTGCAATCAGCTCTTTTTCGGACATTACTTGTTCCATAGAAAAGTTAATGCCTTCAGTAGTGAGAATAGCTTGTATGTGTTCGGAATTTTTCGGAACATCACTTATGTGCAGGATATTTATTTTTTTATCCATTGGAGCTTTTTTAAACCGTGCTGGTTTTATAATTATTCAAAATACTGATGGCTTGTTTTATGAATATGGATTTTGCTATTTTGTTTTGTCATTATTTTTTTCTTTTAAAAATACATAATTAAGCCAGTTGAGACATGCTTGCGGCCAGCTTTTTTCGGATTCCCCTAATGTTGCTAATCCATACCCATGTCCGCCGGTAGGGTAAATGTGCATCTCAACAGCAATGGAGTTTTTCTTTAATGCATTGAAATAAGCTATTGAATTATCGACAAAAACAACTTTGTCATTTACACTATGTACTATAAATGTTGGTGCTACATTTTTGTTTACCTGTGTTTCTCCTGAAAAGAAGAGTGCCTGACGTATATCAGGTTTTGTCCCGAGCAGATAATATGCTGCTTGCTGGTATGTTGCATCGTTTTTTACAGTTATCATAGGGTATATGAGAATGGTAAAATCAGGACGGGCTCTGATTGTGTCTGTTAATGGATATACTACGTTGTTGTAATGCGTTGATAGCGTAGCCGCTAAATGTCCTCCGGCGGAAAACCCCATTATACCTATTTTTTTGGGGTTAATGTTCCATTCTTTGGCATGGCGCCGCACTATCCTTATAGCCTCTTGTGCATCTTGCAAAGGCCCAATTGACTTGTCTTCCATAATACTATCAGATGGCAACCTGTATTTAAGCACAAATGCTGCAATGCCATGTTCATTAAACCATTTGGCCACGTCTTCGCCTTCGGTGGTGAACAGTAGTTTTTGGTAATTATCCCCGGGACAAATAATCACAGCAGTTTTGGGCGTTGTATCGGTTTTTAGGTTATAAATATATAATTCCGGGTCAGTTACCGCAAACCAGGTTTTTTTGTTTAATTGTTCAACAAGCTGCTCTTTGTAGTTTGGCTCGGCCTTTGATTGCGGGGCCCCATTTGGCCAAAGCTTTACTACCACAGGTTGTGCTATACATATTTGTTGAAGCGTAATTGCCAATATTGTCAAAAGTATCCTGTTTATCATGGATTTTGTGGTTTATTAGCAGTTAGTCAATTTTCTTCATTTTATTAAAGTTACTCTTTTTATTGAAAAAAATTGCTATTGCGATAACATTCGTTTATCCTTTTGAAAAGGTCTTGTTATATCATTTATAAAGGATTACCTTCGTATAGCTTTTGTCAAATCTAATTTATACACTGAATATATAGGATAAAGCAAGACTATTGCTACAATGCCCGTAACATTAATGGCCTGTTGTATTATATAATCTGTTCTCCATGCTACAGGTAATAAAGGTTCCATTCCGAATGCTGCATAGACATCAGCCAGGTTGCCGCTTATTTGCAAAGGATGAAAGTGAAAGTATGTAATAATAGGCAAGCTAAAAGCAGTTCCAAATAAAACACCTATAAAGCATATATAAAACAATTCGGTGCCTACCAGTTTTAATAAACTGCTTCGTTGCATGCCGAGGGCTATCATAATTGCGTATTCGTGACGGCGTTCGGAAATCATCATCAGCACAGTTCCAAATACACCGAAGCCTACAATGATATACAAAAGCACAAGCATTATCACGCCCCCGCCTTCGTCGCTGACGTACTGTTGATATAGTTCTACCAGCATATCCTCCCATGTCATTACCTCAAAGCTTTTGGTGTCAATAGATTTCGCAATATGTTTGGTGATTTTGTCCATTTTTTGAGGATTGTCAATATCTACTATAACAGAAGTGAGCCTGCTTTGCATTGAATAGAACTCTTGAGCAGCCGAAAGTGGCATATATACCATTTGATTGTCAAATTCGGGGGCCGGAAGCTTAACAATTCCTATAATCCTAAAAACTCCATTTGCTGAAGCCCCTTGATAACCTTGGCTTAGCAAAACAAGCGAATCGTTGACTTTTACTTTCAGGAAGTTGGCCAAGCGTTCTGAAAGGATGATGCCTGTATCTTTTTCGTGAAAATATCTTCCGCGGACAATTTTTTTGTCCAAGGCCGAAAAGTTGTTTTCTATCATGGGGTCAATGCCTACGGTGATAACCCCTTTGGTCTTGTCGCCATAAGAAGCCAATGAAAATGACTCAATACGTGGGATTAGCCCTTTTACGCCTTTTATGCCCTTGATTTTTTCTAAAGCCGGGTTATCAGCAGCCATGCTGTAATCGAAGCTTTTGTTTTCCCAAAAATCTTTGGTATGAACCTGAATGTAACCAGTGTAAGAGTGAAGCACGCTGTCTATCAGGTAGCTCCATGTGCCAGCATGGAAGCCTCTCAGCAAGATTGCAAAAAATACTGCAAAAAATACCGATGCTGCTGTTATCAGCGTGCGGCGCTTGTTGCGCCAAAGGTTCCGCCAAGCAAGAATTAGCATAATTTGAAAATTTGAAAATTAGCAAATTTGAAAATACTCGGTATTGTATTGTTTAAATTGGTTTTCATTCTCGAATTCCCTCATTTTCAAATTATCTAATTATCTTCATATTCTGTTGCGAGAAGAAGCTTTCGCTTATGGGTTTGTTGAAGATGACGCTTATCATTTCTACAACAGTCTTGTTGCCGGGCTTGTCGGCCGGGATTAGCTCAAAGTGTGTTGGGATTTGGCGGTCGCCCATGGTTTTAATGTTACTGGCCGTTTCGGTCTTAACCAATGCACCGTCCTCATCGTAGTATTCAGATTTTAGCTGAAAATACTGGTCTTTACTTATCCATTTGATGATATAGCCCCATACTACTGCGGCATCAGGCTTGGGTTCCAATTTTATTTTGTAGCACTGTTTATTGTCAAAGGGTTCATTGCCCAGCAAGGTGTGGTTGTAATCTTCTACTATTGAAGACTCTTTGAGCAGGTCGTCATTGGAGAAGTCGCTTCCCATCCAACCTTGTGACATCATCGATGGAGGAAGTTTTATCATACGCTGGATGTTAGGGACCCAGTTCCAAATTTCGTTTTTGCGTTTCAGAAATGTCTGGCCTTTTTCTTTGGCCGGGCCTGTCACCAGGGCAAGGCTGTAATCCGAGCCTTTGGCCCAGGTTTTGAGCGATATTGTCCTTTGCCATGTGGGGCGGACAATGGTAATGCGCATTACCGTTTCATTGCTTTGGCCTTGCATCAGGTCATAAGCTTTGCGGACAATTTCTTTGGCTGGTTGCTGTTGCGCGTTGGCCGAAAATATGGATATAATAAGGAAATTGAAAAGGTATAAACGTTTCATTCTATGAGGATTAGAAAGAATAAAAGTACAACTGTTTATTTCAATAAAAGAAGATAAAATAAACAAAAAATGTAGCAATAATAATAGTGCTGACAATCAGCACTATGACATTGCGAAGACGGTATTTGATGGTAATAATTAGCTCTCTGGTAGTTTTGTTGATGTAAAAATGTGAAACTGCCAGTAAATTAATGAAAAAAGCAATTAAAGGCAATACAACGAAAAGAATAAAAGGCAGATAGCCCGGTAGCCCGTTTTCGCCCGTTGTTGTAAACATTTTTTCGAATTTGACAAAAAAATCGAACCCAATCAGGAGCTTGATTTTTACAAAGGCTAACAACAGGATTAATATCGGGGCCAGGATAAACAAGATGCCTATGCGGGCAGATTTTTTGGCATTGACCATTCCTATTTTTAGTATTTCCTGGTGTTTCACAAATTCTGTCTTTGGAGTTTCCAGGTTTTCCATTTGTTTCTCAAAATTATTTTCCATTTTCTTTGTTCTTTACTCTTTGTTCCTTGTTCTATTTAATAAAATGCAATTTAGCCATCAGGTTGCACTAAAAAATTCGATTTTCAATTTTTCCAGTCCACGCGATAGGAGCGATTTTATGGTACCTTCTTTTTTGTTCAATATTTCGGCGATTTCTAATACTGATTTTTTTTCAAAATACCGTAAAGAAAGCACTTCTTGGTATTTGATGTCAAGCTTTTTTATACTTTGTTGGGCTTTCAGAAAGTCTTGGTTCAGTTTTAATTCTTCTTCCAGCAGTTGTTTTTCAGTTATAGATTCTTCAGTTAGGGTTAACAAGTAAGCATCGCCGAAAGTTAAGTCTCGCAAAAGGTTGTTGGTCCTGTTTTTTCTAAAATAATAGTTTGTCTCGTTAGTGGCAATGCGGTACAACCAACTTAGCAGCGATATGCCCTGCCAGTTAAAATGGCTAATATGTAAAAACGCTTTCATAAAAGTGTCGGCAGACAAGTCACGTGCCAGGTCGTAATCAGCAACCCTTCTGTATATATAGCTGAAAATAGTTTTGTAATGTGCATCAAAGACCAATCCAAAGTTTTCGGGGTTTTCTTTAATCTTTAAAAGCAAAATCTGGTCAGGAATAGGTTCCATTATTTTTTCTGTATTCAATGCATAAAAGTAAAAAGGTTGCAATATGATAAAAAATGTTAATTAAGGATACTTGTAAGTTGTTGATTATTAATTACATTAAATCCAGGTTAAGTTTTGTAATGTAAATAGAAATTTATAAATAATATGAAAATACTGAAAAATTGCTTTTTTGAAAGGCAAAACAGCAGTTGACTGAATAATTCATAATTAATCTAAAAATGTTGATATTTAAATATAAAAACATTTAATTTGGTTTTTCAAATTTGAAAATATTAATAACTAACACAAATACTATTGATTATGAAGACTTTGAAATGTATCGTATTAAGTTCAGCCTTATTTTGCTTTGGTTTACAGTATGGGGCTGCTCAATCGCAATCGGATGCTGCTAACTTATACAATGGAGGGATAGCGCTTATGTCCACTGACCTTGATGGTGCTATTGTAAAGATAGACAGTTGTATCATTGTTTGCAAACAGATTGGGGATTCTGCCAATGATTTGAAAAACAAAGCAGGACAGTTTTATGCCGACTTACATTACCAAAAAGCATTTAAACTCTATAATAAAGATAAAAACCTTCAGGCATCTATTGCCACAGCCAAAAAAGCTATTGCTTTTGCAGACGAATATGCTTCTGATAAGGTAAAGTCAAAGACTGAAACTTTTATGGTCCAGTTATATGCCAAACTTGGTTCTGAGTTTTTCAAAACCAAAGAGTATGCAAAAGCTGTAATGGCATTTGATAGCGCTTTGGCCATCAATCCTGAGTATATATCTGCTATTCAGAACAAAACAATGGCTTATAAAGTATTGGGTGACGAGCCTAATTTTTCAAAAACTGTAGCTATTTTGATTGAAAAGCTAAAGGCTAAAAATGATACAGCCCAATTGAGCAGCATAAATAATACAGCCATTGATTTTTACAGCAAGTTGGGTTCAAAAGCTAATGCTGCCAACAAGCTTGATGAAGCTATTGCAAACCTTACCAAAGCTGAAACTTATGGTACAGATAAGGATGTATGTTACTTTTTTGCTGATGTTTACAACAAACAAAAGAATTATGACAAAGCCATTGAATATGCCCAAAAAGGTTTAGCCCTTGAAAAAGGCAACAACGATGCCAAAGCTAAGTATTACTATGCCCTTGGAGTTGCCCAGTTAGGTAAAGGCGATAAAGATGCTGCTTGCGGCTCATTCAAGAGCGCACAGTTTGGCCAGTTTGCTACTGCTGCCAAAGCTCAGCGTACCAATAACAAATGTGCCGACTAAGTAAACAATTAGCATAAATCACCAAAACCGGTTTGTAGCTTTTGCAGGCCGGTTTTTTTTTATATTGTGTCTGACAATTTTCGCAGAACTTTTCAATATCTTAATTAACGTGAGTTCGATATAAGAATATCTCTGCCAATTACTGGAAAAACTTGAATAGCAATAAACACAGCTTTTTTATGCAACTTTTTTATCGAAAAAAGTTGCGCAAAAACTCTTATCGCCTTAACTCTTTCACCCTCGAAGCCATAAAGTGATAGGATGTGCATACAACTGGAGCGTTAGGCTTCTCGGCCGAAATCGAACAAAAAGGCGATGAAAAGGAATTTTTCTTTTGATGGCTTCGCCACTTTCATTGAAACTTTTCTGCATTTGGCCTGACGGAAATGGCGTTAAGAAAAAAGCTTTATCGACGAAGTGAGGGCAACTGTCTGAGCGAAGCGAGTTGTTGCCCGGAGCCGTCGATAAAGCTTTTTTTAGCCAATTTACGGCAAGCCTTGAATTTTTGTAACTTTTGCTTCAAGGCAAAAGTTAGGAATGCCAGTAAATATCAAATACGTAAGCCTTTTTCTTATGTCGAATTGACGTTAATTAAGAAGACATTTTAATTACAATTAAACCATCTAAACAATTTATAGTTTAACTTTGTGTTGTTGTACAAAAATTTGTATTCAATGGAGATTAACCGTTATGACATATACAGACAAATTATGTGGGATTATAATATCTCGCCACAGGAAATAGATGCTGTTTTGAGCGGTAACTCTGTTAAAGCCGGGCATTATACCAAACAAACCATTTTTATTAAGCTGTTGGAAAACTTACCATGGTTTACTTTGGTGAGGTTGTTTTCAGTGACAGAACTTAAACAGATGCTTACAGATGAAGTAATAGATAAATTAAGGTTTAAGTCATTACGTGGCCAATACAAATATGTTCAACAAAGATTACAATAAGATATATAACTTGCAAGACAAGTTTTTACTGAGCCTAAGCAGTATGCAGCATCCGTTTTATCTTACCGGGGGTACTGCATTAGGCAGGTTCTATCTTCATCACCGAAATAGCGAGGACTTGGATTTTTTCACTAATGAAAATAAGGCTTTCAAAGAGATAGTACTCGGCTTGCTCGAAAAAATAAAAAAAATTTTTGAGCTTGATGCAGATAAGCTTATTATTAATGAGGATTTTGCACGTTTTGTAATACAAGAAGGCTCTGTTTTTCTTAAGGTCGAATTTGTAAATGATGTAAACTATTTGGCTGGCAGTCCAATCAAAACACAGATAGGTTTAATTGATTGCCCTTTGAATATTTTGGCCAATAAAATTACTGCAGTTGCTGGCCGGGATGAGCCTAAAGATGTTTTTGATATAGTTTGTCTGGCCAAGCAATACCAGTTTAGCTGGCTCGAGGTTTTTAGTCATGCCAAACAGAAAGCTTTTATTAACGAAATTGAAGTTGAAAGGCGCTTGAGGTCTTTTCCTGTGGAGCTTATTACAATTGTTGATTGGCTGGTAATGCCATTTGAGCCTGAAGTGTTTAAGCTGAAGGTCATGCAACTGACAGATGATTTGATTCTGGGTAAGGACAATTCATTATCAGAATCAACTATCCATATAAATAGTGCTTGCCCTTATTTTAGGTAAGCAATATCACCAAAACCGGTTTGCTGCTTTTGCAGGCCGGTTTTTTTCGTTTTATAGACTAACGTTTTTATATTTTAATTTTTAAAACGAAGTAATTTTTTTAAATAGGTTGTAAATACTTAAAGAAAGAGACTTTTTTGTAAAAAAACTATTTGACGAAAAAATCACCCTTTAAAATGTAGAAAATGAACATTTTATGTGGTGTTTTCGTATAAAAGTCATTACTTTGTTAGTTGCTTTATTTTTAGGTAAAGTGTAAAAGATAAACTTAAAACCCGGAGGTTTCTTATTTTGTTTTTTTTGAAAAGAGAATATATACGCAATAAAGCTTAAACACTAATCTACTGCTATTGAAGCAGAGCGATAACATACTGTTTTCTTTGGTTCCTTTCAGAGGAAAAAACTCACGGTACGGGGGTAAGGGGGTGTACTTTGCCCGTTTATTAATGGTGTGCTTGCTTTTGATAGGCCTTGGAGGGAAGGTGAATGGACAAACCAACTGGAATACTATTGCGAGTGGCGATTGGAATAATCCTGCCATTTGGAGCAAATCAGGTTCAGCTACATCTTCTACCTATCCTGGTGAATTTGCCGGAGGAACACATAATGTGCAACTTGGACATGCTGTTACTATTACCACAGATGTACCAAATGCCATTAGTACGTTGACAATAAATGGGGCATTAAATACGGGCAATTATAATTTGACTGTGGCAGGCGATGTATCTGGGAATTCTTCACTTACAATGGGATCCGGGACACTCACAATTGGGGGTAATTCAAATGGGTTGGCTCTTTCTTCTTTTACATATGGCACAGGAACAATACAATATAACGGTACGGCTGCACAATCTATAGAAGGTTTAAATTACTACAATTTAATTATTTCTGGCACTTCAACTAAAACACTTGCCGGCGGAACTAATGTGTATGGAACATTAGATATCAATAGTGGAGTGTTAAATGCTGCAGGCCAAAGCATCACAGCCAGAGGCGCAACTAATATTTATGGGGAGTTTAGAGAAACAAATACAGGAGGAACAGATCAGTTTTGGGGAATAGTCAGAATATATTCTGGAGGAAAATGGAACTTCGTTGTGAATGAATCAGCAGAATTTAGAGGCGGATTGTATGTTGAAAATGGAGCAACCTTTACATCGGGTACAGGAACATATTCTTTTACTACCAATTCCCAAACGATTTCTGGTACGGCTGCAAGTATTGCTTTTGGTGGAAATGTAGTTGTAAATCCCGGAGCAGGTAATACTTTAACATGTTCGGGCATTGCAACTATCAATGCAGGATCTATTACCATTAACCCGTCAACTTCTACCAATATTTCTTTATCTGTAAGCAGTGGGACAACTGTTGCTGTTACTAATACGATTACTTTAAATAATTCGGCCACTGGCAGCCGAAATGCAACAATTACCGGAGCTGGTTCTTTGTCATGTGCAACACTTAATATTGGAAATGGTACAACAAGCCAAACTAGTAATAGAACACATGCTCTGGTTTCTTCTATATCTTCTTTTTCTATAGGAAATATTAACATTTACAGTTATTATAATTCTCCCAATACAGGAAATGGTACGTTTGATATTGTAAGTGGTACAGTTACTGTAAATGGTACAATTACAACTTCAAATGCCAATGCAGCCAATACTTCTACTTTTACCATGGCTACAACAGACCCTCAATCGGGGACGTTGATATTAAATAAAAATGGCAATCCTTTTTCAATAAGCGCTTCAGGGACTTCGGTTATAAACTTGAATGGTACTGATAATACAGTAAATTACAACTTTAGTGGAGCCCAGACCATATATCCTGTTGCATATCATAATTTATACCTTAGTGCCGGAGGCGCTAAAACATTGCAATCAGGCACATCAATTATCAGTGGCGACTTAATACTGAGTGGGGGTGCATCAACAACTGCAGTTACAGGCCTTACCATTAGTGGTAATATCAACATAGGTAGTAGTTCTGTTTTTACTTCAGGCAATTATACACACTATATTGCAGGAAGTTGGACTGACAATAATAGCTCAGATGGTTTTACTGAGGGTTCAGGCTCAATTCAATTTAATGGCTCTTCAGCTCAAAGCCTTTCGGCTGCCAATACTTCTGGTGAAACCTTTAATGGTTTTACATTAAATAATTCAAATGGGTTAACCTTAAATAGCCCAATAATAGCCAATGGTAATACAACATTAACAGCCGGGGCACTTAATACTGCATACAATATAAACTTTAATGGTGCTACCACCTGTGGAAGTGGGACCATCAATGCAACTGCAGGGACTGTAACTTATGGAAGTTCGGCCACAAAGATTTTCGGCGGGACATATTACAACCTTGTAATACCTAATAATGCCCAGCTTTGTGGCAATGTTACCGTTACCAATTCGCTTACGGCTGGTACAAACATTGATTTGAACGGATATACACTCACAGCCCCTGGTTTTTCCTGCGGGATGAGTTTTGGAGGCACTCCGGGTTCTTTGGTGTTTACTGGTACAAGTAATATCCCTGCCGGAACATATAAAAATATTACGGTAAGTTCTGGCACTGCCACTTTGTGCGGAACGGTTACTGTTAATGAAGCTTTAGCAGTTTATTCCGGTTCTACACTTGTAATTGGGGCAAACACGTTGACTGTGAGCGGGGAAACTACTATAGCTGGCACTCTTGATATATCTAACGATGCGGCAACGGCAAATTTTCAGGATGTTGATTTGTCTGGCGGATACATTTTCAGAAGTATAATGAGTGATAATGCAAATGTTAATATTGCAGGCAATCTGACAATGCCTGATGGAGATGGCCGTATCCAAAGAGGTAATGTTACGGTTACAGGTTACACCGAGATTGCTTCAGGACGGGCATTAAGTTTTGAAAGCCGTTATGGAACAAAAACATTTATTGGAGAATTCAGAAATTATGGTACTGTTTCAAATACTCCATCCGGTCCTCCTAAGATTGTTTTTAGGGGAGGAATATTAAACAACGGTTCATTCACCCTGTCAAATACCAGCTATGTTACATTTGGTGCAACTCAAACAATTTCTGGTACCGGAAATATTGATTTTAATAATATTGATGGTACAAATACTGTTGTAACTATAGGAGCAGGTTATACTATTACCAACAATAATACCGGGATTGTTACTATTGCCGGGTTATTTAATGGGGCGAATGCTTCATCCACCTGGACAAATGGTACAAATGCTACTTTAAACTATTCTTATGCCGGGACTCTTTTAAATACAGGGGTACTTACAGCTACTGCTCCTGGAAATACTGTTAATTATTCGGCCAGTGGAAACCAAACAATAAAAAATACGACTTATTATAATCTGACAACTTCTGGTTCTGGTACAAAAACAGTTGGAGGTGATGTTACTGTAAATAATATTCTTGCCATCAACAATTCAACTTTTAGTTTTGGGTCTTCGGCACGTAATGTTACTGTAAACGGCGATTTGTCCAATACTTCAGGTACTATTGATATGACTGGGAGCGGAATTGCTCATACTTTGCACCTGAAGGGGACAAATAACAGCATATCTGCCTTTAATACAACACCAGGTTCGGGAAGTATTGTTTATTACGATGGTACTACTGATCAAGCCATTTTTAGCAGCCCAAATTATAGAAATTTAACTGTTGGAGGCTCTGGAACAAAGGCTTTACAAGGTCCTACTTTAGCCAATGATGCTTTGACTGTCAGCGCTGGAGCATTGCAACTGGCTGCTAATGATTTTACTGTTAATGGTACTTCATCAATAACAGGTACTATTGCAGATAATAGTCCGACAGGGACTGACCTCTTTAAAGGTTTAGTGACGGTCAATGCCGGAGGCGTTTGGGATTTTTCGACAGGAAACTCTGCTGTTGAGTTTCAAGGCGGGTTAACTAATGCAGGTACTTTTACATCAGGAACGGGGGCTTATACATTTACTACAAATACGCAAAGCATAACAGCGACTAACCCCATTTCATTTAATGGTAATGTAAATATTGCCGGAGCTACACTTTCGGCAAGTGGTACCATAAACATCGGGAATGATGCAAGTGATCAGTTTAATATCTCCAGCGGTTCTTTTAATTGCAACACTTCTACGTTGACTGTTGCTGGCCCGACAAGTATTTCTGGCACATTGTCTGATGGAAGTTCGTCGGGTTCAGATTTGTTTAATGGATCTGTTACCATTAATAATGGTGGAACCTGGAACTTTAGTGCCGGGAATGATGCTGTTGAATTGAGAAATGGTTTGACCAATAATGGAACTTTTACCTCTGGTGCAGGGACTTATACTTTCTCAACCAACACCCCTCAAACAATTTCTGGAAACTCTCAAATAGTATTTGATGGGGCTTTTACAATAGATGATGGTATAAATGTTATTAATAATAATACTTATGCTAATGGTATCAGGTTTAATAGCACATTAGGCAGTACAAATGGCACTTTTACAAACAATACTATTGCTGTATATGCTAATACTGCCATGCCCGCTGTCGGAAGCCTGATATCAGGTAATGGAAGTACTTTTATATATAGTAGTAATAGCAATCAAAACATTGCTGGTAGTAGTGCTTTTAAATATTATAATATCAAGTTCCAAAGAAACTCTTCCGGAACCCCTACTAAAAGTCTTGGAACAGCTGACCTTTATGTTGATGGTACTTTGACAATTGAAGATAATTGTACTTTTAATGCAAATGGTAATACAATATATATTAAAGGTGACTGGCAAAACAACAATACTACTGATGGATTTTCTGAAGCTGGTAGTAATGTTGTTTTTGAAGGGACTTCAGACCAAACAGTTACTCGCAGCGGAGGAGAGACATTTGCTTCTGTAACTGTCAATAAAAGTAGTGGAAACTTTTTTCTTGTCAATAATGATATTACTGTTAACGGAACGTTGACATTTACAGCAGGAAAATTTTTATTAGGAGCTAAAAACTTAATTATTGGAACATCAGGTAATATATCAGGATTTAATAATAATAAATATGTTGTTGCAGAAGGGGCAGGAATGCTTGTGCAACCGGTTTCTGCTACGGATATAGTTTTTCCTGTCGGGACATCAGCATCTTATTTACCTTTAACCCTCAATAGTACATCTGTAGATAGTTATGCTGTCAACTTATTTGCTGATGTCACTGAAAATGGCCTTTCTGGCGGGGCTCAGGTAACACCTTACAGCCTTTATGTGCATAATACCTGGAGAGTAACGAAGGCCAGCGGTTCTGCTGATTTGACTGTTACCCCTCAATGGAATGCAAGTGATGAAGGTGCTGATTTTACACATGACCATTGCGACCTTGGTTATCATAATGGGACCTCATGGGCTGGCGGTACTTTAGGTAGTGTATCGGGATCTGGCCCTTATACGTTTACAAGGACGATTAGCGGCTTCTCTGGTTCTGGTTCTTTTGCTTGTAGCAGGGGATGCTTTAAAGATGTAACTCCTCCTGTTGCTAAATGTAAGAATATTACAGTTTCGCTGGATGGTACAGGCAATATTACTATAACTCCTGCAATGATAAATGATGGTAGTACTGATAATTGTGGCATTGCTTCTTATTCGATTGACAAAACATCTTTTACCTGTGCTAATATTGGAGATAATGCTGTAACGCTTACGGTTACTGATTATAGCGGGAATACAAGTACCTGTGGGGCTACGGTGACGGTAGCGGACAATGAAGCCCCAACGATAACGTGTCCTGCAAATGTAGTTACCACCACATCTGCTGATGCAGTGGGCAACTGTACCACAACAGCCACATTAGGGGTACCGGCCACCTCAGACAACTGCAGTGTAGCTTCAGTAATAGCACAGGTAGGAGGAAGTACAATAGATCCTGTCACTTATGAATTTCCTGTTGGAGAAACAACAGTAAACTGGATTGTTACTGACAATGTTGGAAATACTGCTAATTGTGACCAGACTGTAACTGTTACTGACAACCAAGACCCAACCATCACCTGTGCTGTTCCTTCTGCCAGTTACAATGCCGATGCAG
>Ga0116186_1001458_pt1 | contig 23376 bp, 31 predicted proteins | sample AD_JPNNA4_MetaG_FD_89806 | JGI IMG/M metagenome (GOLD analysis project Ga0116186, IMG submission 89806) | Active sludge microbial communities of municipal wastewater-treating anaerobic digesters from Japan - AD_JPNNA4_MetaG | ecosystem: Engineered > Bioreactor > Anaerobic > Digestate | place...
TAAATTAGGAGCTGAAGTAATTGACGTAATTGAGTGTGACAGCTTGAATTTTTCAAAAGGGCTTGGTCAGCATATAAAAGGTGGCGGTGAAATTAAGATATCAACCAATGCATTAGGGGGGGGTTACATAAAGGATTCAAGTAAAGAAAGAACGGTTGCGTGTATGAAACGTAATGGATTAGAAATACTAAACTTTCAACATAAAATGAACTATAATAGAAGTACAAATTTTGAATATACCACTGAAACCATTATGTTTTATACACGATGTTAGCAGTAGTACGGATTTAAACCACAAACGCTCATTCGGAGAACGAGCCCTTTTTCTTTTTTGTGCGGTGGAAAAATATTAAAATAAAATTATGACAATAGATTTAAGATACGGTGATACAATAGAACAAATGAAATTGATACCTGATAAAAGTATTGACTTTATTTGTTGTGATTTACCTTACGGAACGACTGCTTGTGTTTGGGACGTAGTGATACCTTTTGACAAACTTTGGGAACAATATAAACGAATTATTAAAGATAATGGGGCCATTGCTTTATTTGGAAATGAACCATTTAGTTCAATGCTTAGAATGAGTAATATCAAACAATACAAATATGATGTTATTTGGCAAAAGGAAAAACCAACTAATCCATTTACAATAAAAAAACAATTTGGAAAAGTTCACGAAAATATATCAATATTTTATAAGAAAACACCAACTTATAATCCACAGATGAGTAAACGTGAAAATGTAACAAACCCAAAACCAATGAAAGGTGATTTGAATATTGATGAAACAAATGTAATTAGTGGTGTTTATAAACATTCAGAAGATTATGACCCATATTTAGTATATCCAATATCAGTTCAAAAATTCAATAGAGATAGTAAAAAAGGAGTTGAAAAACTACACCCAACACAAAAACCATTATTATTGATAGAACTTTTAGTAAAAACATATTCAAATGAGAATGATATTGTTTTAGATAACACTTTTGGAAGTTGTACCACAGGAATTGCTTGTATAAACACAAACCGAAACTTTATCGGAATTGAAAATAATATGGATTATTTTAATATTTCTTTAAAAAGGGTGGAAGAAAAAAGAAAAGAAAAAGAATTTAACATAGTAACTTCATTCGGAGATGGGATGTAGTATTACTGCTAACATATATGCATGAACTATGTCATGCATTACTATATCATATAGGTGAGGATGAGCTTAGTGAAAATGAAAGATTTGTAGATGCATTGTCTGGTGTATTACATCAATATATTAAAGAAAATTACGTATTAAAAGATGGAATTTAAGAATAAATTTGATAGATTAGTTTTATTGGTAAATGAATATGTTAAATACTTGAATGTATATACGGAAGCTGATATTTATCATGACTTGACAAGTATAACAATTACATATAAAAAACCAAGGGTTAATTGCTACACATTTCAGTCTATAGAATTTCCAATTACTGATATAGATTTAAGAATTGAACATTATACAAATAAAATTAAATATTGTAAAGAAAAATTATTACATTTGCAAGAAACAAAGTAGAATATGGATAGAATTAAAAAGATTGAAGATGTCATATTGAGAAATGACATGGTATTAACAAGGCTACATGAAAAAGGTCTTGGATTGATAATAACAAATGTTGCTGAAAATAATAATTCAGACTTTGATTATTGTACAGTAGTTGCAAAAGGTTCCAATGTAACTAACGTTGAAGTTGGTGATATTATTATGAAAGGAACCCCAATGGGAGGGTTTAGTTATAGAGATGCTAGATATGCTGTATTTACAGCTAGTAATATCAACTTAGCAGTAAGACCAGATAATTTTGATAAAGAGTATAAACAAACTAAAGTAAATTTACAATGAGTAACAAACCAAAAGGTACAAAAGGAATGGAATTAGCACAGCAAGCTGCATACATTAAAGATATGCAAGATAGGTTAAAAGTGTTGAGACTAGAACATGAATTAACTAAACTAACTGTTGAGAAACTTCAATATGAAGAATGGTTGATGAAGAGATTCCCAGAACCTGCCAAAACTACAGAAGAAAATACAAATACTAAGTCAGAAGGTCAGGATAATATTCCTGGCACAGAAGTTGACAATAATGAAGCATAACCTTAAATAATAAAAATATGTATATAGTTAATTGTAATTGTAGTTTAGCCGGGACTGAATCTTGTAAAAGTTGTTCTGGGAATATTAAAGGAACATTAACAACGTCAACATTTAATCTTAATGAAGATTGGTGGAAAAATTATGTTGATGCTAGAAAGTATGATGTAATTGAAAAGAAGGAATATAAGATTGAGAGGCTTAAGCAAGAACTTGAGGAGGCTAAGAGGAATCTGAAAACTCATGAAGACTATGCTAAAGTTTATCAAGAGTATGTTTTGAAAGCAAAAGACAAAGTTAAAGAGATTGAGAAGGAATTGAAGGAGTTGGAGTAGTATTAGTTTGGAGCAATTGCAACACCCTGGTTAAAAATAAATTAGCCAGGGTGTTGCAATTTAATATATTATGTTATATATTTGTCCAAACAATAATTTATGCAATGGAAAATAAAAAAGACATTTTAGATAGTTAATTTGGATGTAAGAAAGATTTAATAATAGATAATGCCTATTATAGTGAGGGTGATTATAATTTAATGATATATATAGATTCCGGGATGAAGATAATTAATCCTATGAAATGTGGAAGAATAGTGCATTGCAACTCATATCATAAGCCAAATATCTGGATTGAAAAAAGAAATTTCATCATAAACAAAGTTAAGCAAATGGGTGTTGACAATTAACAAATTGCTCAATGTATTAATTAAATTAATAGTATCTTTAATAATATTAACAAGTGGATTATATGGAGCATTTATAGTTTCTAAATATTCAGATTCTGGAATAACTGGAGTAATGATTGGTTATATAATAGCAATGTTGATTCTTATAAATTGGGTATTAGACTATGGATTTTGTGAAAGCATATGGAGTGTAAGATGGAAGCATAAAGGTAAAAAATATTAAGCAATGGAATTAAAGATAAAAGTTGATAAATTGCAAAAGTTTAGATGGATTATAGAACTACTTAGTTGTAATGTTAGTCCATTCAATAAACTTAGGCCTAAAGAAAAAGATGTACTTGCATTATTATATTTCAAATATAATGAATTGCTAAATATACCTGAAGAACATAGAGATACTATAATATTCTCTTCTCAATGTAAGAAGGATATTTGTAATGAGATTAAGATATCTAATGACAATTTGTACAATATATTTGCTGAATTAAAGAGTAAGGGTATTTTAGAGAAGGATTTCTTAGTTAGAAAATATATAATAAAAGATGAAAATACTTTAACATTTAGATTTGTTGAAAATGACATTTGAATTAAAGAGTAAAAATATTTTTGAAATTATAGCAAGACATTACGAATTTATAAGTATATTTGACAAAGTTGAAGATTATATGTACACTGGAGAAGTATTAAAATTTAATAAACAGTCTGGTGAGTATAACTTCAGGTATAGTATAAATAAAATAGACAATGGATTTACAGAAAGTTACAGAAGTTCAGAGTTTTTTACAGAAGAACCCAGGGTACTTTAAATGGGGAAATGAGAAGTTGGCAATGAAACTTGGCTGCACTGTTGAGGAAGTTGAGTATGCTAAGAAAAATACTAAATCAAAATATAGGGTTGGAGATAATTTTATCATAAATAATAAAGAAGACTTTAAGAAGCTTGTTAGGTTTGTAAATGATAGGAATGTTGAAGGGTTAAAACATGATGAAGAATCTCTTAAAACTTTCAGAGAGATTAATAGTAGTATTATGGAGTTCTATTTAGGAAGTAATCTAACCATAGATGAAAGATTTAATACTAAAATTAAAGATAAAGAAGTTGAACAATTTATTCCGAATGCAAAAATACTATTCATAGATATAGAAACTGCTCCAATTAAAGCATTTGTATGGAGATTTTGGAAACAAGATATATCACTCCCACAGTTAATATCAGACTATTTCATTTTAACATGGTCTGCAAAATGGTTAGATTCTAATAGTGTTATATCGGATAGAGTTACTAACACTGAGGCAAAGAATGAAGATGATAAGAGAATTGTTAAAGAGATGTGGAGATTGTTTGATGAAGCTGATATTATTGTTGCTCATAATGGAGATAGGTTTGATATACCTAAACTAAATACTAGATTTATAGTTCATGGCATGGTTCCACCTTCTCCGTATAAGACCGTTGACACAATGTTAGTTGCTAAAAAACAATTTGGTTTCTCAAGCAATAAACTACAACATCTTGCTAATAATTTTGGAATAGAAAGTAAATATGACACTGATTTTGAACTATGGAAGAAGTGCCTTGAGGGTGATGAAGAATCACTTGAATATATGGAGAAATACAATCAACATGATGTGGAAATATTAGAGAAAGTTTACTTAAAATTAAGACCATACATAAAAGGGCATCCCAATATTGACATATATAGTAATGACAAAGAATCTCATTGCACGTTGTGTGGAAGTAAGAATCTTATAATTGAACCTGGGAAGAACTTCTATACACAAGCAGTAGAGTATCAAGTTTATAGATGTCAAGATTGTGGTGGTTTAACAAGGGCTAAACAAGGAAATAAAATGTTACATAAGAAAGTTGTATCAGCAATACCAAGATAATTATGGAAGAAGGATTCAGAATTCCAGACATTTCAGAATTTAAACAAGGGTTTAAATTTCAAAGACTTGTTAATCATAAAGGAAGTTGGAATATTTGGGATTTTTCATCAAAAAATAAATGTGAGTCAAATCCATTTAATTATAATGAATGGATTGATTGCCAAGTATGGTGGGATAGAGAACCAAAGTTAATAACATCGGAATTGGACGAAGGTGTAGTTATTACATATATGGAACATCCTGAAGATTTAAGGCCAATATACAATTTAGATAAAGAAATTAATAACGGTAATATTAGAGTAATGTTATAATTATGGAAGAAAAATATTATATACCAGATATTAGTGAGTTTAAGGTTGGGTTTGAGTGTGAAAAATATGATATGTATTTTAATGAAAATGCTCCAATAGAAGAGTGGAGAATACATGTTATTGTGGAGGAAGATTTCAATGCACTATCAAATTACTTGTCATTTTATAGAGTAAAATACCTAGATTCAGAAGATATTATTAGTTTAGGATTTAATTTTAGCCATGATGTTTACGTTAAAAATTGTGGAGATAGATTGTTATCACTTGTTATAAAAGATGATAAAATTAGAATATGTGAGATGTCAAATTCTGATAAATATAAAGTATTGTTCTATGGAAAGATTAGGAATAAGTCAGAACTTAAAGATATATTAGAAAAAATTTAGTACTAACTAAAATGAAACCTAAAGAAGATAAGTGTGTTTATTGTGAGATTAATGGCATGAAACGGCCAAGGATTGGAGTATATGAAGTTTCAGACCAACTCACTGGAAGTAAGATTAAGGTATGTAAGCAACATAGAGATGAAATCTATGAGTTAAATAGTTTCTTTGAAAATTTTGATGAAGATGAAGCATCTTGAGACAAGGAAACTTATTAAACATGTAGCTTCTTCAAATGATGTGACTGTAAAGCAAGTTGAGGAAGTTATTGACGCTATAAATCAAATGGCATACAATACAATGTCTTACAAGCCAGATAAGATAAATGCATATTATCCTGTAATTAAAATAAAGAATTTTGGTAGGTTTTATGTACCAGAAGGAATAGCAAGACATGTTAAAATGAAATTAGAAAGTAAGTTAGCGAATGGAAATGTTTCAGATGGTGAACTGGAAGTTAGAGGTGAAGCCAGAAGCACTGACAGTTCAAGTATTTAACGATATATTTGTTAGAGATAAATCTAAGGATAAATCTGTGGCAATACAAGAATTGTCTTATGTATATCATATGTGTGATAATAGGTCAGATTTCTCTTCATACTTAGATATCAAGCAACGCAGTGATGCTGTAATAAATCATTGTATAAAGATTAAGAATTGGCGACCTGATAAATTGGTTAGTAACGCTATCCAAGTGTATAAAGAGTTGGATGAGACTGTTACGTCAAGGTTTCTTGATAGTATAAGAATTGCATTATCAAAGATTGATTCATACCTAAGAAATTTCCAGGAAAAAGATGCTGAGAGTGAAGATATGGCCAGGGTTAATTCAATGATTAAAAATTCTATAGAAACTGTTAAATCAGTTAGGGAATTGGAAAAGATTGTTAAACAAGATAAGGAAACTGCTGATACTCTAAAGGGTGGCAGAGAGCGCAGTTTTTATATGGATGATGAAGATTAATGGGATATAAATGGAATATAAATTCAATTCTTTACAAACTGAACTTACTGACGATGTATTGAAAGATTTAGATAGTTCTTCAATATCAGAGTTGTATGATTGCTTAAGTAAGATATATTTAATACAGGCTTTATCAAGGCCTGACAGGAAATATGCTAAGGATTTACAAAGGTGGGATAATCCAAACAATCTTGATTCTCGAATTGAGGATAAAAATGGTAGGATATATGTTGACTTAGAAAATCCACATATCCTTGAAGATATGGATTACTTTAGACCAGCAGCAAAACATTTTGAAGAATTTGGCTGCTATACTAAATTGTTTAAAAATCCAGACCCATCTTCAGATTATATGAAATTTTGGAATGAAGAAAGGAGAAGGTGTAAAGAAGGTTATATTAGGGAAAGTGACGGGGAGTGGATATCTGGATATAATTATCATTATTGGAATTATGGCAGGGTTATGATTAAGAAGAAGAATGGTGCAAAAACTGCAAGTAACAACGAAGGGTTCCCTAATATATATGATTCAGATTATTGGTACTTTCACTATATAGAGCAAGCTGAGAATAATGGTCAGTTTGGGTTCTCTTTGAAGAAAAGAAGATGGGGGTATTCATTTAAGTTGGCAAATATGTTGTGTAGAAACTATGTCCACTTTAGAAAGTCTAAGTCATACATATTGGCGTTTCAAAAAGAATATTTATACAAAGATGGCCCATTAACAAAATTTAAGGAGAACCTATCATTTATAGAAGATAATACTCCATATTGGAGCCCTAGACTAAAGAATATAGATGAACATACTAAATCTGGATATGTTGATAAGAAATTAGGTATTGAGAAAGGCAGATTTAGTGAAGTAATGGGGATAACATGTAAGGACGACCCGGACAAAGGAAGGGGCAAATGTTTTGCTGAGAATACTAAAGTATTAATGAGTGATGGATCAGTTAAATTCATTCAAGACATAATTACTGGAGATGAAGTAATGGGGCCAGACTCAAAACCAAGAAAAGTTCTTGAATTACATTCTGGAGAAGATCATATGTATAAGATTATCCCTATGAATGGAAATGTGCAAATTGTTAACTCCTTGCATGATATATATACTATTTATTATGACTATAAAAATAAAAAACAATATTCGAAATTAATAACTCCAGGAAGTTACATAAATGAACCTGTAAGTGTTAAAATAAGATATAATCTTAGAAAAACAGGAATTGAATTCAATGAGAAGGAGCTGCCGATAGATCCTTACTTTTTAGGATTATGGTTAGGTAATGGCGCTTCCGCAAAACCAGAAATTACAAATATAGATCAAGAAGTTATAGATTATTTATATAAATATGCTGACGGATTTGGGATTAAATGTAAGGAGTATACAAAAAGGGGGGCATGTGTAAGGCAAATAATGTTTTCAGGAGGAGATCCTAGGGGTGGATACCACAATATCCAAGTTAATAAAATAACAAATTTATTTAGGGACCTTAATTTAATAAAAAATAAGCATATTCCAGATTTATTTTTAAAAAATTCAAGAGAAAATAGATTAAGGTTACTGGCTGGTATAATTGACTCGGACGGCCACTTTGATAAAAAATATTATAGATTTGAAATAATACAAGTTAATAAAATATTGGCAGATCAGATTGTGTACTTATGCAGAAGTTTAGGGTTTAAGACATCAATGAATGTAAAACATGTGAAGGGTTATAATAAAAATTATTATAGGATTACCATATTTAATGATTTACATTTGATACCAACTAAAATAAAAAGGAAACAAGCTGAAGTAAGGTCAAAGCAGCAATTAAATAGCCTTGATACAAAGTTTAAAGTATCTTACAATGGAATAGGTAAATATTATGGCTTTACAGTGGATGGCGATAATTTATTCCTATTAGATGATTTTACAATTTGTCACAACTCTGGTAAATTGGTGGCTTTTGAGGAGGTTGGTGTATTCCCTGGGCTTGAAAAGACTTGGACTGTCGCAGAAGAGTCTGTTAAGCAAGATGATTTAGTATATGGATTTTTATTAGGCTCTGGGACTGGAGGCTCCGAAGGGGCTGATTTTACAAGTGCGGAGAGAATGTTCTGTTCGCCGAGAGGGTATTCCATAAAACCAATGAGGAATATATATTCCAAGACAAATGGCTCTGGCGAATGTTCATTTTTTGTACCCTCATATGTGTCATATGAGGGGGCTTATGATAAAAATGGAAATTCTGATGTAATAAAATCATTAATACTTCTTTTAAAAGAACGACAGGTTATAAGAAATGCTACCAAAGATTCCCAAAGATTAGTTCAGAAAAAAGCTGAAAAACCTATTACTCCCGAAGAAGCTGTATTAAGAAAAGAAGGAAGTATATTCCCAGTATTAGATATAAAAGAATATTTATCAACAATATACCCATTAGAAGATAAATTCTGCGCATCACATTATATTGGGCAATTAGCATTAAATGATGACAACTCAGTCAAGTTTTGTTTAAATGGAAATTTATTACCAGTAAGACATTATCCAACAAAACCTGATATTGACAAAACTGGGGCATTGGAGATATATGAACACCCTGTGTTTGGTAATAGGGACAAGTATAGATATATTGCCGGATCGGATCCTATAGAAAATGACGAAGTGCTATGGTCAGTGTCTTTAGCTAGTGTATTCGTATTTGATAGATTTACACGTAGAATAGTTGCTGAATATACTGGAAGACCATCAACTAATGATTATTTTGAAATATGCTATAGATTGGCATTATATTATAATGCTACTATAATGTATGAAAATAATAAGAAGGGGTTATTTGGATATTTCCAATTGGCTAAAAAAGCACTTCACATGTTAGCAGATTATCCTCAACATCTTGCTGATAAACAGGAAATGAAACCACGTGCATTTACTGGCAATACTGCTAAGGGTTATACATCAACTCCAGAAATAAAAAGATATGGCAGGAGATTACAAGCTGATTGGTTACTTGAAACCGCATACACAGATTTAGCAGATTTGGAATATGATGATGAAGGTAATCCAATCAATAAAAATTTAGCATTAAATATCCATAAGATAAGGAGCATTGGGTATCTTGAAGAATGTAGCCAATGGAACCCTGATGGGAATTTTGATAGGGTTGATGCTATGACGGCAGTATTAATATATGATGCTGAACTTGGTCAATATGAACAAAAAGTTGTTAAAGAGAGAGTTAAAACTTTAGCTGATGATCCATTCTTTAGAAGGACTGAGAAATTAAAGAGCAATTTTGGACTACTCAGGGAAGTATATCATGTTTAGCTATACGTGCTGATTTTTAAATTTTTATGAAATTTATTAAGGATTAAATTTGTATTTTAAACTGTTATAAATATATGAGTACTTTAGATAATAACCAATCATACTTCCCGCCACAATTAAAGACTGAAAAAGAAAAGACTGAGAAATGGTTTAAGGAGTGTGCAGATTTTGGTAGGGGAATTCTTGGGTGGACTAAGAATAATGCTGGTTCATTCAATGTAAGACCGTCAAGGAGAAATAAGGTTATTAATTATAATCTACGAAATGACATTATAGATAATGTTGAGGCTGAAAGAGTTACCAATCCATATAGGATTGATAATAGTGACTTTCCTAATTCATATAAGAATTATCCATTATTAACTCCTGCATTAAATCTACTTTCTGGAGAGGAAAGAAAAAGGATATTTAATCCTACAGCTACTGTTATAAACAGTGATGCTATTACCGATAAACTCCAACAGATTGATGAAGAGTTTAAGAAGTTTTATTATGAGAAAATATCACAACTAAATTTTGACCCAGAGCAAGTTAAGAAAGAGATTGTAGAATTTGACAAATGGCGTAAATATATCTTTAAAGATAAGAGGGAAAGAATGGCCAATCAAATGCTTAATTATTTATATACAGTAAATGATTTAGCAGTTGAGTTTAGTAGGGGATTTGAAGATTTACTTATAGCTGGTGAAGAAATATATGTTATTGATATAATAGGAGGTGAACCTGTACTTAGGAAGGGGAACCCACTTAATTTCTATACAATACGTAATGGTCAGTCATATAAGATTGAAGATGCTGATGTTATAGTTGAGGATATATATTTACCACCAAGTGCTGTACTTGATAGGTATCATGACGAACTTCAAGAGAAAGATATTAAATATTTAGAATCTGGACATAATATAGGGAGTTCTGGAAATTCTCAGATGTTTTCAAATCAACTAGGCCATGCGGTTGGATTAAATAATATTATACCAGGGGTTGAAATTGTCGACAACTGGAATGATATGTATGGTTCATATAATGGAGCTTTTGATGCTGATGGCAATGTTAGGGTAACTAGAGTATGTTGGAGAGGTAAAAGACAGGTTGGATTTATAACTAAACTTGATGAATTTGGAGATGTTGTAAAGGATATGGTTCCAGAACAATATAAACCAAATAAAGAATTAGGTGAAGATGTTAAATGGGAATGGATTACTGAGTGGTATGAAACAACCATAGTTGGATCTGATTTATATTTAAGGATGCAACCATGTCCAATCCAAATGAGACATATGGACAATCCATCTGTATGCAATCCTGGTATAGTAGGGACTGTATTTAATGTTAATAATAATGTTGGTAGGAGCTTATTCGATGAAGGTAGGGATTTGCAATATCTGTACAACTTTTTCATGTATAGGCTTGAAATGGCTTTTACTAAATATAAGGGTAAAATAGCCAAATTGCCACTACATTTGGTTCCAGATGGATGGGATGTGTCAAGATGGTTATACTATGCTGAATACTTAGGATGGGCTGTAGTTGATGCATTTAATGAATCTCAAAAGGCTGCATTTAGGGGTAAACCTGCCGGAGTAATGAATGAAGGTTCTCCAGTAATTGACCTTGAAATGGGTAATTATATCCAAAACCATATAATGATGCTTGACTTTATTGAAAGAAGACTTGAATCATTGACTGGTATAACTCCACAAAGAAAGGGTGCTATTGATAATAGAGAGACTGTTGGTGGGATAGAAAGGGCTGTAGTTCAATCAAGTTACATTACTGAGAAGTGGTTTGATGTACATGATAATACAAGAAAGAGGGCGTTAAGAGCTTTAATTGAAGCCGCAAAAATTGCATGGAAAGATAAGTCATTTGTAAGGCAATTTACATTAGATACCGGTACAATAGAGTTACTTAGATTTGATTACAATGATGTAAGGGATATAGATGTATCAGTTGATGTAAATAATGGTTCAAATGACATGCAAACTCTTCAGGCATTAAGACAACTTGGAGAAAGATTCTTACAAAATAATGGTTCATTGTCAATTATTGCAGATTTGTATAGAACCAGAAATGTTGGTGATATGCAAAGAAAAATTGAAACTTATGAAGAAGATTTAATTAAGAGACAGCAAGAGGAGCAGCAACAACAATTACAAATCCAGCAACAACAAATGCAAATTCAGGAAAATATTGAAATGCAGAGAATGGAGTTTGAGGCTGAACAGAAAGCTCTTGACAGAGAACTTAAACAATATGAAGTTGATACAAATAATGACACTAAGATATATACTGCTGAATTAGCAACATATATTAAGAGTGGAAGTATTGATGCTAATCAAAATGGAATTCCCGACCCTATGGAGATAGCTTCTCAAGCACTAAAAGAGAGGAAACATGCTTCAGATGTATTCTATAAAGATAGGGAACTTAAACTCAAAGAGAAAGACCAGTCTGATAAAAAAGATATTGAATCAAAGAGAATTGAGTTAGAGAACAAGAGGCTTGAGATTGAATATAGAAAGATAAAGTCTTCTGAAAAGATGCAAAAAATGAAAGATGATGAAGCTTTTAAAAGGGAGAAATTAAAAGCCAGAACTGCAATAAAGAATAAGGTAGTTGGTCAAAAGTAATGTAAATGACTAATAAAAAATTTATAATAAATAGCAACTTTCCAGTTATATATGAAGATTCGGAACTTTGTGAATATGTTGTAAATATTGCTTCAAAAATGGGCAATATGTCGATACATATTTACAAGACCAAACATCTATAACTTTTGCATATTATTTTAAATATTTTATCAATAACGCAACATTAGCATCAAATGCAGTAATTGATTCATACACCGTAACATTGAACCCTGGGCATGGAATGTTGCAAATGAGTATATAACAATTACAGAATATTATAGACTATTACAGGCTAAAATTATTTCTGTAAATGTTAATGTAATTACAATTGACCAGTCAATTGACTATGCATTTACAACTAATGCAGAAGTAAGAAGAATTCCTACTAATATGAATATTGATGGATCTTCTTCAAAAGTTATATTTGACATAAAACCATCTTCAAAAATAAAGTGGCACGTAAATCAAATAGTATTAAGTATGACCGATGATACTGATATGGATTCTGGGAAATTTGGTGGAATTGCTGCATTGACTAAGGGGATTATTGTCAGAAGAAAAAATAGTGTTTACTTTAATACAATAAATGCAAAAACAAATGGAGGGTTAGATTTAAAGGGATTTGTTGTAAAATATGATCCCAAAGCACCATCTGTAGTATATGGAATGACGGCAACAAAAATATATAATTCTCAACAAGGTGCTGGATGTGCAATATTGGTAGATGGTAATGAAAATGAAAAATTGCAAATAATTATACAAGATAATTTAACTGGATTATCATCATTCAATACAGTGATAATATGACATTTTGTAACAGATTAAGATAATAATTAATATATGAAAAGAATATCAGACAAGATTTACAATATGCTTAATGAGCAATTGAAAAATGAACACGAGTCAAGTTTATTATACTTAGCAATGTCACAGTGGTTGAGTTATAATGGGTGGTTTGGAGCTTCAAAACTATGGGATAAATATTCTAAAGAGGAATTAATTCATAGGGATAAATTCTATGAATATATTCAAGATAGGGGTTGTATGCCAAAAACTATGGCAACTAAAGAGCAACCAATAGGGTTTGATGGAATTGAAGCAATAGTTGAAAATAGTTATAAACATGAAATTCAAGTAACTGAATGGATTAAGCAAATAGCTAAAGCTGCATTTGATGAAGGAGATTTAAATACATATGAATTTGCCATGAAAATGATTAGTGAGCAAACTGAAGAAGAAGCAAAAATATTATACTGGGTGGATAGGATTAAAATGATTAAATCTAAGGATGCTTCACTATATTTCCTTGATAAAGAATTTGAAGACAAAATTTAATGCAATTAACTGTTTAGCTATACGTGGAATTAATAATAACCTAATAATCTTTATTAGGTTATTTTAGAAGTATATATTTGTAATAACATAATCAAGCAAACAATGGAAAAAGAAAGTTTATTAAGCGAAATTGACTTTGGGGAAGTGTTTGAAACCCTGGAGACACCGGAGGATATATTAGCTAATCAATCTGGTGTATTTTCAAATCAAAGTTCAAAAAAAGAATCTAATGATGAATTAGAAATTGAACTTGACGATAAGTTAGATGTAAATAAGGATAGTAAAGATGAACCTCTTAAGAAAGTAAAGAGTAAGAAAGAAGAAGTAATTACAGAAAAGGAAAATCCCCCTTCTCAAGATAAAGATACTTCTAATTCCAATTCCATTGCTCTTGACTTTGCTAGGTTTGTTAACGAGAAGGGGGTATTTTCTTCATATGATGAAGACGAGTTCTCAAAATTTGTGGAAGAAAATGGTGACGAGGCTGGGCTTGAATATTTGTTTTCAAGAGAGGTTGAGTCAAGGGTTGGTGAAATTAAGAAAACATATGAGTCAGATTTTGTTGAATATATTGAATTGAAAGATTCTGGAGTTGATTCTGATATTGCCAAACAATTAATTTCATCAAAGATTAAATTTGATTCATTGACCAAGGAACAACTTGAGGCTGATGAGGATTTAAGGAAGAGTGTATTATTTCAGGATTATAAAAATACTACACAACTTTCTGATGAGAAAATAAGCAAGTTAATTCAAAAGAGTATTGACACCGGGACTGATATAGAAGAAGCAATTGAAGCTCTGGAAAGTGTCAAGAAGCTCAATGCAGAAAGAATTAAGGCTGAGAAACAAAGAGTTATTGATGAGGAAAATGCTGCAAAAGATAATATGGATAAGTTGATAAAAGCTTACAAAGATACAATCTACTCAGCAAATGAAGTTTTAGGCCAGAAGATTAATAAACAAACTCAGGCTAAGATCGAGCAGTTTATCCTAACTAAAGGGTATAAGGATGCTAATAATAACCAAGTTGATGGGATTACGGCATGGATTAGTAAAGACCCGATTGGTGCCCGTATAAAATTAGCTTATGCAATAATGACTGGTATGTTAGATGGAGATTTTAGGAAAATTGAATCTAAGGTTAAATCTGATGCAGTTAGTAAAATACATGAAAAATTACAGGCAACAAAGAATGGACTAGATGGTAATCCAAATACTGGTGGAGAAAAATCATCAACATTCAATGCATTGAAAAATACTTTTGGAAACTTATAATACAAACAATTTTTAATTAATTTAATATGAGCGTTAAAATTTCTAAGATGCAAATCTTGGACCCACAATACTGGGGTAAATTTACTCGTGAAGAACACCTAGGTTGGATGGGTATGCAAGACCCTCAATGGATTTCAAAATTTATTGACAGGGTATATGAAGTAAACTATGGGGCAGATAATATTGTCTCATTTATTGACAAATTCCCAGTACGTTATCTTGACGATGACACTCCATTCCGTTGGGCATTACAAGGTAGTGAAGAAAGGAACATTGAACTTATGGCAGCTACATTGTCTGCTGACCCTACTGGATCTCAAATTACTGATGCAGACAAAGCTGGATTAGGATTTGGTACATTCTATATGTGGTTTGCTGAAGATTTCTTCTCAGCTACATCTGTAATGGTTGGACATCACCCAGAGAAATATTCTTTACGTGTAACAACTGATCCAATTCAAGTTGGTAATTTATATGGATATGCAGTTCAGATTGTTTCTGGAGATAGTACTAAATTTATTGATGCTGATGAGGTTGCTGTTGGAACACGTTGGTCTGAAGAATTTGGTCTTGTTGAGCAAACATTGTCAATTCGTGGTAATGAAGTAAAACATGCTAGTCATTTTGTTCTTGAAAATGAATTCTCAATGATTCGCAAGAATTATGAAGTTCCTGGTAATATGATTAGTAAGGGTAAAGTTAATCCGCTTGCATTTAAATTCTTAGACCAAAATGGTAAAGAACATACTGCGTGGCTAAGTAAACTTGAATGGGACTTCCTTACACAATTTCGTAGAGATAAGGCACGTCTTCTTTTGGGTGGAAAATCTACAAAGGCTGCTGATGGTACACATGGTTTGAAAGGTGAAAGTGGTAATGTTATTAAGGCTGGATTTGGTCTTTACGAACAAATGGAAGGTGGTAACATGCTATTTTATAATGATTTCTCACTTGATGTAATTACTGACTTTGCTATGGATATTTCTGTAGGTAAAGTTAAGGAAGATAAGAGGGAGTTGGTTCTTTCAACTGGTGAATATGGTGCATATCAATTGCATAAGGCTTTATCAGCACGAGGTGGTGAAATTTCATGGCTGAGAAGTTCACACAACTTCATTGATGCTGGTGAAGGAAAGATGAGACTTTCTGAAGGCCAATTGGTGGAATATGAATTTATTAATGGTATTAAATTCAAACTGATGATTGATCCTATGAAGGATGATCCAGCTCGTAATAAAATACGTCACCCTAAGGCTGGTTTGGCAAGTTCTTATGTCTATGATATTTGGAACTTTGGTACTACGAATGGTTCTCCTAACATACAAAGAGTTGCTGTAAAAGGTGAAGAAGAAATTTATAGATTTGTTCCGGGTATGCGTGATGCTTTCACAGCATATAACAACTTAAGTTCTCCTGCCGCTACTGCCACTTTGAAAGATGGATATACTGTTGGTAAAATGTTCCAAGGTGCAATTCAGGTAAACAATATTCTTAAAACTGGCCGTATTATACCGTCAATTTTGAGATAAAAATACTCAAGGGTGTAGAAATATACCTACACCCTTGTTTTTTATTAAAAATGGAATTAACTTAGCAAAATTAATAATTAATTATTTTAACATGATTAGTATAGACGAAGCAATTGAGAAGGGATATTTGGAAAAAAGAGTAGTGTATTTAAAACCTATTGGAAGGAAGACTGGCATGGTTAATGATGAAAAACATGTTGCATATTTTAAAATGGATGGAGCTTCAGATAGGTATTGTTTAAAAGTTGACGAACATACACAAAAGGTTGTCAATCCATTTACTAAAGATGGCGAAATGGAATACTTCTCTCAAATTCTTGGAGAGGATCTTAACCCATATAAAAAGAATAATGAATTCTGGGGTTCATTTAATGTAACAATTACAAAAACTCCAGAGTTGATGAAGATTGGTAAGAAATTTGACCTATCTAATCCAAGGGAAAATTTGGAATATAAAGTTCTTAAAACTTGGAAGAAAGAAATATCTAATGATTGGGATTCGAGATTTAATGGACAGTTTAGGTACGCATTTGTTAATGAAAATTATGAAGAAGAAAAGGCTATATCTGAAACACAATTCTTAATTGAGATTGGAGAAGCTCTTGGCAAGCTTCAGGGAAATAATGATAAGATGAGAGATTTTATCAATATCTACTACATGAACAAGTCAAAGAATGTTTCAATCCCACAAGAGGCTGATACAAAGTTCTTGATAGGGGAACTTAAGAAAATTGTTGATGTCGATAAGGAAGGATTTATTTCTTTATTTAAAGATAAAGCATATAACACGAAAGTACTTATAGCTAAGGCGATAAATAAAGGTGTTGTATTGAAACAAGGTGTCGGGACTTATATAATTAATGGAGTTGATACTAAATATAGTTATGGTGAATTAATTGCACAGATGAAGCATTGGGAACAAAAACCTGATGACCCAATTTATGCAAAAATAATTGCAGTAACTAAACAAAAAGATAAAGCTAAGGTAGAAGATTAATGACATCTGCTGAATTAATATCAAAATTTAATATAAGACTTGAGGCTGTTGCTAGTGCGGCAGCCCCAGGTTTTACTAATACTGAAATCTACAGTTTATTAAATACTGCTGAGAATGAAATTATTAAGAAATATTCTCAACTTGGTGATTATAAGTCAATATATACTGTAGTAAGGACTTATAGTGGAAGTATGAGTCCAATGACATTGCCATCTGGCGAAAGTGTTTATGGTATTGCAATATCGTCAATAGTTTCATCACCAGTAAGATTTTTTATAGATGCTATGGTTGGGGTAACAAGAACTGAACCTGCAATAACATCTGAATTTGTTAGAGCTGAGATAATATCGGCATCTGATTTGTCAAAGTTTGTAACAACTAATTTCAATAAACCATATTTCAAATATCCTAAGATTATATTTGGATATCAAGCATCAACCGCCCCATATTCATATATAATTGTAATTCCTGACTACTATACAACAAATATTAACCAAATCCAATTAACATATGTGTTAGCTCAGAAAGGAATTGATGATTCAAATACTTCAATATTGCCAGGATTTTTACACGATGATTTAGTTGATTTGGCAGTTAATTTAGCAGCAGAATCTATATTTAAAACTAAAATACCTCAACAAGGATAAATATGAATGCATTACAAATGCAAATAGAATTTCAAAGGTTATTATATACATCAAATCCTGAATTTGAAACTAAGGACAGGCTGGATACTGATGAAATATTTGCATATTTAAATATATCTCAATTAAGAACAATGAAAGCTAAATATTTCCCTTCATTAAATATGAAGGAGAATATTGAAAATATAAATAAAAACATTGATGAATTAAGACATTTAATAGGTAGGACTATTGGAACGTCAATAACACCATTAACTAATCCGGACATACTACATGGCAATATGATGGCGTTGCCATCGGATTATCTATATTATATAAGGAGTGATAGTAAAATAACCAGAACAGCTTGTCCGGTGATATCATCAACAAGTACAGTTCCCAATAAGATAATAAATTACAACGAAGTTGAATCTTTCACAACAAATAGTTTTAATAAGCCAATTATAAGAAAACCTGGTGTTATATTTGAAGCTAATAATAAAATAATAGTATTTGTTGACAGGTTTACAACATTAACTGCAATTGTTTTAACATACCTGAGAACTCCAATACAAATAGGACTCGGAGGAAGTAATGATTGTGAATTAGCTGAATACTTACATGAAGAAATAGTGCAACAAGCTGTTGAAATATTTAGAAGAGAAAAGTATTTACTAGTAACTAAGCAGGAGGATAAGAAATGACATTAGCTGAAATGCATAATGAATTTGAAAGAAAGATTAGAAATCTTGATTTAGTTATAGACATGCCGACTGGTGAAATAAGCAGTATATTCTATGAATGTTTATATGATTTAATAGATAAGTATTATGCAGAATTTGAAGATAATGAGAAGGCTAGGAAAGCATTAAGTTTACTTACTGTAAGTGAGGTGTTAAATGTAACAGCATCTACAATATTGCCAAATTCTGTACAAGCTGTATTACCTACTGATTTATTATATACAGTGCTTGAAGTTGCTAATGTAAGAGTTGGGACTACTGATTATAAATCAAAGGTAAGGCCAATATCACTTGACTCATACCAGTCAAATATAAGGAATCCATTTAAGAAACCATATGAATACTTAGTTTGGAGAGCTGAGATTATTGACGATGGTGGTACGAATAGATTACATGTATTGGTTCATCAAAGTGGTGCGTCAATAACCTCATATCAAGTTGGGTACATTAGGGAACCTAACAAATACACAATAGAAGATAATCCAACTTCTGAAATAGAAGTGCCTGATGTGTTTCAATGGGAAATAATAGATATGGCAGTAGATATGTTTCTTAAAAGCAATAGTATATTAAATAGTAACAATAAATAAACAATTTTGTTTAACTTAATACGTAATTACAATGATTAATGAAAAAAATGCAACTTATTTCTTTATTGGGAATGTTGCTAATGGTATTGCAGACGAAGCCTTATATACGGATATGGCTAATGGTTCTGTAGCTGTAGTAAGAGCTCTTGATAACAAGAATGAGGAGAGTGCTATATCTGGAACAACTCCAGTACGTGTAGTTCAGAAAAATTCTGATGGCACATATGTATTTTCTCCAATTTTTAGTTATAATGATATCTTGACTAAAGTAAAAAAAGACTTTGTTCAAGATACTCAACAAGTAAGCTATTTTGGGTATGATTCAACCTACAATACGACTGGGTTTGGAACTCCAGTTAGTGGAAGCACATATGTATTGCATGTAATCTTGAATCATACAAGAAATACTTATAACAATGCTCCTGAGATTAAAACAGTGCCTTATAAAGCTACATCAACTTCACAAGCTGATATGGCAAAAGGTCTTCAGGAAAGTTTTATACGTCAGTTTACAACTGGACGTGAACCTTACCCAGTAATTAGATGTGAACGTGTTTGTGATACTACATCGGTAGCTGCATTTACAGGAAGTGCAACTATTTACAAATTTACAAAGGGTTCAACCGTAGTTTCAACTTACATTAAAGCTACTGCTGGTAATACAACTTTGACAGCATCTACCGCTAGTGTAACTGCTGCTGATATTATCAATGCTCCATCAAGCAATGGCAGAACATTTACATTTACTGCAAGTGTTCTTGGTTCATCTACAGATGCTGGTCGCCACGTAATTTATATTGGTGAAACTGCTTATAATGTTGCAGATGCTGGTACAGCTGCTCAAAATGCTACAGCTATTGCAACAGCTATTAACGCTGGAACTCAAGCTACAGCAAGTGCAAGTGCAACTACCGTAACAATTACCTATAACCCGGGGTTCTATTCACTTCCTCCATTAGTATTGTCAAGTGAAGATGATTCAACATTTGCTACAATTGCAGTAACTATTGCTAGTGGTGATGCTGTCCCAGTTAAGTATAAAGCTGCTGCAACTACTTCAAGTGCTGCAACATTTACACTTGATGTTCCTTGGCAAGGTGAAACTGGCTATGTTTATGAAGGTACAACTGCTGCATCTCAAACTGGTGTTACAACTGCTACTGGATATTGGGGTCTTAAATTCTCAGGACTTGAACAGCCATTCAACCCTATTACAGATGAATTAACAAATTCTTTAGTATCATTTGATATTACAACTGAAGATTTTGGTTCACTTGTTGAATATAAGGCTACAAAACCTAAATATGGCACAGGTACATATGCTCAAGTTGCTTATCAGGAAATGTATTCACAATGGATGGATAAAGCCCCAATTATAAGCAAACGTCCATTAACCCAATTGAGAACTCAAGCAGTTGCTGGTAGGGGATATGATTTAATCAATCTTGAAATCCAAGCATCTGATGTTAGATTTGAAGCAATTGGTCAATCAGTTAAATCTAAATTTAGGATTGTAATTGCTACTCAGCAAACTCCTACAGATTTAGCTAACGATGCATTAGCGACTGTATTTAACGTATAGTATGTAAATGACTTAATTTATAAGGGGAGTTAATTCTCCCCTTATTTTTATATGAATAATTTGCAAATTACAATAAAATAATTTATATTTGGGGCAACTCAAACTTTAAGTCCAATCAAGTATTTTAACTATGAAATGAGTGAGATTGAAGATAAAATTGAAAAACTAAAGGAAGATAATTTAAACTTAAGGTTTGATAAAGTGGAAAAAGAACTGCAAGACCTGAATAAATTACTCACTGACTATATTAAAGACCAGAAAGAGAGTAATAAGTCTAATGCTGATCTAATTAAAGAAATATCTGATAGACTACTATTAGTTGAAGAAAAGGGTAGGAATTGTCCAATAGGTGAGTATAGGGATAATGTTAAAAAACTTGCCACTGGGACAAAATTCATAAGACAAATATTTGCAAAACCAGCAATTGGATTAATATTATTAACAATATGGGTTATTGTAGTATTTGTATTACTTGCAGCATTTGGCCCGGATTCAATATTAAAATTAATATCTATAATTAGGTAATTATGGCAATAACATTAGCTGTAGAAGAATCAATTGATGCAACATATTTTACTATACAAAATGTTGGGGATACTGTAGTTTCAACTTCTGGAAAAACATTAACTGTATATAAAGACAATGTAATATTGGGCTCTGTAATAACATTTACAGATGAAAACATCAATAATGGTATAGTTATAGAAATAGCAGACCTTGGCTTGTCAATAACTGAATTTGAAGACGGTATCTATGTATTTATTTTAAAAGATGGTGCTAGTGAATTAGCAAGATGCACCGAAGGATTTGCTGCTGTAATTACAATGCTTGTAATGAAGAATAATCTCAGTTATAGACTTGGGATGGATAGCAAAGAAAAATACATGCTTGATGAACAAAGGAGACTGTTGGATTGCATGGAATATGCGGCTACAATAGGTTCAATTGAAAGCTATAATGAATGTTTGGAATTATTGCAAGATATAGTTTAATATGACTAAAACTGATTTATACAATTCAACATTAGCATTAAAATTAAGTTACATAAGATGTAATTCTATATATGAAAATAATTATAGGATTGGTTCATCATATAGTTATGATAGGCAAAGGGAAATATTAAACACTGCAAATGTATATATAGGAATTTTAGATTATATGTACGATGGCATAGATGTGGAAGATTTTATTATAACTGAAAATGATGTTTATATAATTACACAAGAATGTTCTAAAATATTAAAGTCATTTAAACTTAGTTACAAATGAAAAAGTTTTCAATGTCTTTTAAAAATTTAGACACTTATGTGAATGAACAAAGTGGAGTTCCAAGTGGCCCATTCTTTGAAAGAGACAATGAACCATCTGACTTCAATGGTATTGCGGAATTAACATTTCCCGAGAAGTATTATAAAGTTTATAAACTATCTAAAGCAATTGAAATCCCAGTTATTACTTCAAAATTTGGAGAAGGGTGCTTATTGTTGTTGCAAGGTGATGGGAATGCATTACATGTGCCAACATTCACTGGGGCAACTCAAGACGGTGAAGAAACATTTGACACAACCAATAATATGGTAAATCCAGTTGTTTGCTGGAATTATGGAGATAGGGTTGTTTATTTTTATTTAACAGCGTATTTAAAAAGTTAAAAATATAAGACATGAATACTGGTAATAATAGTTCAAATAAAGACTTGGGTGTTGGTCAATATTTATTAGATAAATATGGGAATGTAGCCACACTTCAAATTTCTAAAGATGGTGGTGTACTTGATTTAGTAAATGGCAAAATTGACCCAGAGGGGTTTTATATAGCAATAGACCCCAATACTGGTTCAGAAGGGATATTATATGTTAAATTGAAAAATAGTGAAAGTAATGTAGCTGTTCCATTGCCATTTTACAAAGGTGGATGGAATGATGTATGTGTTAGAGAAGTTACTGTTAATGTTGGTAATACAGCTTCTGGTTGTTATTGGGGTAAATAATAAGATATGATATTAGCTTTAGCAAATATAATTAGTGCGAGAAGGGGCGGAGGGTTTAATCCTTTATCTTTAAGCCCTATATTGTGGATTAAAGACTTGACAAATGTTGTCAATGGTTATTTTATTGATAGTTCAGTAAACGGTAAACAAATACAAGCAGCAACTACTACTACAACAAATGACAGCCTTATTATGCCTGCTAATGACTCCCAAATTATTGCAGCATTAACATCGGCGGGGTGTTATAGTCAATTTTATACTGATAATTCCAGCCCTAAAATAGTTAAACTATCAAATATTAGTCCTTGTTACAACGATTATAGTTACTATAATTATTTTGACAAAAAAAACTTAATGCTTTTTCCCTCTGCTCAAACAAGCAATAGAGATAAGTTGTTAACA
>Ga0116186_1001475_pt1 | contig 23172 bp, 15 predicted proteins | sample AD_JPNNA4_MetaG_FD_89806 | JGI IMG/M metagenome (GOLD analysis project Ga0116186, IMG submission 89806) | Active sludge microbial communities of municipal wastewater-treating anaerobic digesters from Japan - AD_JPNNA4_MetaG | ecosystem: Engineered > Bioreactor > Anaerobic > Digestate | place...
CGCCACGGCAAGCGCGCCGCGCTTTGGATTCCCTCCATTCCGCTTCGCTTCATTCCGGAAATCCAAAGCAATATCTTCCACCAGCAGTTTTCTTCACCGGTGCAGTTGAATTTACAATCGACGAAAGCAATATATCAAACAAAATATCGTGGTTCGGAGTTGAAAGCGTACTATGTGTTGTGTATAATAATAAAATATTATCACAATAAGGTTGTCTTATGCAGCATCCGAACAGCAATGATGTTATCTTCGACCTTTCGCCCGTGAAGCAAATGCTGACGCAAACCGCTTCGCTGCGCGGCGGTTTAATCCCTGTCCTGCAGCAGATTCAGGAGTATTACGGTTATTTGCCGGAAAATGCCCTTGAGGCTGTCGCGAGCGTGCTGGGCGTACCGCTGACGGAAGTGTACGGAGTGGCTACGTTTTACAAACAGTTCCGGTTGAAACCTGCGGGCCGGTTTGTCATCATGGTCTGCGACGGCACGGCTTGCCATGTTAACGGTTCGTCCGATATTTTACAGACACTGTCGGAGGAACTCGGCATCGACGACGGCGAGACAACCGAAGACCGTTTTTTCACCATACAAAGCGTCGCCTGCCTCGGCTGCTGCAGTTTATCACCCGCTATGATGATTAACGGCGAAACATACGGCAATCTGACCAAAGAAAAGGTGCTTTCCATTATAGCCGCCATCAGGGAGAACGCGTCGTGAAGATCATTGTCGGTGAAGGTAGTTGCGGCCTGGCCGCCGGTGCCGGTAAGATTCACCGGATACTGGAAAAATATATCGGCCAAAACAGCGAAGACATCTCGCTGGGTGTGGCGGGTTGTATCGGCATGTGTTTTTTGGAACCGATTATCGACCTTTACACGGAGAACGGACTGCTCAGGCTTGTCAAGGTTAATGAAGATAACATCGGCGGCCTTTTACGGTATCTTTCCGGCAGCGACGAAAGCAGCCTGAGCGATTTGCTCATCAGCGCCGGAGACGCCGAATTCCTTGAAAAACAAACCCGCATCGCGCTTCGCAACTGTGGCTTGATCAATCCGGAACATATAGAAGACTACCTCGCTGCCGGCGGATATCAGGCCGTTGTCAAAGCGGTCTCCCTCCCGCCCGAAGATGTGATTGCGGAGATTAAAATGTCCGGCCTTGCGGGAAGAGGAGGCGCAGGTTTTCCAACCTGGTTCAAATGGGAAGCGGCGAGAAAAAGCAGCGGAGATGAAAAATATTTAATCTGCAATGCGGACGAAGGCGACCCGGGCGCCTTTATGGACCGGGCTGTTATCGAGGGCGATCCGCACAGTCTGATTGAGGGAATGCTGGTTGCCGCTTATGCAATCGGCTGCAGTAAAGCCTATGTGTACGTCCGGGCGGAGTATCCGCTGGCCGTCAAACGGCTTCAAACTGCTCTTGACCAGGCGTCCGCCGCTGGCTTTGTCGGAAAAAATATTTCCGGATCCGGTTTTTCCTGCGAGATTGCCATCAAACAGGGCGCCGGCGCCTTTGTGTGCGGAGAAGAGACGGCCCTCATCGAATCGATTGAGGGCCACCGCGGCATGCCGAGATTAAAGCCGCCTTATCCTGCGCAAGTCGGCCTTTGGGGCAAACCGTCGAATATCAATAATGTCGAAACCTTCGCGAATGTGCCATGGATCATCCAAAATTCCGGCAGCGCGTTTGCCGCTCTGGGCACCGCCGGGAGCAAAGGCACGAAAGTATTTGCTATTACGGGCAAGGTGAAAAGAGGCGGATTGGTCGAAATTCCAATGGGCAGCACCCTCGGCGAAGTGATTATGGACATCGGCGGCGGCATTCGCGACGGCAAGCGCTGGAAAGCCGTTCAGCTCGGCGGCCCTTCGGGCGGCTGCATTCCCGCTTCGATGGCTGACACGGTCATCGATTACGCCGCGCTTTGCGCCACCGGAGCCATTATGGGCTCCGGCGGTATGGTGGTGATGGACGAAAGCACCTGCATGGTGGCGATGGCGAGGTTTTTCCTGGACTTTACAGCAAAAGAATCCTGCGGAAAATGTGTGCACTGCCGCATCGGAACCAAGCGGCTATTGGAAATACTCGACCGAATCGTAGCCGGGCAGGGACGGCAGGGCGACATCGATTTATTGGAAAATCTTTCGCTTGAAGTCAAAGCGGGTTCTCTCTGCGGGCTTGGGCAGTCTGCCCCGAATCCCGTCCTGACCACAATACGTTACTTCCGCGACGAGTATGAGGCGCATATTCAAGAAAAACGATGTCCGGCTCACGAATGCAAAGCGCTGATTTCTTATCGAATCAACCCGCTTGCATGCACCGGCTGTACCCTGTGCGCCAGGAAATGCCCCGTTTCGGCGATTACGGGGAAGGTCAAAGAGGCGCATACCATCGATGAACAGAAATGCATCAAATGCGATCGGTGCAGACAGGTTTGTAAATTCTCAGCTGTTGAAATATTTTAACGATAGGTCGGGCAGACGCGTTTATGAGCAAATGGATCCAATGTACAATCGACACAGTAAAATGTAAGGTCCGCGACGGTGCGACGGTTCTCGACGCGGCCCGCGCCTGCGGCATCGAAATACCGACCCTTTGCCATGACGGAAGAGTCGATGTTTTCGGCGCCTGCGGTCTGTGCGTTGTCGAACAGATAGGCAGCACCAAACTGATTCGTTCCTGCTCGACGCCGGTTACGGAAGGCATGGAGATTGTCACCGACACGCCGCGTGTTCTGTCTTCCCGCAAGTGCGCTTTGGAGCTGCTGCTGTCCGACCATACGGGCGACTGCAGAGCGCCTTGCATGCTCGCCTGCCCCGCGGGCACGGACTGCCAGGGCTATGTGGGATTGATCGCCAATCGGGAATATCTTGAATCGGCCCGCCTGATTAAAAAAATCCTGCCCTTCCCCGCATCTATCGGCAGAGTCTGTCCGCATCCCTGCGAGACGGCCTGCCGCAGGGCGTTGGTCGAACAGCCTGTCGCGATCGCCGCGCTCAAACGTTTCGCAGGCGATTATATCCTGTTCAACCAACCCGATACGCCGGCGATACCGCCGCCTCCCAGCGGCAAGCGGGTCGCCGTCATCGGCGGCGGGCCCGGCGGGCTCACGGCCGCCTGGTTTCTTGCGAAATCAGGGCATAAAATACGTGTTTACGACATGATGCCGCAGATGGGCGGCATGCTCCGTTACGGGATTCCCGAATACCGTCTCCCTAAAAAGATTCTCGATATGGAAATCGAGCCGATCCGAAAGATTGGCGTCGAATTCATTAACGGCGTGAAAATCGGCGCGGATATCACCCTCGAAGAAATACGAAACGGCCATGACGCTGTTGTGGTCGCTACGGGCGCATGGCAGAGCACCAAAATGAATATCCCGGGCGAAGAGCTTCAGGGCGTTATCGGCGGCATCGACTTCCTAAGAAACGTCGCGTTAGGCACATCGGAAGTCGAGGGGCGCAGAGTCGCTGTTTGCGGCGGCGGCAACACCGCTATGGACGCCTGCCGAACGGCGGTCAGATTAGGCGCCAAAGAAGTCCATGTCATCTATAGAAGAACACGCAAAGAGATGCCTGCTGAAGAAAATGAAATTGAGGAAGCGGAAGAAGAGGGCGTCGTTTTCCGTTTTTTATCCAACCCCGTCGAAGTCAAGGGCAACGCGGATACGGTTGCCGGCCTTCAACTGCAGAAAATGAAACTCGGGGAGCCCGACGCCGGCGGAAGGCGCAGACCGGTCCCGATTGACGGCGCTTATGAGTTTCTTGAGGCGGATATGGTGATTATAGCCATCGGTCAATCCAATGAAAATACAGGGCTCGAAACGCTCGAAAAGACGAAATACAATACCATCGCAGCCGACGCTTCGTCTTTTCGCACCTCTCTTCCGGGAGTTTTTGCCGTCGGCGACGCCACCAACGCGGGCGCCGATATCGCAATCGCCGCGATCGGCGAAGCGGAAAAAGCCAGCAAAGTCATCGACGCTTATCTGCGAGGCAGTCAAGCGGTTTACCGGGAACCGCAATATGTCAAGCGAAGCGTCTATGCTCAAGATTACGCCGATGTCGAAAAGGTTCCGCGGAGTTCCTATCAAGTCGCGGAGCCGGAAAGCAGAAAAAGTTGTTTTGACGAGGTCGTTTCCGCTTTCACGGAAGCGGATGCCGTTGCCGAAGCGTCCAGATGCCTGGAATGCGGCTGCCAGGACTTCTTTGAATGCAAACTGCTGAATTACTCTTTGCGGATGGAAGCGTCGCCCGAATCATACGCAGGCAGTAAACGCTCGGCGCAGTCTGTTCGTTCGCGGGAACTGCTGGAATACAACGAGGGCAAATGTATTTTATGCGGCCTGTGCGTTAGGGTATGCGCTCAGCAGCTCGGTATTTCCGCCCTGGGCCTCGTCGGACGCGGATTCGAGACGGTCATCGCCCCGGAGTTCAGGCGTCCTCTGGATACGACCGGATGCATTTACTGCGGCCAATGCGCCGCTTTATGCCCGACCGGTGCGCTGCGCGAAGTCTATCCGGGAGTTAAAAATGTTCCGCTGGAAGAGGAGGCGGTCCATTCCGTATGCGACGGCTGCGCGGCTTTATGCGGGGTTGAATACCGCTTTGCCGGCAAAACCGTAAACAGGGTATTGCCCGCGCCCGGCACTCCCGCCCTTTGTCCTCAAGGGAGGTTCGGCTTTTCGGCTGAGCTGGCGAAACTGGGCGCAACGGCGGCCGTCAAGACCGCTGACGGCAATATTATTGAAATCCGTACCGAGAACGCTTTGAAAGCCGTCGCTGACCGGCTGAAAGGAATGTCCGCGGACGGCCGGGATCGGCAAAGGGCCGTATTGATTTCGGAGAGAATAACGGCGCAGGAAGCCCGGGCCGCCGTTTTATTTGCGCGCTTTGCGCTTGGGACACAGCGGGTGTATGCCTTTGCCGACTGCTCAAAACCTCTCATTGGCGCGCAGAATATTCCGCTTCGCGAAGAAACAGTATCCAGGCTGTTTTCCGGGGCGTTTTACGAGTCTGCGAGCTGTTGGTTCCTGCGTGAAAAACTCGGAGTCGGCCGTTTTCGGTTGGAAGACGCAGAACGATTTGACACGGTTGTGTTTATCGGCGGACATCCCGATGCCCCGTATCCGCCCTGCAGTTTCAAGGCCGTCTTGGCCGCAGATCGTCCGGATAACGACTTCGATATATTTATACCCCTTTGCCCGGCTCCGGCAAAAGACGGCGTCTTTTTACGCAGCGACGGCAGTCAGGCCATGATGCGGAGTATTCCGACGCTGGCAGGCCCGGACAACGCGCAGGTTATCAGAAAACTAGCCGAATGTCTCGCCGGCAGGCCGCTGCCGGAATTCGACGATATTGATAAAGCTGTATTGGAGAATTAAAGCAAATGCATATCAACGGTCCCGCCCAGTTCCCTTTCGGATTCACGCCGCTGTCGTCCATCAATGACGGCAACGGCGCACAGATGGATTTCGGCATTCTCCGCATGAAAAACGGCGAAACCAATCGCGATGCCCAAAATCTGGAAAGAGCTTTTTTGCTTATCGGCGGCGAAGTTGACTTTCACTGGGAAAGTTTCAACGCATCCGCAAAACGCGGCAATTGCTTTGACGACGCGCCATGGGTCCTTCACGTGCCCGCAGGTATCCCGGTCACAATAACAGCCCTCAAAGACAGCGAACTGTCATATCATGCCGTAGAGAACGCCCGCAACTTCCCCGCCAGATTATATCGGCCCGAGGAGTGCGCCGACGAGATGCGCGGAGCCGGTACGATGAAGGAGACTTCCACGAGGATTGTGCGCACGGTGTTCGATAAATCCAATGCTCCCCTATCCAATCTCGTGCTCGGTGAGGTTGTCACATTCCCCGGGAAATGGTCCAGTTATCCGCCGCATCACCATCCGCAACCGGAGATTTATTTTTACAAATTTATGCCGGCGAACGGTTACGGTATCTGCCAGTTAGGCGACAATGCGGCTGTCGTGAAACATAACTCCACCGTTTTTATCGTGGAGAATGAAACACATCCACAAGCCGCCGCGCCGGGTTATGCGATGTGGTATCTTTGGGTTATCCGCCACCTTGACGGCGAACCATATATTCAGCCTGTTTTTGTTACGCAGCACGAATGGGTCAAAAATCCGGACGCGTCCATCTGGCCCGATAAATAAGGAGGTCAATTCGATGAAGTTAACCATGGCGCAGGCTCTGCTTCGCTTTCTTGACCGGCAATATGTTTCCTTTGACGGGAAAGAGGAAAAGTTTGTTGAAGGCATATTCGGCATTTTCGGCCACGGCTGTGTCTTGGGCGTCGGGCAGGCGCTCGCGCAGGGAGACACACGGCTTAAGTTCTATCAGGGCCATAACGAACAGGGCATGGCCCATGCCGCCATCGCTTACGCAAAGCAGAAGAACCGCCGGGCTATTCTGCCGTGCACATCGTCTATCGGACCGGGAGCCCTCAATATGGTTACCGCGGCCGGAACCGCAACAGTCAACCGCATACCGCTGCTGCTGCTTCCGGGCGACACTTTCGCGTGCAGACAGCCCGACCCCGTACTTCAGCAGATTGAGCAGCCCACACAATATGCTGTAACGGCAAACGACGCCTTCAAGCCGGTGTGCCGCTACTGGGACAGGATTGAGCGCCCGGAACACCTGATGACCGCGATGCTCAACGCCTTGCGCGTACTCACGGATCCGGCAGAAACCGGCGCCGTCTGCATCGCTCTGCCGCAGGATGTCCAGGCAGAGGCATTTGACTATCCTGATTATTTTCTTGACAAAAGAGTCTGGCATATCGGCAGGCGTCCGCCGTGCGAGCATGAGCTGAAAGAGGCTGTTGAACTGATCCGGTCCTCCGAAAAACCGCTGATGGTTATAGGCGGCGGCGCCCGCTATTCGGAAGCTTCCGAGACGGCTCTCTTCTTCGCCGAGCGTTTCCACATTCCCTTCGCCGAGACGCAGGCAGGCAAAGGCCAGCTGAAATGGGATCATCCGCTGAATCTCGGCGGGATTGGCGTGACGGGAGGCGCGGCAGCCAACGAAATCGCGGAGGCCGCCGACCTGATTATCAGTGTCGGTTCGAGACTGACGGACTTCACTACCTCCTCAAAATCGGGTTTCAAAAATCCGAAAGTCAGGATTCTCAGCATCAACCTTTGCGCTTTCGACGCGATGAAAATGGATTCGGTCCACATCGTGGCGGATGCAAAAGAGGCGTTGCTCGACCTGACCGGCATGCTGGGCGAAACAGCTTACCGTTCGGGGTGGGGAGATGAAATTTCGCTGGCAAAGGAAGCATGGCTTGCTGAAATGGACCGCAATTATTCTGTCGACATTCCCGGCTCCCTTTCTCAAACGCGTGCGCTTGGCGTTATCAACAGCGTTATCGAACCCGATTCGGTAACAGTAGGATCATCCGGCAGCCTGCCGGGATGCATGCAACGGCTCTGGCGCGCCGTCGTGCCGGATACCTATCACATGGAATATGGTTTCTCCTGCATGGGATATGAGATTTGCGGAGCGTTAGGCGTCAAAATGGCCTGCCCTCAGCGCGAAGTATACGCCATGGTGGGAGACGGCAGTTTTCTGATGCTTCACAGCGAGATATTTACCGCTCTGCAAGAGGGCCTCAAACTGAACATCATGCTGTTTGACAACCAGGGCTGGGGCTGTATAGAAAACCTGCAAAACAGCCAGGGAATCGAAACATTCGGCACAAGATTCACCCGGCGCAACGAACAAACCGGTTTGCTTGACGGTGAAATTCTACCGGTCGATTTTGCGAAAATAGCCGAAGGATACGGTTGCAAAGCCTATACGGTCACCACCCCGCACGAATTGATGCAAGCGCTCGTCGCCTCAAAATCGGAAACCAAAACCGTGCTTTTCGATATTAAAGTCGCACATAAAAGCATGAGCGGCGGCTACGGCGCCTGGTGGCGTGTCGGTGTGCCCGGTGTGTCTGACAGCGAATCGGTGCAAACCGCGCACGAAATGATGTGCGATAATATCGCAAAAGCAAGGCTTTATTAAGCTGTTCAAGCGGCTTGTGCGCCTCAAATATTTTACGGAGGGAAAACGATGTTAGACAAAAACAAAGTGCAGTTGGCTATCGCGCCCATTGGCTGGACCAATGACGATTTGCCGGATCTCGGAGGCGAAAACACCTTCGAGCAGTGTGTCAGTGAAATGGCGCTTGCCGGGTTCACCGGTTGCGAGGTCGGCAACAAATACCCGAAGGATGTGCCGACGCTCAAGCACAAGCTCGAAGTGCGCGGACTGCGTGTGTGCAACGCCTGGTTTTCTTCAACGCTGTTATCGGCCGGTTATGAAGCGACTATTGAAGCGTTCATCAAGCATATGAACTTCCTCTATGACCTCGGCGCGAAAGTGATCGGCGCTTCCGAACAAGGCAACAGCATCCAGGGCAAACCTGTCAGTATTTTCCGCAATAAACCTGTCTATACTGAGGATCAGTGGGCTGCCGTTGCGAAAGGTTTCAATGCCATGGGCTCGCTGGCGCGCGACAAGGGCATGTATTTCACGGTTCATCATCACATGGGCACAGGCGTCCAGACCGCGGCGGAAGTCGACAGACTAATGGAGATGACCGATCCGAATCTTGTGTACCTTCTTTATGATACCGGCCACTTTGCCTTTGCCGGGGAAGATTCCAGAGCGGTACTGAGAAAATATGTCAACAGGACAAAACATGTTCATGTCAAAGGTATTCGTTATGCGGCGCTTGAAAATGCGCGCGCCAATGATTACAGTTTTCTCGAAAGTGTCCGCCACGGCTGTTTTACGGTGCCCGGCGACGGAGATTACGACTTCACCGAAGACTTCGATATCCTAGCATCGAACGGCTACGAGGGCTGGATTGTTGTGGAGGCGGAACAGGATCCGGCGATTGCCAATCCATTCGAATATGCCTGCCTGGCGAGAAAGTATATCCGCGAAAAGACCGGTCTGTAAACAGCGGATACGTGCGAATCGCGGCTCGATACCACGATTCGCCTTTTTCTGCAAGGAGGCGCGCGGTGAACGGAGAACTGAAGTTTTATTTGATAACGGACACGCATCATTACGCCGTCAAGGACCTCGGGTATTCAGAACATCAGGACCAGAAATGCCTTAACGAGACCGGCGCAATTCTTGACGCGGCTTTTGAAAAATTCGCAGCGCAATCCGAAATCGATATTGTTCTGATCGCCGGAGATCTAAGCAACAACGGCGAGATGGCAAGCCACCTCGAGTTGATCGAAAAACTTAATAAACTGCAGCAAGCCGGTAAAAGAGTGTATCTGATCACGGCGACGCATGACTATACTTACAGGCCCGACGGCGAACAGGAAGGGAAAACAGCCGTCAGCGAAGGCGGCACCTCCCGCGCAATGCTGCGCGGTTTGTATGAAGCGTTCGGTTTTCGCGAAGCTATCGCCGAATATCTGGGCGACAATCTCTCCTATGTCGTTCAACTTGCTCCGGGCTACAGGCTGCTGTGCCTTAACGATGACGGGAACGGACGCAGCTATTGCGGGTACGACGACAGCCATTTGGCTTGGATTTTGGACCAGATCAAAGCCGCGCGGGAGAGTGGAAATTACATCTTCGCCATGTCGCATCATCCCGTACTGCCGCCCTCGCCGATTTACCCGGTATTCAGTAAGAGGGATATGCTCGGCGATTATGAAAAAATGTCAACCGTTTTCGCCGACGCGTATCTTGAGTTTATTTTCACAGGGCACTCACACATGCAAAACATCGGCTGCAAAACAACCGAAAAAGGAAATACGATCTGGGACATCAATACGGGTTCTTTGGCGGGATACCCGACTCCGATTCGCAAGGTCACGCTTGATGCAAACGCCTTGACGGTGAAGACGGAGAAACTCGACAGCTTTGACTGGGATTTTCAAGGCAAAGATCCGCAAGAATATCTGCGCGATCGGTTTGACTTTCTCATCAATGACATTTTTGATTCGATGGCGTATGACTTCGACCATTTTGCCGATCTGGCCGGCGGATTCAGCATGGACCGTAAAACCGCCTATAAACTGAAAACACCCATCAAGCTCGCGGGTAAAATCATGCAGAAACTGACGCTTGGGAAAGCGGGAAGGCTGCTTTTCATACGCCGGAAGATCGACAAGAGCGTAAGAGGCCTTCTCATCAAAGACCTGCTCGTCGAGATTGTGCGAAACGTTTTTGCCGGAACAGAACATTATTCGCCCGATACACCGGAATATCGGGCGGTCATGGCGATAACCGCCCGGCTTGCCCCTCTCGTCCGCCGCCTTGCAAAAGGAGCCGATTTCGCAAGGGACCTCCCGGGCTTTGTAGCCCAGATTATTTATGACGACACGCCCGACAACGACGCCGTGCTGCCGGTCAGTCACCCCGTTTAAATTCCTCCAATAACGATTAAAGCCCGTCCGTCGGTTTCCGGGCGGGCTTTGCGCGTTGTTTGAATGTTAGCGTTACATGTAGTGAATAATCTCCGGATGCCGGAAAATTTCCTCCAATTTTTCCAGCAAGGGCACCAGGGCATCGAAATCACAAGCCCTGTGGTCAAAGACCATGCAAATCGGGAGAAATTTCCTCATTTCAATCGGGCTGCCCGGGATACTGTCCTGCGCGGCACCCGGTTTTTCAATCACCGGCGATATACCGAACGCAATAATCTGCGGAGGCACAATCTCAATCAGCGACATCATGCCGTTGACGCCTTTAATGAGCGAGCCGATGTTGGTGATAACCACCGTGCCCTGGCGGACGTCTTTGATGGCCAGGCGGTCGCTTTCAGGGATGGCATAATAACGTTTCTTCTCATCGCCTTTGAGCGGATTGACTTTATCGGCGCCGATTCTGCCGGCGAATATCTTACGCACAAAGGAGGCAACCTTCAGTTTGGACAAATCCTCCGTCAATTCTTTGACAGCGACCCTGTAATACAATTCTACGAAATTTGTGTTTTCCGCGCGCCTTCTGGTGTCGTTCACCAGCTCGCCGATAGAAGCCAAGTCCATTTTTTCCAACCCGCGCAGATTTACCGTGACGGTGGAGCCGTTGCTAAGTTTCATCGGCATGGACACATTGATTTCTTGAATGGTGTCGATTTCACCCCGGGAGTTCTTTTTGTTGTACTCGACATAAGCATTCAATTTAGGCGCCGCTTTGAGGGCTTCAACCAGAATTCTGATCATCAGCGAATTCAGCGTCAGAACACCGTCGCCTTCACGGTTTTTTTTCAACGACTTGTATTCTTCGAGCAGCCTGGTCGCATCGGGTTCATACGTAAAAGCGCAGTGAGGCACTTTTTCCCACGACTGGGTCGTTTTGTAGGCGATGATTTTCCTCGTCAGCGTGAATTTTTCACGGGTGTAGTGCAGCCCTTCCCGCAAGCCTTTGGTGCCGGTCAGCACTTCGTCCGGCATTTTTTCGACACTAAAATCTTTTCTCATTTGAACGCTCGCCTCAATGGTATTCCGGCAGCCAATCGCCGTGGGTCGCAATCAGGTCGTCGCACATGGCCACGGTTTCGTCGATGGTCAACTCGCTGGAAACATGCGGGTCCAGCATAGCCGCCTGGTAGATATGCTCTTTTTTCAGCGTGACGGCTGCTTCGATGGTTAAAAGCTGTACATTGATGTTGGTCATATTCATCGCCGCCAGCTGCAGGGGCAACGGGCCCTGTACACAGGGCTGAACCCCGTATTTATTGACAAGGCAGGCCACTTCGACGCAGGCCTCTTTCGGAAGGTTGTCGATAAGCCCTTTATTGATGACGTTGCCGCCGATTTTATAAGGGACATCGGTGACCATAGCTTCCATAATATAGGAGGCGTACTCATGGCCGCGCCTGTGCTTGATATCCCCCGTTACATACTGCAGCTTATCTTTTTCCCATCTTTCGATTTGATTGATGCAGCGCCTGGGATACTCGTCGAGAGGGATATTGTAACGTTCGATGAGTTCCGGATGCTTGTCTTTGATAAAAAAGTTATTGTATTCCGCGTTATGTTCGCTCGACTCCGTACAGTAGTAACCGAGCCGGCGTATGTACTCGTAACGCACCAGATCGTGATGGTCGGTAATACCGCTTTCCAAGATGGCCGTCGCCCGTTTTCTGATTTCCGGATACAAATCCGTACCGTCGGCATTGTAGATCTCGAGCAGCCAGCCCATATGGTTGACGCCGGCAATTTTTTCACGGATCGGCTCGTCGTAATCGATGTCAAGGTTGTTGAGCAGGCCCCTGGAACAGCCCTGCACGCTGTGGCAGAGCCCCACGGTCTGAATGCCGGTATAACGCTGCATAAAACCGGATAACATAGCCATGGGATTGGTATAATTCAGGAGCCATGCGTTCGGGCAGACATCTTCCATATCCCGGGCAAAATCCGCCAGCACGGGAATGGTCCGCAGCGCGCGAAATATTCCGCCGATACCGTAACTGTCGCCGATTGTCTGTCGCAGCCCGTATTTTTTAGGCACTTCAAAATCGATAATGGTGCACGGGTCATAACGTCCGACCTGAATGGCGTTGACGACGAAATCGGCGCCGCGCAAAGCGTCCTTGCGGTTCGGTATTCCAAGGTATTTCGATACTTTCGCCCTGTTTTGATTGATGTTGTTGTTGAGGGCGTTGACCATGATGAAAGAATCTTCGAGCCGCTCGCCGTCAATGTCGTATAAGGCGATTTCGCTTTCCCTGAGCGCTTCGGAACACATGGAATCGCCCAACACGTTCTTCGCGAAAACAGAACTTCCCGCACCCATAAATGTGATTTTCATTTGATTCTCCTTTTCGTTATGTGATTTGATTCAAACGCCTGAATATCAGCAGCGAAACAGCAAGCAGCGCGATGACACCCGCGGGCATGATGGAAAGTGTCAGCCATTTCGAAGCGTAACCGAGAGAAACCGGGATGACCGCTACCCCCAAGCCGGCCGCCGCGACCTGATAGCCGGTAATATCTTTGTTCGCGCTGCCCGGGAACCTTGCCGCCGACTCGTGCATCATACAAGGATAAATCGGCGCATAGCCGAGACCGATGAGCGCAGCGCATGAAACGCAAAAAATCGGTTTTTTTGCAACCGCCAGCAAAGCTGCCCCGATAAGGGCGACGGACATCCCGGCGTAGACAAGTTTCCTGTTGCCTGTTCTGCCCACAACAAACCCGGCGAGTATTCTGCCGGCCGTCAGTCCTGCGAAAAGCAGCGATTGCGCGGCGCCCGCATAGGTCAGGCCAATCCTTTTGTGTTCCAGCATATAACTTGCGGCCCAGTTGATCATGCTGTATTCCACACCGCAGTAAAGGAAAAAAAGAAGCATCGACGCCCAAACTCCCTTGACGCGAAGGGAATGAAGGATACTGTCCCGGGGTGTATGGGCCGCCGCAACGGCGGCCACGCGCTCCTGCTTGCGCCACGCCGGCAAGGCAAAAAACAAAATCAGCGAAATGCCCAGCTGAACTGCCGCGATCGTTCTCGCCGCAAAACGCCAGCTGCTGCCGGATGTTATCAAGGCGGTCACCAGCAAGGGAGCCGCAATCGCGCCAAGGCCCCAAAAGCTGTGCAGCCAATTCATATAGCGCGGCTGATAGTGCTCGGACACATAATTGTTTAATGCCGCGTCCACGGCGCCGGCCCCCGCGCCCAGGGGAACTGCCACCAGTATCAGCGCCGGATAACTATGGATGTAAGAAATGGCTATGAGCCCGAGGCCTGTCATCGCCCCGCAGAAGAATGTCAGAGGTCCCGTTCCGATTTTTCTGATAATCCGCCCGCTGATGAAGGCGGAAAGGGACGTGAAAGCAACAATGACAAGTGTGACACCGCTGAGCGCTTCGACCGGTTGAAGAATTTCCTTGCGCATTTCCGGCCAGATGATGCCCAATACGCTGTCCGGCAAGCCGAGGCTGATAAAAGCAAGGTAAATAACGATGAGGATGGCAAATGCCATGAATCGGCTCCAGATATTCAGGAATAAAAATTATCAGCTGTTTGCACGGCGGCCATGGCATCGGCGGCATAGTAATCGGCGCCGATTGACTGGGCATATTCCGTTGTCAATACCGCACCGCCGGCCATGACCTTGATTGAAGGGTCGTATTCGTGCAGGAGCGCGATCGTGCTTTCCATCTCCGGCAGGGTGGTCGTCATCAAAGCGCTTAAGCCTACGAGGTGAACGCCGGTATTCCGGACAGTTTCAAGGACGGTTTCGCGCGAAACATTTTTGCCCAAATCGATGACGGCGAATCCGTAATTTTCGAGCATAATCTTGACGATATTTTTACCGATGTCGTGAATATCGCCTTTCACCGTTGCAAGGATGACAGTGCCCTTGCTGACGTGCGCCTTGCCTTCGCTTTCCAGTTTCTCTTTGATGGCGTTGAAAGCGTTTTGCGCCGCCTGGGCGCTTTTCATCAGCTGCGGGAGAAAAAGCGTTTTATTCTCAAATCCCTTACCGACACTGTCAAGCGCGGGAACAAGCACATCAGCCACGACCTGCTGGGGGCTTGCGGTTTTCAGCGCCTCGACCGTCAGTTCGTATGCACGCTGCGATAAGCCGCCGGTTATGGCGCCGTAGAGCGGCATATCCGTATTCGCGCCGTTGACGTGCGACTCGCGTTTTGTTACGGAGTCGATATATTCGCCGTACTCGAAAGCGGGGCTGTCAAAACCGTTGAGCGTATTATTGGAATAATAGGTGTTCATCATCGCCGCTGATTCGGGATTGATGATGCAGGCGTCGAGGCCCCTCGCGAGCGCCTGGGCGAGGAAGGTCGCGTTGACGACATCCCTGTGGGGCAGGCCGTAGGATATATTGGAAATGCCGAGCACGGTTTTTACGCCAAGTTTCTTTTTAATTAACGCCATGGAGTCAAGCGTGATGCGCGCCGCTTCCGGCGAGGCACCTACGGTCAGCGTGAGAGCGTCGATAAGGATATCTTTTTTTTCGATGCCGTAATCTGCCGCCGCCTGAACGATCCTTTCGGCTATTTCAAGCCTGCCTTCCGGTGTTTTGGGAATACCGTTTTCATCGAGTGTCAAGCCGACGACCACACCGCCGTATTTTTTGACCAGCGGCAGCAGCGCGTCGAGCGAATCGCGTTTGCCGTTGACAGAGTTGACAGCCGCTTTGCCGTTATAATACCTCAGACTTTTTTCGAGCGCGGCGGGGCTGGCCGAATCGAGCTGCAGCGGCGTGGAAACGGACGTTTGAATCTCCGTCACCGCCGCCAGCAAGGTTTGTGCCTCGTCAATTCCCGGAACGCCGACGTTGACATCCAATATGGATGCTCCGGCATCCCGTTGAGCGATTGCAAGGTCCACCAGGCAGTCTACGTCGCCCGCAAGCAAGGCTTGTTTGAGCTGTTTTCTGCCGGTCGGGTTGATGTTTTCGCCGATAACGACGGGCTTGCCGCCAATAACGATGCTCGCGGAGTAGGACGAAACGATTGTGAAGTCTTTTTTAACCACGGGCGCCGGCGCCTGTTGACAACATTCTATTGTCTGTCTGATATGTTCCGGCCCTGTACCGCAGCACCCGCCGAGTATTTGCGCCCCTTGTGCGAGAATCTCTTTCATCTGCCGCGCAAACTCCTGCGGGCCGATGTCGAATACCGTCTTCCCTTCCTGCACGTGCGGCATGCCCGCGTTGGGCATGACAAGGATGGGGGTCGAGGATAACGCGCTCATTTCTCCCACAAAAGCCTTGACGGTTTCGGGGCCGAAGCCGCAGTTGATACCCAGCGCATCGACGCCCAGGCCCTCCAGCAGGGCGACAGCGCACGCAATCGTGCCTCCGGTCAGCAGCTTTTCGTTTTCATCAAACGAGAACGACGCAAAAACCGGCAGTCCGGAATTTTCTTTTGCCGCCAGAACCGCCGCTTTCATCTCGTAAATATCGGTCATGGTTTCAATAATAATCAAATCAGCGCCATGGTTCACGCCGGCCTTTACCTGCTGGGCAAAGGCATCGTAAGATTCGTCAAAAGAAAGTGTGCCGAAGGGCGCAAGCAGCTTGCCGGTCGGCCCGATATCAAGCGCAATCAGCGGTTTCGCCGTTCTTGCCGAATCGTCGATTGCCCGGCGTGCCAGCGATAAGGCCGCCGAAACGACCTCTTCCGGCGTATAACCGGTTTTTTTCAACTTAATCTTATTGGCGCCGAATGTGTTGGCGGTAATGATATCGCACATCGCCGCACAGTAATCGGAATAAACCGACTTCACAACCTCCGGCCGCGTCAGATTCAATATTTCCGGCAGTTCCCCGGGCTGAAGCCCGCGTTCCTGTAAAAGGGTTCCCATCGCCCCGTCGAAAAACAAGGGACGTTCTTTGAGTTGTTCAAACAATTTCATCCGGCTTACCTCGTATCGATGTCCAGTACGCCGGACAGGTTGGACACAATGCTTCCGGCGACATCTGGTTTGTTCATGGTATAAAGATGGATTCCCTTGATTCCATTGGCGATTAAATCAACAATCTGTTCGGTCGCATAGGCAATCCCCGCTTGTTTCAGCGCCTGCGGACGGTCCCCGAATTTATCGAGAATAGCTTTGAACTTCGGCGGCAGGGACGCGTTGGCCAGCGCGCACATCCTGACAATCTGTCCGGCTGATGTGACCGGCATAATGCCGGCCGTTACGGGTATATCAATCCCTTTGCGCAAAGCGTTGTACAGAAATGAATACAGAATATTGTTGTCAAAGAACATCTGAGTGATAAGAAAGTCACAGCCGCTGTCTACTTTCATCTTCAGAAATTCGATGTCCTGTTCTTTGTTGCGTGATTCTGCATGTCCCTCCGGATAACAAGCAGCGCCGATACAAAAGCCGCCTCTTTTTTTGATATCGCCGATGAGTTCATATGCGTAACGATAGTTGCCGCCGGACGGGAAATCGGAGCCGGGCGCAATATCGCCTCTGAGCGCAAGGATGTTTTCAACGCCGTTACGGGCGAGTTGTTCCACGATGCCCGCGATTTCGCCGCGCGTCGACGAAACGCAGCTTAAGTGAGCAAGAGCCGTAGTGGCAAACTGATTTTGAATGCGCGAAGCGATATCGATCGAGTTATGGGACGTTCCGCCGCCCGCGGCGTAAGTCACGCTGATATAATCGGGCCGCCTGCGGGAAAGATGTTCTACCGCTTCGATGACCGACGCATACGTTGCCGCCGTCTTGGGCGGAAATACCTCGAACGACAGCGTAACGTCCTGATTTTGATGCAGTGTATCGATTCTCAATCTATTCACCGGCTTGCTGCCAGCCCCGCGCCGGTTATCATTTACACGGGGAATGGATGCTCAATCTTTAAAATCTTTGAAGATGCTTTCATCGTAATAATTGTTCTCGTCCTTGCCGTGCAGCGGATACCATACCTGAGCGAAGAATGGGTTGATCCTCGCTTCCTGATCATAATCCCACGGCCAGGGAAGCTCAGCCGGGCACCAGTGTCCGCCCTTCAAGACGAGGTTCGGCGACATTTCGAACTCATTGCCTCTGGCGCTTTTCCAGCGAAGCGGCGTAAACAGGTCGCCTTTCTGCATGGAGTCTGAAAGGCATTCTCCGCCCCTGAAGCGCGCCGCCTGCCGCATATCTTCGATATCCAGTTGCGCAACAGGTTTGCTTTCATCGTATCCGTGGTCAAGCAGCGTGACTTCCTTTGTCGGTTTTTCGATCTTGAATGTGTCCCAGCCGCCGATTTTTTCCCACGCTTCCCTGCTGCCGAAATAGGCGCTGATACGGTCGGGGTCGTTGTTCTTAATCCAGCTCATCGTGCCGTAGACGGGCTTGTTCGTCAAGGGTTCCATGCCGAATTTTTTAACCAGGAATCCCGGGGCGATCTTTGCCAGTTTGTAATATTTCGGGATTGTGGCCGACATGCGGTCGAAATACTGGTCGATAGGGACATTGGCGCGAAAATGCAGATAATTTTCAAGCACATCGCCGTCCGCGTACCATTGACCGTGGAAATTGCGCAAAATGAACCAGTTCGGCTCAAAAATCTTTTTTGGCGAGCTCATGCCGATAGCTTTGAGCAGGTATTCCTCAAATTCAAAGTTGGTAATCCGGTACTGGTCGCCGCTGCCGATGTTATAGAAACGTCTCCAAAACTCCTCGGGCACGTCGTCGCCGCAAACCTTGGCGCAAAGCAGGCCGGAATCTTCGATGGTAGCCCATTCAAGAACGCCGTTAATGGGTACATGGAACATAATGGGATCATAATTTTTCAAAATCGCAGGATAGAGTATGCCCGACTGCCGCAGCGATACCCAGTATTTCAGGCCTGACTCGGCGAAGGTTCTTTCCGCGATGACTTTACTGACAGCGTAGTGGTCGTAAATGCTGATTTTGATCGGGTCGCCCGTCCTCGCCCAATGGATGGGCGGGTTCCGGTCCCCTGTCTCGGCGACTGTTCCGATATAAACCACCTTGACGGCGTCCGGGTCCGGCTGTGCTTTGACGGCCCTGACAATATTCTCCGCCGCCGTCGTATTCGTCTTGATGGTCTTTTTGGGGTAATAATCCGCCGCAGGCGACACCATGCCGCCGACATGAAGCACATAGTCCGCGCCGTTGACGCAAGTCAGCACATCCTCGTAGACCGTCAAGTCGCCCCATACGATGCGCACACTCTTGTCATCGGCGTAAGGGCGGAACATTTCTTCGTTTTTCGGGCTTTTTCTGATCAGGACGACGATATCATACTGATCTTTCCTTTTGTATAATTCCTGAAAACCCGCCCATCCCATATTGCCGGTGGCGCCGGTAAGAAAAACGGTTTTTTTGCTCTTCATCATTGAACCTCCCAATCGATTTCATATAACGATATCACGCGGCGCGTATAATAGCAACCGGCTTATGATAAGTCCAGCGTTTCTTTCAAAAACGCGTTCAAAGCGTGCATCTGGTCGATTTCAAGCTTTCTGTTCTTTGTAAATGCGGACTCGTCGCAGCAGCGGCAGCGCGTTGTGATAGGGAGACCTTCCAGTCCAAGGTAATATTTCGCGTTTACTGGATACATTTGGCATTCCGCTACCGAAAAAAACCCTGCGAAATCCTGAACCGACCGTGCTTTCGCCCGGTCCTTTTCGAAATTTGCGCACAGCCAGGCATAGACTTCGGGGTGAAAATTCGCCATCACGCCGGAATAGCCGGAGCAGCCGTATTGGAGCGTTTCCATCAAAGTCGCTGCGTTGGCATTGAATATCTTGAGCCCGGTCCCCTTTACGGCTTCGAGCTTTTGGCCGATGAGGGCCGCGTCGCAGCAGGTATCTTTTAAAAATTTGAATTTTCCTGTCACGGCGAGTTCTTTCAGCGCCTGAGGCTGCATGACTCTTTTGTAGGGATAAGGGCATTCGTAAATACCGAAAGCGGTTTGAGGCAGTCGTTCTACCGTTTCAAAAATACGTTCGAGCATGACGGAGTCGCTTTCGTCTGCGCGCGCGAAACGGTTCGAGAGAAAAACATAAGCGTCAATGCCTTCGGCGACGATTTTCTCGGCATCGCTGACCTGTTCAGCCATCGTGTCTGCCACATGGCCGGAAGCAATCAAGGACAACCCCCGCGGAAGATTTCGGCGTATAAACCTGACGAGAGAAACCCTTTCGTCAATAGAAAGAAAAAACATTTCACTTGACTGGCAAACCGCGAAAATGCCGCCGACATTCCTTTCCGCATACCATTCCAGCAGTCTTTCGACAGCTGAAAAATCGATTTTATTGTCCTGCGTAAAGGGCGTAATCATGGTCGGGTAAACGCCGTCGCGAATGTTGTCCATATCAGAGCAACGCCTCGTTTCTTTCGTGTTTTATAATCCAGGCCCTTGCTTCCGCCGCCAGATAGAACGAACCGCAGACAATAATGACGTCGTCGGCCCCGTCCGCAACGCTCAAAGCGTCGCGCATCGCTCGCGCAGCGGTGCGGCAAACGGTTACATCGGAACAAAAGGGAGATGCTTTCGCCGCGATGATCTTGGGGTCCAGCGCTCTGCTGTTGTTCGGACGGGTGATAATCATTTTGCGGAAAAGCGGAGCCGCAGCGGCCAAATAAGCTTCGACGTCTTTATCGGACATGATTGCGAAGACAGCGGTGATGCGCTTGCCGGAAAAATATTTCTCGACGTACTGCGCGAGAGCCTGAGCGCATTCCGGATTGTGGCCTCCGTCGATGATGGTCAGAGGCCGCCGTCTGACGATCTCCATTCTGGCAGGCATGCTTGTATTTTCAATGCCGCTCGCGATCAAAACGTCGCTTAAGCGAAACCCGTCTTCACGAAGCAGTATTGCCGCTTCAATGACGCTCAGCGCGTTAAGCGCCATGTGTCTGCCCGCCAAAGGAATCCGGATATTCATGCCGTTTGCTTCAATCGTGGTAGCGTTGAGGTCCTCGTCAACGACGCGTATCGCCGCGTCGGGCTGATACAGCGCAGACCCGCATTCCGTTGACGCTTTTTTGATGACCTCGAACGCTTTAGGGTTCATTTCGGCATAACAGACGGTTTTCGTCCCGGGTTTGATAATGCCTGCTTTTTCAAAGGCGATTTCCTCAATGGTGCTGCCGAGAACGTCACAATGGTCCATCGAAATGGAAGTGATGATGTTGACCAGCGCCCGTTCGATAATATTGGTCGCGTCGAATCTGCCGCCAAGACCCGTTTCGAGCACGACAATGTCACAGCCGGCCTGGAGGAACAAGGCGAAGGCGGCGGCGGTAATCACTTCAAACTCCGTTGCGCACAATCCCCTTGCGTCAAGTTCCGCCGCTTTTTCCGCAACGCGGGAGATAATCGCCGCGAAACGCTTTTTTGATACACAGACACCGTCTATCTGTATTCTTTCGAGAAATTCGACAACGTAAGGGGAAAGATAAAGGCCGGTTTTATATCCCGCGCCCGATAAAACCGACGCAAGCATCGTGCAGGTGGAACCCTTTCCGTTGGTGCCGGCGACATGGACAAAACGAAGCTGTTTCTGTGGATCGCCGAGCTGGCGGCACAACGCGGCGATTCTTTCCAGCCCGGGTTTGACGCCGAACCGCTGCCTAAAAGCGATCCATGTTCTGGCTTGTTGGTAATTCATATAACCTCTGGCGGAATCAGACTATGCGAGCCTCGCCAAACTCGCCTTGAGCATTTCGACGGTATCCTTCATTTTTTCGCCCGCGGAGCGCTGCGCTTCAATGACCTGCTCGGGCGCCTTGGAGAGGAAGCCCTGATTGGCGAGTTTCGCCTCGATGACCGCAAGGTTTTTTTCAGCCTCTGCAAGCTGTTTTTCAAGCCGGATACGTTCGGCACGGACATCGACCAATTGGCCGAGCGGGATCAATATTCTGGCGTCCGCCGTAACAATGCCGACACAACCGTCCGTTCCAAATTCGTCGCCCACTTCCACTTCCGAGGCGGAGGCCAGCCTTTGCAGAATGTTTACGGCATTAAGAAACGTCTGCTTATATTCCGTTTCAATGTAAAGCTTGGCCTTTTTGGAAGGCGGCACTTTCATCTGCGAACGGGTATTGCGCACGGCGCGTACGGCCTGTATGATGCGCTGCATATCTTCCACTTCTGAAGGATAGGACAATTCCGCTTGCCATGCCGGCCATTCGGCTGTCATAATCGATTCGCCGTTATGCGGCAGGCTCTGCCAGATTTCTTCTGTGATAAACGGCATAAACGGATGAAGAAGTTTTAATGTGTTCGACATGACGTAAACAAGCACCGCTAAAACCTGTCCGCGTTGACCAGCGTCGCCCGATAAACGGATTTTTGCTGTCTCGATGTACCAGTCGCAAAAGACGTCCCAGATGAAGTCATACAGTTTCTGGACGGCAAGGCCGAGTTCGAACTTTTCGAGATTCTCCGTCGCCTCTTTGCACAGGTCGTTATAGAGGCTGACCACCCATTTGTCCTCCAACGACAAATCTTGCGGCAGAACTGCGCCGGTTTGACTCCCCTCTTCGAGGTTGATGAGAATAAATCTTGAAGCGTTCCATATTTTGTTGGCAAAGTTGCGGCTGGCCTCGGCACGCTCTTCCGAAAAGCGCATATCGTTACCAGGGCTGTTGCCCGTGGCCAGAGCAAAACGCAGAGCGTCGGCGCCGTACTTCCTGATCATCTCAAGCGGATCAATACCGTTGCCGAGCGACTTCGACATTTTTCTGCCGTCCGCGTCACGGATAAGCCCGTGGATGAAAACGGTATCAAACGGCTGCATGCCCGTATGTTCGCAGGCGGAGAATATCATGCGGGCAACCCAGAAGAATATGATATCGTAAGCGGTAACGAGCGTGCTGGTAGGATAATAATGAAGATAGTCCGGTGTTTTTTCCGGCCAGCCCAACGTTGAGAAGGGCCACAGCGCGGAAGAAAACCACGTGTCAAGGGTGTCGGGGTCTTGCTGGATATCGGTACTGCCGCAGTGAGCGCAAACAGAAGGTTCATCCGCGCTGACGGTAATCTCCGAGCAGGACGAACAATACCACGCCGGGATTCTGTGCCCCCACCACAACTGCCGTGAAATGCACCAGTCCTTGATGTTTTCCATCCAATGATAATAGATTTTTTCAAACCGGTCGGGAACAAAACGGATTTTTCCGGACTTAACAATATCGATTGCAGGTCCTGCGAGCGGTTTCATTTTCACGAACCATTGTTCGGAAATCCTCGGCTCCACCGTTGTGTGACAGCGGTAACAAGCGCCGACGTTATGTTTGACCGGTTCAATTTTAACCAGGTAGCCTTGCTTTTCGAGCTGTTCGACGACGGCTTTACGGCATTCGCCGCGGTCCAGCCCTGCAAAAACGCCGGCGTTATCATTCATTCTGCCGTCGTCTGTCATCACATTGAGAATCGGCAGGCAATGGCGTTCGCCCACTTCAAAATCGTTGGGGTCATGCGCCGGTGTAATTTTGACAACGCCCGTGCCGAAATCCCTCTCGACATATTCGTCGGCAATAAGCGGGATTTCCCGATTGACCAGAGGCAATATGAGCGTTTTTCCGATAAGGTTTCGATAGCGTTCGTCGTCCGGATGGACGGCTACCGCGGTATCACCCAGCATGGTTTCAGGCCTTGTGGTCGCAAGCACGACCTCTCCGCTGCCGTCAGCGAACGGGTAACGGATATGCCAGAAGAAGCCGTCTTCTTCCTCATATTCAACCTCC
>Ga0116186_1001477_pt1 | contig 23160 bp, 19 predicted proteins | sample AD_JPNNA4_MetaG_FD_89806 | JGI IMG/M metagenome (GOLD analysis project Ga0116186, IMG submission 89806) | Active sludge microbial communities of municipal wastewater-treating anaerobic digesters from Japan - AD_JPNNA4_MetaG | ecosystem: Engineered > Bioreactor > Anaerobic > Digestate | place...
ACCTGCAATCTTTTGCAGGTCTTTTTTCTTCATATCTCTATCAATCAATAGTTTCCAAAGCTTTTTATAACTGATTGCCATGATAATCACCTATAGTTATTTATAACTGTATAATATCATTCGTTTCATAATAATGCAAATAAATTCTTTACATTAGCATGATTTTTAAATTGGATTTAAATAAATATTATTCTAAATACAATATCGACAGATTTTATAAAAAGTACATCCATTCTGGCTACTCAATCCTATGTAAAAATGGGCATTATCTAATGTGTTAACTCAACCCCATCAATCTTGGGGGATTAAATATGAGTTTTCGACATGTTCCCATATACGCATTTTACCCTTTCTCTCGAGTAGACTAGTTGAATGTAAACGCGAAAAGCCAGTAATATCAAAGGTTAAGGCTTTGACATCAATGTGACGCACTCCACATGAGAAGTCTGAGGGAACATGTCCACCGGCTGTACCTCCCTGACCTCATAGCCTCTTTCGGACAGATACTTCAGATCCCTGGCCAGGGTTGCAGGATTGCAGGATACATATACAACTTTTTCAGGGCTCATTTCTGTAATTACCTCAAGCAACTTTTCGTCGCAGCCCTTTCTTGGAGGGTCTACTACTATTACATCTGCCTTGATGCCCTTCCTGTACAATTCCGGTATCACTATCTCAGACTCACCGACAAGAAACTCAACATTTTTTACTCCGTTAAGCCTTGCATTTTCTTTGGCATTATTAATTGCCTGGGGTACGATTTCGATTCCATATACTTTTTTGGCTTTCCTGCTTAAGAACAGTGATATTGTACCTATACCGCAGTAAGCGTCAAAAACCGTTTCATCGCCTTTTAAGTCTGCATATTCCAGGGCCTTGCCGTACAATACCTCCGTCTGAACGGGATTCACCTGGAAAAAGGATAGGGGGGATATTCTGAATTTAAACTCTCCAATGTAGTCGTATATTGCCTCTTCCCCGAATATCACAATATTCCTTTCCCCTAATATCACATTTGTTTTCTTTTTATTGATATTCACTACCACGCTTTTCAGCCCGTCAGTCCTTGCTCTCAGCATTTCAACCAGGGCTTTGCCGCAGGGAAGAGAGTCTCCGTTAATCACAATACAGACCATCACTTCGCCGGTCTTGAAGCCTTTTCTGGTAACTATATGCCTGATGATGCCTTTGCCTGTATTCTCATCATATACGCTGATATCATATTTCTTTATGAATTCTCTGACTGTCTGAATGACGTTATCGTTGACGGCATCCTGAATTGAGCATTGAGGGGTATCAATTATTTCATGGCTCCTGTTTGCATAAAAGCCTATCATCACATCCCCGTCCATTCCTACGGGAAACTGCGCCTTGTTCCTGTACCGCCATGGATCTTCCATTCCAATTGTATCGTGAACAGCAACACCGTTAAGCCCTCCGATCCGTTCCAGGGCATCCTTCACCTGCTGAGTCTTATATTGCAGCTGTGCTTCATAGCTCATATGCTGCAGCTGACAGCCCCCGCACCTTTTCACAACTCCGCAGGAAGGTTCAATCCTGCATGCTGCAGTCTTCAATGTCCTTAACAGCTTGCCGAAGGCGTAGTTTTTCAGTACCTTTACTATTTTTATCTCCGCCTGTTCTTTGGGAAGTGCACCCTCCACAAACACAGTGAAGCCTTCTATCCTTGCCACTCCAAGGCCCTCACTGGAAAGCCCTGTTATATCAACTATATAATTCCGGTTCTTTTCCACCGGTATCGCTTTTTCCATCTGTATTTCTCCTCAGTTGGATATTTGAATTGGACTTTTCTACCTCCATCTTAATATTATCAAGCTCTCTTTTCAATGTTTTATTCTCTCTGATTATCTCATCTATCTTCATATGCAGATCCTCAAGTATTATTTCCGATTTTAAATTTATAAGATACTCATTTTCTGAGCGCAGCCTGTCCTTTTGAGCTTCCCTGTTCTGGCTCATCATTATTATGGGCGCCTGTATCGATGCAATACAGCCTAGTATCAGGTTCAAAAAAACATAGGGAAAAGGATCTATAGGCTTGTCAAACAGGTACTTTGAGTTTAAGATTGCCCACGCAATTATTACAGCTCCAAAGAAGAATAGGAAAGACCAGCTTCCGGCAAACCTTGCAATTTTGTCAGCCATTCTTTCACCCACAGTAAGTGTCTTGCAGAGCTCCTTATTTATGTCCAATGACCGTTTTCCTCTTATCAGCTCGTGAATCTGTTTCTCCCTTTCTTCTTCATCGGAGATTATAATGTCCTTCAGGTCATCTTTATCCATAGTTACACTCTCCAATACTTTTATGTATTTTGGCTTGTATAAAAAAAAATATTCAAAAATTACACCTTGTTAATTGCTGCATATTTGCCATCCTTCAAATTGCTTTTAAACTCTCTCAGGCAAAGCTTAATATCTGCCAGGCACACTTTCAGTTCTTTAATATATACTTCGTTTTCATATGTATTTCCTTCAATTAGCTTTATTACTGCATTTTCAAGCCTCTTGAGAACCTTTCTGTCTTCACTGCCGATTGCTATCATATTGCTGATTCCTTGTATAATATATCCTTTGTACAGGTGAACATCCTGTACTCTCAGAAGAAGCTGCAGAAAATCATCCAGTACCGATTCCTTTTCACCCATCAACAGTTTGATCTCCGTATATGTGTTGAAGCATATAAAAGAAAGTTCCATATCATTATCTTTAATACACTTAAATGCCTTATTAATGTAATTGAGTGACTTTTTATACTGCCCCAGTATTTTGTAAACAATGGCGATATTATTATACACCCTGCACTTTACTTTCATATCCTTTTGGTCCGCCAGGCAGAGGGCCTTACTGTAGTATCTCAATGCTGCCTTGAAATCCTTCTGCCCCTTATATAACAAGCCGATGTTCATAATAATCAACGCGGTATCCTTGTCGTCCCCTGCATATAATAGTGCATTTTTCAGCTTCTGTTCAGAACAATAATACTCCTGCATATTGCTCAGAAGCATCCCGTATCTGTAATAATGGAGATATAATATTTCCCTGTCAATCTTCGGAACCTGCAAGTTACTGTCAAGTAAATGTTGGCAACTTATCTTCATACAAATTTTTTGTAAATGTATTTGTAAATTTGATCGCATTTATTCCACGATCCTATTGACATGGGGACCCCTGCACCCTCTGGACACCTGTTTTTGGCGGAATTAGCCCATATTTTATGCGACTTCCGCCGCCAAGATTTTACCAGAGGGCGACACCCCATATCAATAGGCTTTCGCGGCATAAACGCTATGGTTTGCTCCTTAGCCTTTTCTTTACCTATAAATTAAATCACTGAAATTTCTCATGTTAAACATGCTGCGTATGGCTTTTCTCCCGTTTGTAACCGGATAATTGGTAAATGGTCTTTGTCCCTTATGTATATTCCCGTCTTTACCTTTCCCGTCCTTTTTAGGAGCTTTCGATGCACTTAGTATCTGAATTATTTCAGCAGTTTTTTCTTCCGGTAATACAATCTTTGAATACCTTTCAACAACCTCATATAATCGTTTACTTGCCTTGGTAGCTAATAACTTCCCTAAATTATTAGCTCCTTCAATACTCCAGCTCGCTTTACGATGTTTCATCCTCTGGGCTATTATGTCACATATATGATGTTCCATTGTTCCTAAGCTACGATACTCTATCCCAGCAGGAGGCTTTGGTATGTCCAATCCTCTTTCTTGATAAGGTATTAATCCTTCCCGGTTTTCTTTGAAATATTTGTATAAAACTTTGAGCTTCATTTGCTCTTTCTCATCTTCCGTATCATTTGCTAATCCTGCAATATGTACTAGCACCTCATCGATTTTCCTATCATCTAATAGCTTGTATATGATATTTCTCTGATCTGCATCTCTTACACTTTTTAATACTGCCTTATGTTTATGAAAAGGATCAAGCTGATATTGTGTCGTATCATCTATTCTATGCTTTATCCAGGGAGCTCCATCTCCATTAAGTATCCTCATTTGTATCTCATCTACATTGTATTCTCTTGCTATCATGGCTTCTTTTATTCTATAGAATTCAGATATATCTTCAAACCCTGCACAGGCCAACTTGTTTATCAGTTCATATCTATCCTTGCCAGTCCTTTTCCACCCTTCGTATGCCACAGCTACTTTCATCTCAAGCTTCTTACCTGACTTCGGACGGTCCTTACCTTGAATGTTTATATACACCCCGTCGGCTTCCTCAAAAAGAACAGGTACTTCTCTTTCCCCTCGCAGTTGATTCTTCTCTGCTAATTTAGCCAGTTCTGTTTCTTCTTTCTTTACCCTTTGCCCCAGAGCCTGGACTACATTCCATACACCGCCATGGCTGATACTTTGTCCGCTTAGCTCTGTTACGTTATCGGCAGCATCACGGTAGGATGCTATGCTTGCATTCTCAACTATTCTCTTTGCCAGGTTTGTTGATATCAGTCCTATTGTGTCGAATCCTAATAATTGATCCAGCAAATATATATATGCATTATTACCTTCATCATCAGTACTCTCATAAACTACACGGGAAAATGCCACTTCCCCCATCAGCGTCTTCACTGTTGTTTTCCTAGTCCCTTTATGCCTATACTTTGATTTATCCCTTTCTTCTGTAAGCTTCTTATCCATCGTTTCTAATACATTTTTGAGTACTTCACAGGCCACCTGACAACCATAAGCATAAATTTCCTTCTCCAACCTATTGAATGATAAATCCTTTTCATCTAAAATTATATCTAACATACAAATCACTCCTGTCGATGTTTTCTGGACAATTACATTCTACAGTTTGATTTGTATGATGGGAAGGGGTTTTTGCCTCTTCCCTTTATTTTTGCCTTTTATTTTGCCAATGAAAATTATACTCTAAGAACCTGCAAAAGAAGTTCTTCAGCCTTATCATAATACGCTTTGGAGCGTATATACTCGTGATTATGAAAATATATATATCCCAATTCAGAGTAATATTCAACAAGGAGATTCAAACAATCTTCGCGCCTGACTGTATCTATAGCAAGTTTCATTGATTTCACAGCATCAATGCAATTATTCATATAAAAGTGATACATTCCTATGTTCCTATGCATTTTTGCAGCTTCTATCATCATTTCTTCCTTTTTGCATAGATCCCTTAACTTTTCCAATGCATTGATGTCTTCTTTCAAATAATATTCTTTGATTCTCTTCGTGATTAACTCTACATTATTTGCTATTTGCTTGTGATCTGATATTCCTGCAATATTATCTGCTTTTAATTTCAACAGTCTCACCGCCATTATCCAGTTTACCTAAAATATTACAGTATTATTTTTCCACTTTACAGTGATTTGCGTTGAATTGCCCTATATTTTATATAAACTGTGCTTTTTCGACATTCCTCTGCAACTCATATACGCAAAATAAAAAACGCGGCCTTTTGACCGCATTTTTTGCTCTTTTATTTCTCAAAGGTCTCTTTTACGGATTCAAGCATATCCCTGATCGGAAGATTATATGGGCACCTTGTCTCACACAATCCGCATTTCTCACAGTCACTGGCTTTTGAAGGCTGATTGTCATACCTTACTTGTGCCCATTCCATAAGATTATATCTCTTGTAATAGCTTTCAAGGACAAATATTACAGGCATATTGATCCCCTTAGGGCAGGGCTGGCAATACCCGCATCTTCTGCAAAAGCGTTCTCCCAATTCCGAAGCTTCTTTAGAAAGGGCCTTCGCTTCCTTCTCTGACAGCGGCATTTCTTCTATTGCTCTCACATTATCCGTCAGCTGTTCAATACTGCACATCCCCGGTATTGCACAGGTTACGTGCTGATTCTGAAGTATGAACTTCAATGCTGCCCTGGTATTTGTAATGGCGCCTCCTGCAAAAGGCTTCATTACAATTACTCCCAGGTTTTTTTCATAGGCTTTCCTGAAAAACTCCGCTCCCTTGGTTTCAACTGCATTATATGGGTATTGAATCGTTTCGAAAACATCATATTCAATGGCCTTTTCGATAACCTCCGGACTATGGCCTGTTATTCCGATACTTTTTATGATTCCTTTATCCTTATATTCGAGCATGGCTTCAAGGGCTCCGCCTTTTGCCATTACCTTTTCCAACTCCTGCAGGTTGATTATATTATGAAATTGGTAAAGATCAATATAATCTGTTTTTAAATTATTTAAAGAGATTTCTATATCCCTCTTAAACCCTTCCTTATCCCTTGCCATGGATTTTGTAGCCAGGAACACCTGCTGCCTTTTTCCCGACAGTGCGCCTCCTATCAGGCTCTCACTTACTGTGTATCCCCTTGCGGTATCAATAAAATTAATGCCGTATTCCAGGGCTTTTTCTATAAGTTTATTTGCATCATCCTGATCCAGCTGCTGAATAGGTATGCCTCCTAGGCTTATCCTCGATACCTTCATTCCTGTTTTCCCAAGTATTCTGTACTGCAACTATTATTCCTCCTTATCTTTTGCAAGCTCATACAATGTGTTGTAAATATTGCTGCAATGCTTTTTCAAATTTATAGGCCTCCCGTTTCTGTTGGCAAAAGCATGGACTGTTTCTCCTTCCGCCAGCAGCACTCCGTCTGAGACCCTCAAAAGCTTATAGGAGAATGCTATCCTTGCAACGGTCATTTCCTTTATACCGGTTCTGACCAGGATTTCATCATCATACAGTACGGGAATTCTATATTTGCAGTGGGTTTCTGTCAATGGGAGCATTATACCCAGTTCTTCCATTTCCTTGTATGATATCCCTCCTGCTTCCCGAAGGTACTCGGTCCTTCCCATTTCAAAATATATGTAATAGTTTGGATGGTATATTATCCCCATCTGATCGGTCTCTCCGTACCTGGTCCTGAGTATTGTATCATGCGTCTTCATCCAACAATCCTCCTGTTACAGCACCTTTGCCGCTCCCCTGTATATGAGCCCCCGTGCCGTATCCATAGTAATAAGCTGTCCATCCCTGAAAATGTTTACTGCATTTTCCACCCCTACTATTACCGGTTTTCCGAGGTTGATTCCCGCAATAGCTGCATGGGATGTTATCCCGCCTTCTTCCACTATAAATGCCGATGCTTTTTCCATAAGGGGTACCAGCTCTATATCAGTGGATCTCGCAACCAGTATATCTCCTTCCCGGAGCTTGCCAAAATCTCCCGGTATATCATCAATAATCGAAACCTTTCCGGTAATCGATCCGTCACCTATTCCTATTCCTTTTGCCAAAATCTCTCCTACTATATGAACCTTAATCAGGTTTGTGCTGCCTGCCGCTCCGATACCTGCCGTTATAACCACAAGATCACCGTTCTTGATAAGCTTGGCTTCAACAGCTGCATCTGCAGCCCGGTCAATTATATCATCCGTCCTCTCGGTAAAAGGCACATATATGGGATAAACCCCGAAGCTCAGGCAAAGCTTTCTCATTACACCAACATCAGAGGTAGTGGCAATTATGGGTGCCTTTGGCCTGAATTTAGATACCATCCTTGCTGTAGAACCGGATTGAGTAGGTGTTATGATGGCAGCTGCCTGCAGCTCAAATGCTGTGGTGCATGAGCTGTGGCAAATTGCATTTGCTATTGTTATTCTTCTTCCTGAAAAGCTGCTCAGGCTCTTCCCGTAATCCAGTTCTTTCTCTATCCTCTCGGCAATAGATGACATTGTCAGCACGGTTTCTACGGGGTATTTCCCCGCCGCAGTCTCTCCCGACAGCATTATTGCATCCGTACCGTCTATTATGGAATTTGCCACATCTGTCACTTCTGCCCTTGTAGGCCTGGGATTTCTCATCATGGAGTCCAGCATCTGTGTCGCTGTTATAACCGGTTTGCCCGCTTCATTGGCCCTCTTGATCAAAAGCTTTTGAGTCAAAGGCATTTCCTCAGTCGCTATTTCAACCCCAAGGTCTCCCCTTGCAACCATAAGCCCGTCGCATACCTTGAGAATGTCTCTGACATTATCGACACCCTCCTGGTTTTCTATCTTAGCAATTATCTGAATATGCCCTCCGCCGTTATCTTCCAGGATTTTTCTGATATCCAGCACATCTGCAGCTTTTCTTATGAAGGAAGCAGCGACAAAGTCCACTCCGTTTTCTATGCCGAAGACAAGGTCGGCTATATCCTTTTCAGTTATTGCGGGGAGCTTGGAGGTAGCTCCCGGTATGTTCACATTCTTCCTGTCTCCCAGAGTGCCTCCGTTTACCACTTGGCATATTACATCAGTTTCATTCTTATCCAGAACCTTAAGCTCTATGACTCCATCTGCAATAAGTATTCTGGAGCCCACAGCCACCTCTTCGGGCAATTCTTTATATGTAATGCTGCACTGTGTGCTGTCCCCCTGTATATCTCTTATTGTAAGCGTGAAGCTCTGGCCTTTTTCCAGTTCAGCCTTTCCGTCCTTGAAATATCCCAGCCTTACTTCAGGCCCCTTGGTATCCAGCATGATTGCCACAGGCCTGCCAAGCTCCTCCCTTATTCTCTTTATGGCATCAATCCTTCTCTTGTGCTCAGCATGATCCCCATGGGAGAAATTCAGCCTGGCTACATTCATCCCGGCCGCTATAAGCTGGCTTATCATCTCTTCACTTTCAGTTGCAGGCCCTATGGTACATACAATCTTTGTTTTTCTCATATTATTTTTTATCCCACTTCTCTAGCTTTTTTTCTATAAGCTTTTTATTAAGCCTTGCGTATCTCGGGATTCCGTTTTCCATGCGGATCTTGACTTCACCGATTACAAGAGGCCTTATATAATCCAGAAGCGGCTGCTCTATGTAATTGCCATCTTTATTGATCCATTCCGGCGGAATCTTTTTTTCCTTATTGGCAACATCATCAAGGTCGATAAGCTGTGTTTCGCAGGTGTATTCCTTTCCTTTGCCCCTGAACATACCAACCATTTTTCCTGTATGTCCTTCTATCGCATACTGTACTGCTGCTTTTCCGCACATATAGCTTTCCTCGTTATCCGTAAGGGACGCCCAATGTGCGGCGCTTCTCTGTATAGTGCTGTAATTTACCGTTCTGACCTTCTTGCATATGTTTTCCAGGACATAACGTTCAAGAACCTCGCTGGCGCCTCCCAGCTGCACATGTCCAAAAGCATCCCTTCTTGCATTGGGGTCTTCTATTTCAGAAATATATTTGCCGTCTTCGGTTTTTATCCCTTCAGAAAAAGCTATTACTGCATAGTTGTATTTATCCAAAGCGGATTTTACATCCTTGCCGAATTTTTCAAAGGAAAAGGGTACTTCCGGCAGGTATATGAAATGCGGAGCATCATCTTCAACTCCCTTTGCCAAAGCAGCGGAAGCAGTAAGCCAGCCTGCGTTCCTGCCCATCAATTCGCATATTGTCACGGTAGGATAGTCATATACCCTTGCATCAAGGCCAACCTCTTTTATTGATGTTGCAATGAACTTTGCAGCGCTTCCAAAGCCGGGGGTATGATCAGTAATAGGCAGATCATTATCTATAGTCTTGGGCACTCCTATGGATTTAAGCTCGTAACCCACACTCACGGCATACTGGCTTACCTTGTTTGCAGTGTCCATGGAATCGTTTCCGCCTATGTAAAAGAAGTACCTGATATTGTGTGCCTGAAATACATCTATTATCCTTCTGTAATCCCCTTCGCTGGCCTCAATGGACTTCAGCTTGTACCTGCAGGAGCCCAAAGCGGATGCAGGTGTTACCTTCATCAGCTCGATTTCTTCGGGTGATTCCTCATTTAGCAGGAAAAGGTCTTCCTTAAGCAACCCCGCCACACCGTGAAGCGCCCCGTAAACCTTATCAATTTCTCCGGCCCTGAATGCCTCTTGTATAACGCCGCAAGCGCTGGCATTAATTACAGAAGTCGGTCCTCCGGATTGTGCCACCAGGCAGTTTCCCTTTAATGCAGCCATAATTCATCTCTCCTTTTCAAGTTTTGTTATGTTATATAATAAGTCTCATGCCTATTATCTACTGTAGTTTGATTGCCAACTCATAAAGTTCCCGCGGGAATACTTTTTTCATACTAAGGGCTTCTGCTATATCCATATCTATCAGCTTATTATCCCTTATACCCACTACCCTTGCCGATTTTCCTTCAGCCAGCAGCTCCACTGCCCTGGCGCCAAGCCTGCTTGCCAGTATCCTGTCAAAGGCGCTTGTGCTTCCGCCTCTTTGGGTATATCCAAGTATGGTTGACCTTACCTCAATATCAACATTCTCCATTATCTGCTGCTCCAGCTGCTTGGCGTCACCTACTCCTTCCGCAAGGATTATTATGCTGTGAAGCTTGCCTTTGTTTCTCCTCTCTATCAGCAGCCTGCAGATATCATCCAGTTCAAATCCCATCTCAGGCACTATGATACCTTCCGCTCCTCCCGCCAGTCCCGCATACAGTGCTATATCCCCGGAGTTTCTTCCCATTACCTCAATAATACTTGCCCTTTCATGAGAGGATGAAGTATCTCTTATTCTGTTAATTGCATCCAGCACATTATTCACAGCTGTATCAAAGCCTATTGAATAATCAGTATAAGCCAGGTCATTGTCAATGGTGCCGGGCACTCCTATGCAGGCAACGCCTTTTTCTGAAAGCTTTTTGGCTCCGGCAAAGGATCCGTCCCCTCCAATGACCACCAAACCTTCAATATCAAAAATCTTTGCCATTTTGACTGCCTTATCCTGGCCTTCTTCTGTCTTGAATTCTTCACTTCTGGCCGTCTGCAGTATAGTTCCGCCTCTTTGTATAATATCAGATACGGAGGATTCGTTCATCTTTTCAAAATCTCCGTTAATAAGCCCTCGGAAACCCTTCCTCACACCAAATACATCAAACCCGCTGTTTATGCCCATCCTTACAACTGCCCGTATGGCGGCATTCATCCCCGGTGCATCACCTCCGCTGGTTAATACTGCAATATTCTTCATGGGTGTTCCTCCTTTTGTCCTATATGGTCATAATATGTCCCGATACTATATGAAAATAAATTCAATATGGTGTCTGATACCATATTAATACCCAAGTTCATATAAAATATTGTGTGCTTCCTCCACCTCAGATTCAAGTACCAATATTTCAACATAGCTATCTTCTTCACCGGTGTTCTTGTTTACCGGCTGCAGTTTAACGAGAACCCCCTCACTTGTCATCAGCTTGCTGATTTTTTCGGCGATTCTTTTGTTTTTTGCGAGGTATACAACTGTCCACATAATTGTTGCCTCCTTCATTGTCAAACCTATATGTCTGCAAAATATAACGTATCCTTCAAATTCCTGTTGGTGGAGCAATCCTCCTGCTTAGAAATAATTTTAAATGAAATGCCCTTTAATATCAAGATTATTCTGTACATCGTTACTTGACTGCCACACAATCTGATCCTGCAACCTCTTTCAGATCATTAAGCAGCTTATCATTTATGTCAACCCAAATGCTTCTGTCAGCCTTCATTACCCTGCCTTTTCCGTTATCCTTATTTGCTTCGTTTACCAGAATCACAGGCTGCTCTCCTTTATATTCAATCAGCACTTTTTTCAGTTGTTCGACGATTTCCGGCTGCAGATCGGTGTTTATTCTTATGTAAAGCTTCTTGCCCGCATACTTTTTCAAAGGCTTTACAGCATCACATATAATTTTTGCGGCCTCTTCCTCCTTCTGGCTTATTCTGCCTTCCACCAGAACAATTGTATCCTGAACAAGAAGGCTCTTGACCCTTTCATATATTTTGGGGAACACTATTATTTCCAAAGTACCGTACAAATCCTCCAATTCCACAAAAGCCATCATATTGTTTGTTTTTGTGGTTTTTCGTTTTACGGATACAATTATGCCCCCCATGGTCACCATTTTTCCGTCCAGCTCGGAATTCCTTTCAATATCCTGTACATCCTCCTCATTATCGGGGGTCAGCTCTGCCGTTGTTATTGTCACTGATGCCTGCAGTTCCGATTTGTATTCTTCAAGGGGATGCCCGCTTATATACAGCCCCAGCATCTCTTTTTCCATGGAAAGCATGTTTCTCTTAGGATATTCGTTTATTTCAGGATATATGTTTCCCATTATATCCTCACTGTCATCTATGGTATCAAACAGTGAAATCTGGCCCTCCACATTGTTTTTCTTCTGGCCTTGTATGCTTTCCATAAGCTTTTCGTACACCGCCAGCATACGGCTCCTGTATACGCCAAAGCTGTCAAAGGCGCCGCATTTTATAAGGCTTTCCACCGTTCTTTTGTTGATGATGCTGTAATCCATCTTCTGAAGAAAGTCATACAGCCCATCAAACCTTCCCTTTTCCTGTCTCGCTTTGATAATTGACAGAACTGCGTTTATTCCCACGTTTTTTACTGCAGCCAATCCGAACCTTATCTTGTTCTCTTTCACCGTGAAGCTTACGCTGCTTTCATTCACATCAGGCGGAAGCACCTCAATACCCTTGCTTTTGCAGTGCTGTATGTATTCCGCTACCTTCTTGCTGTTTCCCATAACACTGGTTATCAGCGCCGCTGAAAACTCCACAGGATAATAATACTTGAGCCATGCCGTCTGATAAGCTATTATGGCATATGCAGCCGCATGGGACTTATTAAAGCCGTAGCCTGCAAACTTGGCTACCTCATCGAAAATATCCGCTGCAGTATCTGCTGGTATCCCATTTCTGACACAGCCTTTTACCACTACGTTTCCGGCTTCGTCAACTATTCCGTTGATGAAGTTTTCCCTCTCCTTTGCCATTACATCGGCTTTCTTTTTTCCCATGGCCCTTCTCACGAGATCGGACCTGCCCATGGAATAGCCTCCCAGGTCTCTTACTATCTGCATTACCTGTTCCTGGTACACTATGCATCCATAGGTTACATCAAGAATATGTTCGAGAGCGGGATGCATATATCTGATATTTTCAGGATTATGCTTGTTTCTGATATATTTGGGAATCTGATCCATTGCTCCCGGCCTGTACAGGGATATTCCGGCTATGATATCCTCCAGGCAGCTCGGCTTCAGCTCCTTGAAGCACTGGGTCATTCCTCCGCTTTCCAATTGGAATACCCCGTATGTCTCTCCCTGGGATATCATTTTATACACATTGGCGTCATCATAATCTATGCTGTCCATATCAGGGGCTTCTATTCCCTTTGCCTTTATAAGCTCCAGGGTATCCCTTATCACTGTCAGGGTCCTGAGTCCCAGGAAGTCCATTTTCAGGAGCCCCAGTTCCTCAAGGGTACCCATGGTGAATTGTGTTGTTATTACATCCTCGTTCATCTGCAAAGGAACATATTCTGTTACAGCCTTCCGTGATATCACCACTCCCGCCGCATGGGTGGAGCTGTGCCTGGGCATTCCCTCCACTGCCTTGGACATATCTATAAGCTGTCTTGCCGTTTCATCACCGTAATAAAGCTCCTTAAGCTCCGGATTGCTTTCCAGTGCCTTATCTATAGTCATTCCAATCTCAAAGGGGATTTTTTTTGCAATCATATCCACCTGGGCATACGGAATGTTCAGTGCTCTGCCCACATCCCTTATGGCGGCTCTTGCAGCCATGGTACCGAAGGTGATTATCTGAGCCACCCTGTCCTTACCGTATTTTGACACGACATAGTCAATAACCTCCTGGCGCCTTTCATAGCAGAAATCCACATCAAAATCCGGCATGCTGATTCTTTCAGGGTTTAAGAATCTTTCAAATATCAGATTATATTTAATCGGATCGATATTGGTTATTCCGAGGCAGTAGGCAACAAGGCTTCCGGCTCCCGAACCCCTTCCGGGCCCTACCATTATCCCGTTGTCCCTGGCAAACTTTACATAATCCCAAACAATCAGATAGTAATCGGCATATCCCATTCTGGTTATTACCGACAGTTCATATTCCGCCCGATCTTTAAGCTCATCCGTCAATTCGGTGTATCTTTTCGCCAAACCGTCATAACAGAGCTTCCTGATATAGGTGTCCGAAGTATAGCCTTCCGGAACGTCAAAAGCCGGAAGATGCACCTGGCCGAAATTGAATTCCAGGCTGCACATTTCCGCTATTTTTGCGGTATTCTCAATGGCATCGGGAACGTATTTGAAAAGCTCATACATTTCCTCGGATGTTTTTAAATAGAACTCCTGACCCTGGAACTTGAGCCTGTCTTCCTCAAGGATATTCTTGCCTGTCTGAATGCAAAGCAGTATATCCTGAGCCGCGGCATCCTCCTTGTCCACATAGTGCACATCATTTGTAGCAATCAAAGGTATCCCCGTCTCCCGGGACAATCTTACGACCTCCTGGTTTACCAGTGACTGTTCCTTTATCCCGTGATCCTGAAGCTCCAGATAGAAATTCCCCTGGCCAAAAACTTCATTGTATGACAATGCCGCTCTTTTTGCAGCCTCGTAGTTACCGTCGATTATATGGCTTGGTATCGCACCTGCAAGGCAGGCGCTCAATGCAATCAACCCTTTGGAATACTTGCGGAGTACTTCCATATCTACTCTCGGCTTATAGTAAAAACCCTCCGTGAAGCCTATGGAAACCAACTTTATCAGATTATTGTAGCCTTCTTCATTCTTTGCTAAAAGCACAAGATGATATTGACTGCCGTCCAGCTTGGGATCCCTGTCATACATTGTCCTTGCGGCGACATATACCTCACAGCCGATTAAAGGCTTGATTCCATATTTCTTTGCCTGCTTGTAGAACTCCACCACACCGTACATAACGCCGTGATCAGTTACCGCTATTGATTCCATGCCCAGTTCCTTCGCTCTGGCCACAAGCTTTTCAACTCTGCCCGCTCCGTCCAAAAGGCTGTATTCCGTATGCACATGAAGATGCACAAAGTTCTTCATAAGTATTTCTCCCCTGTGGTACCGGGTACCACCTATCTTAGTTTTTTGTCCAGCTTTTCCCTTAGTTCTTCATAACCCGGTTTGCCAAGCAGCGCAAACATATTCTTTTTATATTCCTCAACCCCGGGCTGGTCAAAGGGATTGACGCCAAGCAGATACCCGCTTATTCCGCATGCCTTTTCAAAGAAATAAACCATTTTCCCAAAATAGTACCCGCTGATTTCGGGAATATTGAGCACATTTATCGGTACCCCTCCGTCCATATGGGCAAGCATGGTACCCTGAAACGCCTTTTTATTCACAAAATCCATTGTCTTTCCGCTTATAAAATTCAAACCGTCAAGGTTTTCTTCATCCTTTATTATCTCTACTTCCGATCTGGGCTTTTCCACATTAAGGATGGTCTCAAACATATTTCTGCTGCCATCCTGAAGGAATTGTCCCAGGGAGTGCAGATCGGTAGAAAAGTTCATTGATGCAGGAAATATCCCTTTCCCGTCCTTCCCTTCACTTTCGCCGAACAGCTGCTTCCACCACTCGGCAAAGTATTGCAGAGAGGGTTCATAATTTATAAGGACTTCAATAGCCTTGCCCTTTCGTGCAAGTATGCTTCTCACCGCCGCATACCGGTAACACTGATTCTTATCCAGCTCCGGCTCATTGTATTCATCCCAGGCATCCCTTGCACCTTCTAGGATGCTTCTTATATCAATTCCTGCCGCTGCTATGGGCAGAAGCCCTACGGGAGTAAGCACCGAGTATCTGCCCCCTATATCATCGGCTATAACAAAGGATTCATAGCCTTCAGCATCTGCAAGCCTTTTAAGCGCGCCCCTGGACGCATCGGTAACGGCATATATCCTTTTAGCAGCTTCCTGCTTTCCGTACTTCGCCTCCAGATATGACTTCACAAACCTGAAGGCAATAGCCGGCTCGGTAGTAGTCCCCGACTTCGATATGACACAGGCGCTTACGCTTTTCCCCTCTATCACTTCCATAAGTTCCTTTAAGTATGTGCCGCTTATATTGTTTCCGAGGAAATATATCTCGGGGGCGTTTCTCTTATCTTTTGGCAGCAGGTTACGGAAGGAATGCCCCAAAAGCTCAACGGCAGCCCTTGCTCCAAGGTATGAGCCCCCTATGCCTATTACAAGAAATACTTCCGAGGAATCCTTTATCCTGCCGGCAGCATTTATAATCCTTTCAAATTCATCCCTGTCATAGTTTTTGGGATAATCCACCCAGCCGAGAAAATCATTACCTGCTCCCGTCTTTTCATGGAGCATGTTATGGGCAGACTTCACATATTCCCTTAAATAAGATAATTCATGATCCCTTATCATGGAATTCGAGTAATCAAATTCAAGTTCTTTCATGGTTTCCTCCTTTATGGCAAGATTTCAACGAGGGTTCTGCACACTTGCAAAAAACTACTTGACCCCGAGGAAAGCTGCTCCCAGCAGCCCCGCTTCATTTCCCAGCTGTGCCAATACTATATCCCCGTATTTGATTCCGGATGTGAACAGCATCCCGCCCACTTCCTTTTTCAGCTTATCCGTAAGATAGGCTCCGGCCTTGGATACCCCGCCGCCTATTGCTATTATATCCGGATCCAGAATATTGAATATATTTATTATTCCTATTGAAAGATACTTTATCATCCTTTCTACAGTCTCAACGCCAAGCTGATCCCCTTCCTTCGCCGCATCAAAGATCAACCTGGCATCGATGTTTTGTGTATCTCCTGCCTTATCCAAAATGCTTGACTTAATCCTGTCCGTTTCAAGCCTGTTGACCGCATACCTTATCATTGCAGTTGCCGAGGCAAAAGTCTCGAGGCAGCCCATATTGCCGCAGTTGCATCTGTAAAAATTAGACCCTACAATCATATGCCCGAGTTCAGAACCCGCAAAGTGGCTTCCGCTGTATATCTTATGGTTTATTATTATTCCGCTGCCTATACCCGTTCCTATTGTGATCAGCACAGAGTTTTCAGCACCCTTTGTTGAGCCGAAAAGACTTTCAGCCAAAGCGGCGGCATTAGCATCATTCCCCATATATACAGGCTTGTTGAAATGCTCCTTAAGCATAATACCCAAAGGTACATTCTCCCAGAAAAGATTAGTACAGTATATGACATATCCGCTTTTCTCATTCATCAGTCCGGGAGCTCCGATGCCTATGGATTCCATATCGCCTGTGTCTGCTCCATAGTCCTTGAGCAGCTTTTCCACCTGCATCTGCATATCTTTAATTATCAACCTGTAATCTCTGCCTGCATTAGTAGGAATGGAAGACTGCAGAAGTATCCTTCCCTCCCTGTCCACCAAGCCTGCTTTTATCTCAGTGCCCCCCAGGTCAATTCCGACAAGCATTGCCTCACCTCCTGGCATGGATGCCATATATGGCGTCCCTGCGTTCCTCTGACCGGATTGTTATATATCGTCTATGATTTCGCTGATTAACAGTGTATTTTTCTTTGTCAGATCAATCTCCACAGGCTCTGCCGGTACCTGTCCCTCTCCATCTACAAGTATTCTTACAATCGGCCTGTTGGGATATTTCTTGTTCACATCCACTACTATGGCCTTTTCCCCGCTGCTCAAAAGTACGCAGGTCCCCGGAGGGTATATGGTTATATGCTCGATAAAATACCTTACAATATTGTAGTCGAATTGATGGTCTCCCATCCCAATCAAATATTCAACAGCTTCATTTATATTGATCCTCTTCTTATATACCCTGTCTGAAGTTATGGCATCATATACATCTGCGACGGATACTATTCTGGCAAACTCATGTATTTCCTCCCCCCTGAGTCCCAGGGGGTAGCCCTCACCATCATACCTCTCATGGTGGGTCAATGCTATATAGCTTGCATAGGTGCTCAGCGCACTGCTTCTCTTAAGCAGCTCATAGCCATAGCTTGTATGCTTTTTGACTATTTCAAACTCTTCTGTTGTAAGGCTTCCCGGTTTACTCAATATCTCCTGGGGTATCTTTATCTTACCGATGTCATGCAGCATTGCGCCCATTCCAAGCTCTCTGAGCTTTTCTTCATCATATTTCATGGATATGCCTGTAATCAGAGATAATACGCATACATTTACACTGTGGCTGAAGGTATACAGGTCATTGCTCTTCAAATCCTGCATACTTACCATAGTATCCTTTACATTCATAAGCTCGTCAATCATTTTGCATACACTATTCCTGATGGGCTTGACTTCAAGGGAGTATCCGTACCTTATGCTGTCCATTGCGTTCTTTATGTTTATCCTGGCTTCAAATCTCGTTTCTTCCGATACAACATCATTAAGCACTATATCACGGCTTATTTCATCTTCAACATATACTTCACTGATACCCAAATCCCTGAGCTTTGCAATATAAGAATTCTTAAGTATGATACCGGCATTCAGCAATATATTTCCGTCATTGCTGTGTAAAGTCCTGGCAAGAACCATTCCTTCTTTCACTTTATCAACCGGTACTTTTCTCATATATGCATCATCTCCTTATGCCGCAGCAAGAATAGTGTTCTGGCCTATTCCCTGTGCCTGTCTCTGAGATTTTCCGCTATTTGATCCAGCTTTCTCAATCTGTGGTTTACTCCGGACTTTCCTATCGGAGGGCTCATCATTTCACCCAATTCCTTAAGGGTCGCATCCCTGAACTCCAGCCTCAGCTCAGCGATTTCAGCCAGGCCTCCGGGAAGCTTGCCCAATCCTATCGTGTTCTTGATGTATTCAATATTTTCTATCTGTCTTAATGCTGCATTCAGGGTCTTGTCCAGGTTTGCAGTCTCACAGTTCACTATCCTGTTTACATTATTCCTCATTTCCTTGTATATCCTGATGTTTTCCAGCTTCAGCAGAGCATTGTGAGCCCCGATTATGTTCAAAAAGTTGACAATGTTCTCTCCTTCTTTTATATAAACCACAAAGTTGCCTTTCCTCATTACAACCTTTGCACCAAGCTGATAATGATTCATCAAATCTTTAATATCTTCGGCAAAACTCTCATTATTTGTTACCAGTTCAAGGTGATATGTCTTTTCAGGATCGCTTATGGATCCGCTCCCAAGAAAGATTCCTCTGAGATAGGCTCTCCTGCAGCAAGCCTTCTTTATCAGATAATGCGGAAGCTTATGATTCAGTTTCATACCCCTGTCACTTTCCTGCAATATCCCTGTCAACTTGAGTATCTCGTGAGAACCCATGTCAGAATCGATATATAAGGTGTAATTGTTGTTCTTCTTAAGATGCCTGTTTTTCCTCACAACCACCCTGGTGTTTATATCAAAACAGCTCTTCAGCAGCGAGAACAGCATTCTTGCTATTGATGCGTTCTCAGTGGAAAGTGTGATTCCTATCTTGTCTATTCCATGTATCTGAAGCGTTCCGGTCATTTTAATAAGTGCTGACAGCAGTGCAAGCTGACAGCACTTATTAGTGACTGCAATCTTAGATATCTCATTTTTTGTTACAGAAGAAAAGGTCATGTTAAACAGCCCCTCTTTATCTTACTATTCCGATTTTATTAAAAGGCCATATTCTAAATACCGCTTTTCCCACAATATTGTCACGGCTGACAAAGCCTACCGTATCCGATCGGCTGTCCCTGCTTTGCATCCTGTTATCTCCCATTACAAAGTACTTATTCTCCGGCACTCTGGATTTGACAAAGCCGTTATCCCTGGTCGGTATATCGGTATAATCAGGATTCAGTTCCTTTCCGTCTATATATACTCTGTCATTTCTTATATCAATGACTTCATTGGGAAGCCCTATCGCCCTCTTTATCAGATATTTATCCTCCAGCTCATCCTTAAGCACAACTATATCGCCTCTGGCAGGGTCGTTTATCAGGTAGTTCACCTTTGCTATCACAAGTATTTCCCCCTCATAAAGGGTGGGTTCCATCGATACCTGATTAACCAATGCTATCTGGAACACATAGGTTTTTAATATAAAGGCAATGACAAATGCCGATAATATCAATTTTATCCACGATATTACCTCTTTTTTTATGTTTTCGTCCAATATTATCTCCCCTTTGTTTATTACTTCTGCTCTTCATTCAGCAGCTTGAATATCTGTTCTGCCAGCTTATTGTAATCATGCCTCAGATATCCGTTCTCTATGTTCACAAAATCTTCTTCAATGACTTTAATCCCCATATCAGCTATTATATCATAATCGATCAAAACCGGAGAAGCGTTCTCCGTTTTGTATTTTTCCAAAAGGGCTTGAGGGATTTCCCCTGTATTGGCAATGACATAATCTATCGGAGCCCTGTTCCCATGATAATTGATTGCCTTTATGTGCTCAGAAACGCTGTACCCTATTGTTTCCCCCTGCTGTGTCATTATATTGCATACATATATCTTCATTGCTTTGGCACTGTTGATTGCCTCTGCAATATTCTTAACCAAAATATTGGGTATGATACTGGTGTAAAGGCTTCCCGGCCCAAATACAATGACATCCGCCTCTTGAATCTCCTTGAGGGCTTCCGGCATAGGCATGCAATTGCCCGGTTCCAGAAATACCTTTCCTATTCTCTTGTTCAAAGCCTGCTGTTTGATGGGTATTTGCGATTCACCCTTAATAATAGTACCATCTTCAAGCTCTGCATACAGCACCACATCTTCCAGCGTCACCGGCAGAACCTTTCCCGTCACTGCCAACACACTGCTTACTTCCCTGACAGCAGCGTCAAAGCTTCCGCAGATGTCATTCATTGCTGCAATAAAGAGGTTCCCAAAGCTCTGTCCTTTTAACGCACCTTCCCTGAACCTGTATTGCATAAGCTGCTCCATTATCGGTTCGGTATTGGCAAGAGCTACTATGCAGTTTCTGATATCTCCCGGAGGGAGAATCCCCATATCCTCCCTGAGCAGTCCCGAACCTCCGCCGTCATCGGATACAGTGACTATTGCAGTAATATTAGATGTATGTTTCTTTAATCCTCTGAGAAGCACTGAAAGGCCGGTACCTCCGCCTATCGCCACAACCTTCGGGCCTCCTGAGATAATCCTTTTCCCATGTAATAAATTCTTTGCAGAATTGTTTTTCAAAAGTAACCCCCCTCGTTTCATGTTTGATTATCTATATCTTTCCTCTTCAATATCCCTATGCTCCACAATAACTCTATGATTTGCCTCCTTCAGCTTATTGCTCAGCATATTGGCCATGGTAACGGAACGATGCCGTCCCCCCGTACAGCCAATTGAAATTACCAGCTGAGATTTCCCCTCTTTAATGAAATGAGGTATCAGAAACTCCAGCATGTCGGTTAGTTTATCCATGAATCCTGCTGCTGCAGGCCACTGCATGACATAATTCCTTACCCCGTCATCCGCTCCGCTGAATTTTTTAAGGTCCTCCACATAGTACGGGTTCGGAAGAAACCTTACATCAAATACCATATCGGAGTCCAGGGGTATGCCATACTTGTAGCCAAAAGAGATAATGTGTATTATCAGCCCTTCCGACTTGCCTCCCTCTACAAACAGATGTATTATTTCCTGTTTTAGTTCCGAAGGACTCATATTCGTCGTATCTATTATATTCGTAGCTTTTGATTTTATTTCCTGAAGCTTTCTTCTTTCGGCTTTTATTCCTTTTATTATCCGGCCTCCCACAGACAGAGGATGCATCCTTCTGCTGGATTTGAACCTCTTTATCAGAGTCTCGTCGGAAGCTTCCAGAAACAGTATGTCATAGGTATGGCCTAATTCCTTAAGCTCGTCGAGGCGTACGGGAAGCTGGTCCAGGAACTTTCCTACCCTTATATCTATTACTATGGCTGCCTTGTCTATATCACCCTTGCTTTCAGAGCACATTTCAACAAACCTGCCGAGCAAGGCAGGAGGCAGATTGTCAACGCAAAAATACCCTAAATCCTCCAAAAACTTTATTGATTGGCTTTTTCCGGCCCCCGATAAACCGGTAACAATTAAAAATTTCATTGACATACCTCCTGGATTATTTTACGGCATTTATGATCTGATCACAGGTCAAGCCGGCTTCCATGGCAATATTCAGGCCGTTTTGCAGATTTCCCACATCCTCCGGAGCATGGGCATCGCTGTTAATTACAAACCTTGCCCCTTCTTTCGCTGCTGCAATAACATGCTTTGCTTTCATATAACTGCTGTGGGAATTTATTTCGAGAGCAGTTCCTGTCTTTGCGGCTTCTCTTGCAATAAGAGAAATATCAAGTGGAATGCGGGTTCCGGGATGTGTTATTATATCTATCTTATGCTTTCTTATTGCCCTAATCATTGATTCGGTGTTTTCTTCTTTAATTCCTTCCGTACCTAAATGAAATATCTTCGACAGGTAGTTTCTGCCGTAGATATTTACAGCATCTCCGGCTGTCTTCGGCAATACCATCATATGAAAGCCCACCAGTAGTATATCAAGGTATTTACGTATACTGTCATTCATGTCTATATCCCCGGCGGTGCTTATGATATTGCACTCCATACCCATGAGTACCTTTATGCCCTCTGAATTGTAATTTATCCTGTCTATTTCGTCCCTCATCTTTGCAATATCCCTGATTCTGACGCCATAGGCAAAATGCCTTATTCCGTGGTCTGTAACCGCAATTTCAGTAAGCCCCTTTTTCCTCGCCGCCATTACATTGTCCAATATACTTCCCGTACCGTGGCTGTATACCGTATGGGTATGATAATCCGCAAAAAGCTTTATCAAGTGCTTCACCTCTAATATTAAATATATCACTATTATTGTCAAAATGCCATTATAGGATACGAGGTGCGAGATGCGAGAGCCAGAGTAGGGCTTCGAATAAGACACGGGGACGTCAGACTGTGTGACAACATTTGTGAGATAACCTATAACAGTCAGTCCTTGGAACTGTCACACTGATTAATATAATGATTTAAGAAACTGGCACCTTATACTAGTGCCAGTTTCTTTCTTTCTTCCAACCTTTTTAGCATTTCTTTAACTCCCAAAATATTCATTACTCTTTTGAAGTTATAGGCTAGGAATACTAACGCTGTCTCAGATGTTACTGAGATTTTTCTTTTAGTCAAGAAGTAATAGGCTCCCCAACCCCTTTTGATGGTTCCAAAGGGATGCTCAACCACCGCTTGGCGAAGCCTATACCTTTCAATGTTTTGCTCTGTTTGTATATTGATAGTATCTAAAAAGTCTTGGTCTACATGCCGTGTTATGCTGCGACCTTTCTTACTAGTTGTACAGCGGGTTTTATATTTGCAATCTTTACAAGCTTCGT
>Ga0116186_1001481_pt1 | contig 23122 bp, 22 predicted proteins | sample AD_JPNNA4_MetaG_FD_89806 | JGI IMG/M metagenome (GOLD analysis project Ga0116186, IMG submission 89806) | Active sludge microbial communities of municipal wastewater-treating anaerobic digesters from Japan - AD_JPNNA4_MetaG | ecosystem: Engineered > Bioreactor > Anaerobic > Digestate | place...
AAATTTGCAATTATTTTAAACCATAAATTAGATGAAAAATCGATTGAACAGGCAAAAAATTATAATTTTTGCGTTAAATATTGGGAAGAATTTGTCGCTTACTTAAAACAGGCCACGTTTCCACAAGAAATTAATGAATATATTCAAGGATATATAAAATATGTAACGGAGGTATGTAATATCGTGGAATTAAAAAAGATAGATTTTAACAAGTTGAATTCGTTGTTCTTTTTTAACAATTTGGTTAAAAAAACAATAAGTGAATTTGTTAAAGAAGACTTGAAGATAGATTTATATTCAACACCACGAGCCTTTGGACCTGGCTATTCAGGACAGTATTTCTCTTTAAAAAAACTTCAAGGAACAAACGAAGTCTATCCCTGGTTTGGGATTTGGTATGGTTATACTGATGAGAATGAAGAGAATGAACCTATTATCTATATAGCGTTCGAAAAAGATTGGTGTAATATTATCTACGACAAATTTAAAAACAGTGCCATCAGAGGCAATATGTTTAATGTTGAGACAAATGAAAGTCCCAAGGAAGTAATTTTCCGCCTCAATAAGGCTTTTTTTGATGAGTTTAAAAAAGAAGATACCACATTGGAACGTCAAAAAGAGATTCTGAGCAGTTTTTTTAAAGAAGTTATTAATGTAGTTAAAAAATATTTATTATAAAGACCTTTCTACGAGTATCTACAAAAATATATTGAAAACATATATCCTCACATACTATTAACCTGTTTTTATCATATTAAACAAAATTAGATATTTTTTATAAAATTTAGCATGAATTATAAAAAAATTTTTTTCAGGGACGGTAAAGCACATCTAAAAGCGTATATAGAGTAAAAATCCTAACTAAGATTCTTCACCTAATAGATTCGGAATTCATCCTCGAAAAATGATAATAGGGTTTATCTTTTGACACTTCTCTCCGTGTTTTTTCAGAAAACGTTTTCTCTCTATGCCCCTTAATCATAAATATTACAGAAAGGAGGAAAAACATATGAAAAGTAGAAGGGAATTCTTGCAGAGTATTTTTATCTCTTTTGGTCTTTTGAGTGCGGGAAAATTGAAAGCATTTGCAGGCTCAGATGATGGGGAAGCTATGGGCTATAATGCAAGGAAGTTCAGAAACATCTTCTGTCAGTTTAATAATGAACAGTTGATGCAGGCAATAGAGCAGTGTGCCAAGGAAATGGATTGCACAGTCTCTTATGGAGGGGAGGGAGGCATTGATATCACTGCTGTAGACTCGTTCGTAAAAATAGTAGACAGAAATATTGTCGGTCGTAATGTGTGGAATAAGTATGTTGAATACATTGATTCAGCTGGTGGTAATAACCCATGCATAATCGTGGATGATATATCCGATTGGTCGCTTCCCATATACCAGTATACTGGTCAGTTGAGCCTGAAGGATCCAGGGGCAGTTAAAAAAGTAGTGCAAACAATAAAACAGATGAGAAAAACACTGAATAAAAATATTCCCGATCTTTTTGCTAAACAGGTCATGGAGACATCATCAAATACCGTATATAGCTCAACATTCGGATGGCCCCGGACAATTCTGTGCCTGACAGACAACAGTCGTCTGAACCAGGAAGTAAAGAAGTATGCAAAAGTAATAGGTTATAGTTTCTTGGACACAATTCCAGAACCAGTTATGGTAATAGATTCTTATCGCGATATCACTATTGTTGATAAAAGTATTTTTTCAACTCGCTTTTGGGAAAGCTACACCTTTCTGCAGAATATGACATCAGAAGATTCTGTCACGACCCTTCTTATAACTGTTGGTGCAGTTGAGCCGCCAGAACTTAAGAGGGGTAAACATTTAATCATTAAAGCTTTCCCTGTAATTTTTTCAATGGATGACATAATTGAAACAATCAGAGAATTTGTTCATAGTGTAAGAGAATCTCTAAAAAGTTCACCAACAGAATGTTTTGATTAATGCGAGGAAAATAAAAACAGGCAATGAGAAGATATGTTTCCGTAAGTATAAAAGAATCTGGAGGGCCTAAAACGATTGCATCCAATATGAAGATGACAATCAATCAGAAATGTATGCCTTTTGTTACTGGAATGAATCGGGCAGAATTTTTTATTAAGGAGCATCATAAAATTTATAGAAAGGAGAGAATGATGAGTATTATCAAATATGTTGAAACAACCAACAGGCTTCGGTTTTTAGAACCTACGTTGCAGACCTGGGTCAATCGTTTGGAAAAACTGTGCCGTTCATGTCCGCAGAGTACAGAGAGATACTATCTTGAACCAGCATTGGTAGCTCTGCTTGCCGGGTCAGCATGGTCAAATGACATCCAGGCCATTACTGAAGTTAAAGTAAAAAGACTCAACGGAGATGGTAACATGAATGACGGCAGATTGGATCTTTTAATGATTTCAGGTGGGCAGCAAGTAGCTTTAGAAGCAAAGATCGTATGGGATTGGGTACTGATACCGGAACACATGGAGGACATGTTGAAGACAGCGTGTGCTGAAGCGGCATCCATAAAGGGTGACATTGCAGAAATAAGGATGGGCATAGTATTCTTTGTCCCATGGTGGAATGATGAAAAACAACGGGGTGATCTATCTGATTCGGTCATCCAAAATTTGTCAAAAGTCACAGCGGATCTCAAGGCTTACTGCTGGAATCATGAATTAAGTTATCCGGGAGCAATCCTTTTAGGAAAGTTGGCTGGCAACATCTGAAATGAAGGTGAACTGTCCTGAAAAACAAGGATTTGTCCCTTCTTCGTGCCCAGATTGAGGGGTCCCAGAGTACAAATAACCACTCTAACCCGACCAGATAAAGCACCGGCGGGATAAGAAAGGTGTTGAGCAGATTGAAAAAATGCTAAAGGCTGTCTAAAAAGAGTTGACCATGTCTCTTTTTATTTCAACTCAACCATATATAGAACAAACAAAAAAACTTATCTCTTATAGGTCATTCTCTGCCAGTAACCATAAAAGAAAATCAAGGTCTAAATAAAAAAATGTCAATTTTTGCAAATTTTTGATAGTGCGACAGGCTAGCCTGTCGCATTTTCATTTTTTGTCATTTTTAACAAATTTTCTAAATTTTTATTATCTCATATAAATTACATGAAATTTAAAGTCTCCATAACACAGATATGTATCCAAATTATAAAAATAAAAAAATTAATACTATTATGTGAAAGATATTATTTTAGTCAAGGATATAGCAGAATTATTTTCTTTGACAACCACAGAGGAGATTTTATATTCTCTAACTGTAGTTGAGGATGTTGTGAAATCAAAAGTAAAAATCAGGACAAAACAAAAATGTCCGGTTTGCGGTAATTGTTTTGAACATTATCCCCGATTAGGTTTTATCTGCAAAAACTGCAAAACTATACCAAAAAAATTTTTTATAGATATTCATTATAAAGGACAACGCAAAAAGATATATTCAGACAAAAGAGGACATCCCTTAGATAGTTATAATCTTGCTCTTGAGACTTCACATTATATATCTACAGAGATTAAAGATGGGACCTTTGACCCATCTAAATACGACAAAAAAATACAATCAGAATTTTATATCAAAACAAAACTTATTGAATATTATGAAAAAAAGAAAGAAGATATTGCACCAAGTTATTTAGGGACTTTTAAAAAACACATAGATACTGCAATCCAATTCTTTGGAAATACTGATGTCAGGGATATAAAGAAAATAAATTTAATAAAATATAAAGACTATCTTGAAAGCAAAAATCTCTCCAATAAAACAATTAAAAATTATATTGACAATCTAAGAGCCTTTTTTAATTATCTGAAAAATGAATTGGAGTTGATTACTGAAGTACCAGCTTTTCCAAAAGTTGAAGTGTCTTTGCCGATAATCAAATGGATTTCAAACGAAGATCAGATAAAAATTTTTGAGGCAATACCAGATGAACACAAACCAATATTTGCATTTCTATTTCTCGTTGGATGCAGACCTGGGGAGGCAAGGGCTTTAAAAGTTAAAGATGTTAATTTAATAAATAAAAGCATAACTATAAGCTCCACATTTTCAGGTAATGTTTTAAGAAATAAAAGAAAAGGAAGAAAGTCAAGATCTGTTCCTATACCAATTAATGAAGAATTATATCCCATTATCGAAGAGTGCGTTAAAGATAAGACGCCAGATAGTTTCGTTTTCATAAATCCAAAAACAGGAAAATTTTATACTCAAAAAAAATTACAAGTAATATGGAATAATATAAGAAAAAAATTTAATCTTGATAAGAACATTAGATTATATGATGCTACAAGGCACTCATTTGCAAGTAATCTTTTGAATCAAAATGTGCCGATCGCCAAAATATCAAAGCTCTTAGGACATACAAACATTAAAACCACTGAGAGATATGCCCATGTAGATATAAATAGTTTGAGGGTGGATATAAATAAAATATCTTTAAAGAAGGTTATAGATTTTCAGAAAAAAGAAGAAAAAGAAAATAAAAATCAATAGTTCCACTTAATAAGCGATTTTTGAGAAAATAAAGCTTTTAACAATAATATTTTTTCTGTCAGTACTATAATCATATATAAATGGTCATGTAAGCTGATTACTTTATTAAAAATTTGCTTTGTTCTTAAAAAAATACAAAAAACTTAATTTTTGGGGGACGGTTTTGAGGACGTTTGGGGACGGTTTGGGGACGGTTTTTTAGGGGTATTTTGGAGCCCACCCTTAATGATTTCAATAAGTTATATGGTGGAGGCGGCGGGAATCGAACCCGCGTCCAAAAAAGCTGGGATGCAGAAAGACTACATGCTTAGTCAGTGTTTTTGTCTCGGATGAAAGAACACCCACTGACAGGTTTTCTGTCATCCATACCTATTGGGTTTCGCCTTTCTGTATAGGTGTCCAGAAAGACTATCCTGCTTGTATCACACCATTCTAAACTTAAAGCAGGCAGAAAGTTTAGATGATGTAGCCGTCTTATGCGGCTAATGCGTACTCGTGAGAGTCTGCAGTTATATTTAGTTCTGCCTTTTTTCGGGTTGGCAGCTCCCCGGCATGCCTCTCTGACCCACACTTCCCTGTCGAAGCCTATCGCCCCCATAAGAAGGTTTACTGTCATTTTATGCGGATCTCCCTCTCTGCGAGTCGCTTTTCATCTTTACGTTTTATACTCTCCCTTTTATCGTAAAGGGTTTTTCCTTTTACAAGGGCAAGTTCTACCTTTGCCCTGTTCTGTTTGTTAAAATACATGGAGAGTGGCACTAAGGTATAGCCCCTTTCATTTACTTTACCTGTTAACTTATTTATCTCCCTTTTATGGAGGAGTAATTTTCTATCCCTTTTTGGCTCATGGTTGAATATGTTTCCATAAGAATAGGGGCTTATATGGGCATTTACAAGAAAGACCTCCCCATTTTTTATCTTTGCGAAACTATCTTTAAGGTTTGCCCTGCCCTCTCTCAGGGATTTTACTTCAGTCCCAGATAGGGCTATCCCTGCCTCAAGGGTCTCCTCAATATGATAGTCATGATATGCCTTCCTGTTTGTGCATATAACCTTCATAAATATAATTATAACACATTTTATAGAAAACAGCATGCTCATTTTTGCTTGAATAGAACCATATATTTATGTTATTTCGTGAGATAACAAGGCAAAATTATTGAAGGGGGGACAGTGATGGAACATAAGAATTCTGTTTTGATTATAGCCACAATGGACACAAAAGGCACAGAGGCAAGGTACCTCGAGTCATGTCTCAATGATATAGGGATGCCTTTTATTACCCTCGATGCAGGGATAAGAGGGGAATCGCCTTTTCCTGTAACTATAAGCAGGCAGGAGGTGGCATTAAAGGCAGGCATGCCTATTGATGAGGTTCGAAGTATCGTCCAGGAAGGTGATGCCATATCTGTAATGGCAAAAGGGGCACTGGAATTGGCACAGGAATTATATAATAAAGGTGATATCGCCGGGATCATAGGCATAGGCGGCTCTATGGGCACTACACTCAGTACATCTGTTATGCGATCATTTCCTGTGGGATTTCCAAAGGTTATGATAACCACAATGGCCTCAAGGGATACACGTTTTTTTGTGGGGACAAAGGATATTATGATGCTCCATTCTATATGCGACCTATCCGGTATCAATCGCATCACAGAAAAGATTCTCCGTAATGGTGCCCTTGCCATAGCAGGCATGATAAAAAACAGGACTGAGTTTCCTGAACCGTCAAAGCCCCTTGTTATCCTTTCAACCTTGGGGACCACAGAGGCATGCGCACAATACATAAGAAGTGCCATGGAGGATAAAAAAAAGGAGGTAATGGTATTCCATACAAACGGTTCTGGTGGAGAGGCAATGGAGGAGATAATCGAGAAGGAGGAGGTGAAACTGGTAATTGACCTATCCCTCCACGAACTGGCTGACCATTATTTTGGCGGCGATTACGATGCAGGGCCACAGCGGGGCTCTGCTGCATTAAAAAAAGGTATACCTACTATTATAATCCCGGGGAACATAGATTTTATTGTTACCGGCCCCCTCTCCCAGGCAAAAAAATACTTCCCTGGTAGAGAATACCATGTCCATAATTCTGCTATTACAACTATAAGAACAAAAAAAAGGGAATTAGAGGTTATTGCAGAGATTCTGTCAAGATTCTGCAATGAGGCAAAGGGCCCTGTTTCGGTCATGATACCGGCCGGTGGTTTTTCAGCATGGGACCAGAAAGGCCATCCCTTTTACGACCCCGATGGGGTAAGGTTATTTACAAAGACAATGAAAAAAGAGTTGGGCCCCCATGTCCCTATTGAGGTTTTATCATTTAATATCAACGATATAGGTTTTGCAAAGGCAGTCGTAGATAGGGCCAATATTCTATTGAACCAATAGGATTGTATGGACAGTTTTTTTGTAGTTACCGAGCCAGTGGCAGACATAAGGAGAGAACCAATAGATGCCAATAACCTATACATCCATGATGACCTCCAGGAGACACAGGTATTATTTAACGAGGTCCTTCTCTATAAAGATGAGATAGACGAATGGTTTTATGTAGAGGCCATTGAACAAAAATCCTTTAGAAAAAAGACAAGATGGCAGGGGTATCCAGGCTGGATTAGAAAAAATCAGGTGATTGCCTTAGAGAAAATTTCATCCTGTGAAAGTGTCATTATAAAAAAAAGAAATACATCCATACTTAGTGCACCCACAGATGACTCCCCTATTATCCTTAATATTTTGCTGGGCACCAGACTATGGTTTACAGGGAACGAATACAGTCATAAAGACATTATCTATGACGAAGTGCTATTCCAGAATAACAAAAAAGGCTGGGTTAGGGATGATGATGTAAATAAGACAAAAAATCTACAAGATGAGGATAGAGTAAGAGAAGAGATAATAGATACTGCAAGGCTTTTTATAGGAACACCGTATCTATGGGGTGGCAGGAGTATAGAACATGGCGTTGATTGCTCAGGTTTAATAAATCTCGTGTTTAGTGTCAATAATATAGACATGCCGAGAGACAGCCATGAACAGTGGATGGTATCTAAAAGGATATCCCCAGAGGACTTAAAGCCAGGGGACCTGATTTTTATGTCAGAGGAGTCAAGATATAACGTAATCAATCATGTTATGCTATATGCTGGAGGAGAGAATTTAATAGAGGCCTATGAAACAGGCAGCACTGTAAGAGAAATCTCTTTAAAAGATAGATTCGGCTTGAGTATAAAAGAATTAAAAGGCAATGAACTGATTAAGAATAAAAGACATATCTATTTCTGCAGACCCAGGTCATTCAAATGACACATATAAAATACATACATATAAAGGAGGTGATTAGACCCCTCAAGGTATTATTTTCTACCTCTTTAGGCAAAAAAAATCTTATAAAGAGCATAATAGTCAGGGTAGGACTCGATAATGACATAGAAGGCATAGGGGAATGTCCCACAAGCTTTGTATCAAGATTTGAGGGCTTAAACTCTATTAAGAATGTCCTTAAAAAGATTTTACCACAGCTATTAAATACACCCATAGACCTTTACAAAGAAAAGATAGATTCTTTTCGAAATAAATATAGAGATTTCCCCATGACCATTTCAGGCCTTGAGGTTGCCTTGTTCAGGGCGTATCTCAAGACCATAAATATAAATGAACATCGATTTTGGGGCGCAAACACAAATGTGATTGAAACAGACATAACAATACCCTTTATCACTGAGAAAGAACCCCTCGATAGATGGCTGAGATACTCCATAAAGAAGGGTTTTAGAATCTTCAAGGTTAAGGTAAGCGGAAAAATAGAAGAAGATATGAAGCTATTGTCATATATTCAAAGTTTTCTGTCAGGTTCTTTAAGTGATTTTAAAATCCGTCTCGACGGGAATCAGGGATTTACTGCATTGAACCTTATAAAATTTTTAGAAAAAATAGAACAAAAAGGCTATAAAATCCAGCTCGTTGAACAACCCCTTTTGAAGGACGATTATAAAGGGATGGAGATTATTAAGAAAAATACAACAACCCCCATAATCCTCGATGAGACAGTATTTAATGGAGATGATATGATTCGAATAGCATCAGAGGGCATCTGTGACGGTGTAAATATCAAGATAGCAAAGAGCGGGATCTCAGAGTCTTTAAGGATTATAGAGATTGCAAAAAAACACAGCCTTAAATTAATGGTTGGGTGTATGACCGAGACTATGGTCGGGCTATCAGCAGGGATTTATATGGCCTCTGGTTCTGGAGCCTTTGATTTCATTGACTTAGATTCTGTATATTACATTCATCACAGAAATATCTATGGTGATATACAATTGAAATCACCTTTTTTTAACATATCTACTGACAAGATATGACTTTTTTTCTTAATCTTACTTGACAAATTTTATTCTGAATGCTAACCAATAGGAAATAGGATGCATTTCATCTGCTGCTTGTTCACAACATCAAGTAAATTGGGAGGGGGGTGAAAGGTTATTACCTAATAAGTCTCAATAAAACCATAAAAAGGAGGGTTAAATGCCAGACAGTGTATACAAAATAATCGAGATTGTGGGAACAAGCACGAAATCATGGGAAGATGCAGCAAAGACAGCAGTTGAAACTGCCTCTAAATCACTAAAAGATTTAAGGATTGCAGAGATTGTTAAGCTCGACATGACCCTTGAGAATGGCAAGGTCACTGCTTATAGGGCAAGGGTTAATATCTCATTTAAGTACCATGGCGAAGGCTAATCTGTAAATAAAACTACTTAAATTAAAAGGGCGGGTGTTGACCCGCCTTTTTTATTCCCTTCTATGTAAAGTTTTGTAACAGTATCAATTTTTTACTCACACAGAGCTTAAAAGATGTGTTAATTATCTTTAAACTTGCCCTCTTTTGCAATATCATTTTATAAGGACTCAAGAGGTAAAGTAATAGAGACATGGCAGTTGTGGATAAGACTTTCTTTATGCTCGGTATCATACACAGGGATGAATCGTGTAGAGACAGACTCGTAAAATGGCTTAATAGAGAAAAGCCTCAGGTTATAACATTAGAGTTATCCAATTATGGGTTGACATTCAGGGAAAAGATGGGTGATTACTATAAACAGAGGCTTGAAGAGAATCTTAAAAAGATAGGGTTTGATAGAGATGAGCATAAAAATAGACATATAGTAGATATTCGCACCTATATGGAGATACCCTATGAATACAGGGCTGTTAGGGATTATGTCAGAGATTGCGGCGGTTTTATCTATCTTATTGACATGGATATTTTCTCCCTTATGAAGCTAAAAGAGATAGAAAGCCTCATAAATATTGATAATCTAAGAACACTGTTGACCTTAGAGGACAATGGCATGACTCAATTAGAGCAGGTGTTTGCAAGGCTCTATTTTGAAAAGGGTATAAAAACCTTTGATTATACTGAAGAGATGAGGATAAGGGATATTCATATGAAGGATATGATATGGCTTCTTATGGGGTGTCACAGTGAAAAGAGGTTTCTCCATATATGCGGCTGGCGGCATCTGTATGACCCCTACAATATCTACGGGCAATTAAATCCTATCAAGGTGTTTATATATGATTAGACTTTTTGTCTTTGACCTGGGAAACGTGATACTGCCTTTTGACCACAGGCAGATACCAGCAAAACTGCTCAATTGGTCTACAAAAAAGGGGTTATTTACACCTGAAGAGATGTTTATATATCTATTCGATTGGGAGGACGGCCTTATTAACCCTTATGAAGAAGGGTATATGTCTTCAGAGGAGTTTTTTGATACAATCCGTCAGAGATATAACCTTGATATGAATTTTGAAGACTTTAAGAATATATGGACACCCATATTCAAGGAAGATCAAGAGGTCAATAAAATCATACTTAATTTAAAACAGATGGGTTATCCTCTTTTTATCTTGAGCAATACCAATGAACTGCATTTCACATATATAAAAGAAACATATCCCATAGTCCATACATTTCATGAATGGATTTTATCCTATGAGGTCCATGCAAAAAAGCCAAAAAAGAGGATCTTCGATGAGATTTTTAACAGGATGGATGTGCCTCGGGATGAGGTATTCTATATAGACGACACAGGGCCTTATATAGAACAGGCAAAGGCATATGGATTAAAAGGGACGGTTTTTACAGATGCAGAGAATCTATGGAGGCAGATAAAAGATATTATCGAATACAAAAGAGAGCCTGGCAATATTATGCAACTACTCAAATCAATAAAGGATTTTTAGATGCAGTTTCCCAATATAGACCCTGTTATCTTTAAGATAGGACCTCTGGCCCTCAGATGGTATGGTATGATGTATATCTTAGGTTTTGCTGCCTCCTATCTCCTTGTCCTCTATCAGATAAGACACAGAACCACCTCTATAAAAAGGCCATTTGTGGATGACCTGTATTTTTATCTTATAATCGGTCTTATTGTAGGGGCAAGGCTCGGTTATATCATCTTTTATAATCTCAGGTTCTATATAAACAACCCGCTGGAGATATTTATCCTGTGGCATGGGGGTATGTCTTTCCATGGAGGTCTCATAGGCACTTTTATAGCAGGCTATCTTGTAATAAAGAGAAATAATATGGATTTTTTCAAGATCGCCGATCTAATTATACCTACATGCCCTCTGGGTTTAGGGTTTGGAAGGATAGGAAACTTTATAAACGGTGAACTATACGGAAAACCATCTAATCTCCCGTGGGCCATGGTCTTCCCTGGTGGTGGCCCACTGCCAAGACACCCTTCACAGATATATGAGGCACTCCTCGAGGGTTTGTGTCTTTTTATTATCCTGTGGTTCTATAAAGACAAAAAAAGACATGATGGTGATGTCCTTGCCATGTTTCTTATTCTATATGGGTTATTCAGGATCTTCTGTGAATTTTTTCGTGAGCCCGATGCGCATCTTGGATACATGTTAGGGATATTCACAATGGGTCAGATATTAAGCGCTGTCATGTTATCCATAGGTCTATTTTTTAAATTCTATCTAATCCCTCATAGAACCAAAGTCCTCAAAAAATAAAAATAAATATCGATTTTTTTTAAGAAATCTATCCTTGACAAAAAATAAATGGCTTTTTATAATATGTGAAATTTTTCATATAAAATCTGGAGGATCTATGTGGGACAACTTAAGCCTAAAGGAAGTTGTAGAGTATACGAAAGATCCATTCCCATCCATTAGGAAATGGGCAAAGGAAAAGGGTAAAAAGGTTGTAGGTAGCACTATTGCTGATGTGCCAGAGGAGGTAATATACGCCTTTGGATTACTGCCTGTTACACTTGTGGGGACTGATAAGCCACTAAAAAAAGCCCCGAGTCGCTTGCCTGATAATGCCTGCTCCCTTGCAAGGAGCAATCTCGAACTTGTCTTGAGCTACGAGGGCGATCTCTTTGATGGCTTTGTCCTGCCCCAGGTCTGTGATACCACCCAGCATCTGTCTGACATATGGAGGATAAGCTTCCCTGATAAATATGTAGAGTGTTTTCTCGCCCCCCGCCAGGTAGACAGACCAAGTGCAAGATACTGGGTCAAGGAAGAGATAGAAAGGCTTATTGAATCAATGGGCAAGTGGACCGGGAAGAACATCACAGACAATGATTTAAAAAGAGCAATAAGTCTTTATAATGAAAACAAGAGGCTTCTGCGGGAGATATACGATATTAAAAAGAAAAATCCTGAAACCATCACAAACAAAGAATTCTTCTCTCTCGTGAAACTATCCATGCAGGTGGATAAGGAGGAGTTTAACAAGAGCCTGAAAAAGATAAAGGAAAGCATGGCGCCAAAAAAAGGTGATGGGTACCTTGATATAATCCTCGCCGGCATCACCTGTGACCCCCCTGAGGTATATGACCTCTTTGATGAGATTAAGCTCAACATTGTGGCAGATACCCTTGTAACAGGCTCAAGATACCTCGATGGTGTTGTGCCAGAGGATGGAAACCCAATAGATGCCCTCGCTGACAGACATATGAACAGAAAGTTCTTCTCGCCTATTCACGATAATGTATACAGGAACTTCGAAGAGATAAAGGCCCTATATAAAGAAAACAATGCAAAGGCAGTGATATATATCCATATAGAGTTCTGTGAATCCCAGGAATATGACCTGCCAGACCTTAAGAAGATGATAAGAAAAGAAGGTATACCTATGCATGTCCTTGATACAGAGTATCAGACTCTGTCTCTTTCCCACCTGAGGACAAGACTTCAGGCATTTTTTGAATCCTTGAAAGGGGGCTCCTTATGAGTGAAACACCAAAAACAGATAAACCAAAAAAAGAACTTACAAAGGCACAGATGCTGTCCAAAAAGATTACAGAAGACTACATGAGTGAGGCATTTCGTGCCCATGAACTCGGTAAACTAATTGGATATACAACTGCTATATCACCCGTTGAGATATTCGTTGCCCATGATATAGTCCCTATATATCCCGAAAACCACGCTGTGGCAAATCTCACTGCAAAAAAAGGTATCCAGCTTTGTTCGGTAACAGAAAATCTCGGTTATACAAGCCACTTATGTGCCTATGCAAGGAGTGACCTTGGTTACAGAGAGACCGGTATAACAGTAACAAAAGGCATACCAGAACCTGATCTGTTCCTTGCCTGTAATGCCCAGTGTTTCACCCTCACCAAATGGTTCCAGGTCCTTGCCAGAAAAGGAAATCTCCCTGTCTTTGTATTTGATACCCCTGAATATATAATGAACAAGAAGGCAAGGGAAGAGATTATAAAATACTGTGTCCTCCAGCTTAAAGAATTAATAAGCTTCCTTGAAGAGATTACAAAGAAAAAATTTGATTACGACAGGCTCAAAGAGGTTATGAAATATTCTGCTGAATCAAGCATCCTCTATAAGAGATTTCTGGATATGGCACAGTATAAACCTTCACCAATAAGCATATTCGATGCCCTAATCGGTATGGCAATAGCTGTCTACAGGAGAGGGACCCCTGAGTGCGTAGAATACTACAAGACCCTATGCGACGAGTTCCAGGAAAAGGCAGATAAAGGTATTGGCGTGCTCCCAAAAGACAAAGAAAAATATCGCCTATACTGGGAAAACCTCCCTGTATGGTTCAAATTCAGCGACCATGCAAAGTTACTCGGTTCTTACGGCGGTGTTATACTCACATCTCTATACGTCCATGCATGGAGCTTTGAGTTTGACCTCAACAAAGACCCACTCCTAACCCTCGCAGAAAACTATGTATCAAGATTCTCCAACTCAACCCTTGAGGACAGGGCAGATATGGCCATGGACTTATTTAAGAGATACTCCATGAACGGCATGATAATGTTCATGAACAGGAGCTGTAAGGCAGTTTCATTTGCCGTCCCCACACTAAAGGATGTCCTTGTAAAGAGGACAGGGATACCTGCACTTGTCTTTGAGAGTGATATGGGTGACCAGAGGTTCTACTCAGAGACCCAGATTAGGACAAGGATTGAGGCATATTTTGAGACCCTGGACAGGCTCCAGCCCCAGGTGTCATAAAAAAAATTAGCCCAATGGAAGCCCTGGATGATTAAGTCCAGGGCTTTTTATTTCTACAAAAATCAAAAACATGGTCTTATAAACGAGATGGCATCTTTTTGTTGTAGAGGACCTATCTCACTATCCAGCCCTTAACGCCTCAATAATCCCTATCCTCGATGCCTTCATTGCCGGTAAAACCCCTCCTACAAAACCCATGACAAGTGAAAAGAGGATGGCCATAAATACAATCTTTGGCGTTATGCTAAAAGAGAAGGCAAGTTCAGAGAAGGTCTGGAAATTCAAGGTAGATATAGAATAGAAGGTAAGAAAGGATGCAAAAAAAAGACCTATCAAACCCCCGGCAAGACCCAGCATGAGAGACTCTACAAGGAAAGAGAAAAGGATTCCCCTTCTCCTGAAACCCAGCGCCCTCATTGTGCCTATCTCCTGTACCCTATTTGCCACCTGGGCATACATGGTTATCATGGCACCTATGATAGCACCAATGGAAAATATAATGGTGACCGATACCCCCAGTATATTGAGAAATCTTGCCATTATCTCAGACTGCTCCTCATAATAACGGGTCTCTCTTTTTACCTCAAGATTAAAACGGGGGTCTTTCTCAATCCTGTCTTTCAAGAGATTGAATCTTGTTGAATCCTTCATCTTGAATATAACCGAAGAATATACAGGTCTTTTGAACGCCTGCTTCAACTGTTCATTGTCCCCCCATACCTCTGAACTGAAGGCAGTATTGCCGCCATCAAATATGCCTACAACATGCCATTGCCTTGCACCAAAGCTCATATTACCACCTATATCGGCATTTTGAAAACGTTTTGATACACTTATCCCCACCGCCACCTCATGGGTGCCTGGATTTGGCATCCTTCCCTTTATAAGCCTTACCTGTGGTCTCAAGGCAGGGGATTTTTCCCCGATACCCCGCACCGTAACGTTGGATGGGCTATTATCTACCTTCTTGGGGAGGATGATAAGTACATTTAACTCCCTTGCCACTAAAGGCTTACCATCGGCATCGTAGGCCACCTCAGGGTCTGTCTCTATAATTGAAGCCTGTTCATGGGTAACTGAACTCATAACCTCTGCATTCGAACCCTTTCTCAGAAATACTGCATTATCATAAGACCCTGTCTGAACAAGGGTCTTTTTTATACCCTCGGACATCATCATTATGGTGGCAAAAACAAAGACAACAAGGGCCATACCAGAGACGGTAAGTGTGGTAGTGACCTTTCTCTTTATCAGGTTTCTTATATTGTAGGAAAAGGGGATGAGCATCCTAAACAATCCTCCTTAAACCCTCCACTATAGGGGTTCTTACCCCTCTGTAAATGGGGATTATGGATGCCAGTAGGCCAACTATTACAGAGATGAATAGACCCTCTAATATAGTGTTACCTGTGATATAAAAAACAGGGATAGTAGTCCCTACCTTTTCCTTAAAGACCTCTGCTGCCGGAAAGGAAAGGACTATCCCAAGCATTGAACCCACTGTAGTGATTATAAGGGATTCGCCCAATATGAGGCCACCTATCTTTAGCCCTCCAAAACCAAGGGTCTTAAATACTGCATATTCGCCTATACGCTCCCGGGTTGACATATTTATGGTATTCGCAACTACTGCCAGTATTATCATTATAACTATATATGAAACTGCTGACAGGGCCATTATTATAGAATCGGACATGGATACAAAGCCAAGCTGGAATGCCTTTTCTGTTTCTGTATGGGTCTGGGCTATAGAATTCTTGAACATACTGTCTATCCTTTCTGATACCACTGCTGCGAGCTCAGGTGCGGTTATCTCAACTATATAGAAACCTATATGGTCTGCCCTTGTTGATTGCATCTTTTTTAACTGTTCATTTATATAGTCCCAGTGGAAGAAAAATCTGGTCTCATCTACATTTCTATCCCTGCCCTTATAAATCCCTTTTATTACAAACTCCCATTGACCAGGATAAATAGTACCTTTTAATATAATCTTGTCACCCTTTTTCCAACTGAATTGATTTGCAAGCTTCTGACCTGCAATAGCAGACCTCTTATCCTTTAAAAATTCCTCTTTATCTTCTGGTGTCAGCACGTATTCTGGGTATATCTCGAGAAAGGTCTTTACCTCTCCCCCGAAATTGGGAAAAAAATTCTTCTCATCAATATATACACCTCCAAAGAAAACGCCGAAGGAGACATTTTTCACACCGTCTACCTGTCTTATCTTTTCTCTATAAGACATGGGTAAGGGCAGGATAAGGGAGCCTGCATTTCTCGTTATAAGCCTTGTGGATGATGAAATCCTCACACCGCTATACCAGGCATCTATTACGGTCTGGAGCAGGCAGTATGCAAGGACTGCAACAGCTACGCTCAAAACAGTAAGAAATGTCCTTAGTTTATGTCTTAAGGCATTCCTTATAAGCAGCTTCAATAAGAACATCGTTATTTAATACACCCTTATCGAGGTATCTAATGGTCCTTGCCTTTTTTGCAGCCCTTGGGTCATGGGTCACCATGATTATGGTCTTGCCTGATTCCAGATTGAGCCTCTCTAAAAGCTCCATAATCTCCTCTGCTGATTTCCTGTCAAGGTCACCTGTTGGTTCATCTGCCACGATTATCGTTGGGTCTGTAACTATTGCCCTTGCTATGGCAACCCTCTGTTGCTGACCACCGGAGAGTTCACCAGGATAATGGTCCATCCTGTCTGCAAGACCCACTACCCTTAATGCTACTTCACAGTGCTCACGCCTTTGTTTTTTTGATAATCCTGTTAAAAGTAGTGGCAATTCAACATTTTCAAGGGCATTAAGAACGGGTATCAGGTTGTAAAACTGAAATACAAAGCCTACATGTTCTGCACGCCAATCTGCAAGCTCAGATTCTGACAATGCTGTAATATCTAAACCTGCGACCTTTATAGTGCCATTATCAGGTCTGTCTATACCTGCAATGATATTTAAGAGCGTGGTCTTCCCAGAGCCAGAAGGCCCCATAAGGGCAATGAATTCACCCTGAGGTATGAAGAATGTTATATTTTTCAAAACCGGGACAACCTGACTGCCCCTTCTGTATGACTTGCTTATATCTATTATCTCTACTATGGGAGGTGTTACTTCCATATAATTTTTATTTTATTTTTCAAGGATTTTTATCTTTGTATTGTCTTTGAGTTTTTTAGGAGGATTTATGACAACCTTTTCTCCTGCACCAACCCCTTCTATAACCTCTGCCATACCCGCTATATGATTTTTTATAATGACTTTTTGCTCTCTAACCCGCTCGCCATTCACCACATAGACTATTTTATTGCCTTTTTTTTCTATTATTGCCCTTTTATCAATAAAAGTCTTTGCATCTTTTTCGTTGGTACTCAATGGTTTTGACAGGAAAATTACCTTTGCACTCATCTCAGGGAGAATTCTTACATCTTTTTCTATGAATTTAACCCTTACCATGATGGTTGCCTTGCTCCTGTCTGCTGTGGGTACTATCAAACTGACCATGCCAGAAAACCTCTTATCAGGTATGGCATCTAAGGTGATCTCACAGGGCTGATTAACCCAGATCTTTGTGAGATTTGATTCTGATATATCTGCCTCTACCTCCAAGGAATCCATATCTGCCATGGTAACAACCGCTGCCTTTGCATTGGCAGCAGCCCCGAGTGGCGTCACTATATCGCCAATATCTGCATTCTTTGTAAGGATCATACCGTTAAAAGGTGCTTTTATGAATGTATATTCCAGATTGACCTCAATGTTCTCGAGGATTGCCTGGTATGCAGAGACATTGGCTTTAGCACTTCGCAGTGCTGCCTCTGCCTTTTTAAACCTCGCCTCTTTTGAATCAAAAGAGGCCTTTGTTGTAAATTCTTTTTCGTAAAGGGCCTTCTCCCTCTCGAAATCGTTTTTAGCATCTATAAATTCAGCCTCTGCAGAGGCAAGGTTTGCACGGGCAAGCTCAAGATTTGCCTGTGCCTGTCTTCTCTGGGCTAATATATCATCATTTTCAAGCCTTGCTATTATATCACCCTTTTTAACCCTCATCCCCTCTGTCACGTTTAAAGCAATAATCTTTCCTGTTATCTTTGATGCCACAGATGCCTTTCTCTGGGGGACGATATAGCCGCTTGCATTTAAAACTGCATATGACTGGGATGGATAGACCTTGGATACCGTGACAACCTGGACCTTGACAGGAAAAAAAGTGAATCCATATCTGTAGATCAAAACACCACAGATAAACACTATAATAATTAAAACAATAAAGACTGGCCTTTTCTTATTAACCCTCTTCTCTTGTTTTTTTGTTTTATCTATCCTTAAACCTGATATATCATCAGCCATGTGCATATAATATAAGCACATCTCTTTCCTCTTTTCACTTTTTTATTTGTGTCATAAACAAAAACTTTCTGATCCTGTTATTATCTAAAGTATTTCATGGGAACAGCGAGCGGAAAAGGTCTCATAATATTCTTGACTTTCAGAAATTTATTTTGTTAATTATTTCACGAGGGAAAATGTTGAAAGGAGTAATGAAAAATCTAATCTTTTTAATATGAGAAGCCCTCGGAGGGCCAGGCTGGTCCTCTACGAAAATAAAGCAAGCAGTTTCTCCGCCTTAAAGCCTGCATAATACAGACCTCCTTAAGCCGGGCGCGGGAAACTGCGACCGGATTTTTTATCTTAAGGAGGTGTCTATGTCAGATTATAAACAAATGTGGTCAGAATTGGGTCTTGATCTTAATGCCCACGATGTCCTTCTCTCTGTCCTTTCCGAGGCATATCAGAATATCTTTCTCTCACAAAAGATGCGGCCTCAAGGCATGAAGTATTTTGATTTTGTGATGAGTGAGGTGCACGGCTTAAGGATTAAAGAACTTATGGACGCCAAAGCGGAAGGGAGAATTGTCGTAGGCTCTTATTGCGTCTTTGTGCCTGAAGAGTTGATCCTTGCTGTAGATGGCATATCTGTTGGTCTTTGTGCAGGGGCTGAGTTCAATTTTGAAGGAGCTGAACAGGTTCTACCAAGAAACCTGTGTGCCTTAATAAAATCAGCCTTTGGATTCAAATTCGGTCGTGTATGCCCATATTTAGAGGCGTGTGACCTTGTGGTAGGCGAAAACACATGTGATGGCAAAAAAAAGGCATATGAGGTCTTATCCCCTATGGTGAAAGATCTATATATTATTGACTTACCTCAAATGAAAACTGATACAGGCAAGATGCTTCTCAAGGGAGAGTATCTTAAGTTCATTACAAAACTCGAAGAAATAAGCGGAAAAAAGATTACTTACGAAAGTCTCAAAAAGGGCATTGATATAGTAAATGCTAAAAGAAAGGCAGTTAAACGTCTTGCAGAACTCAGAAAGGCAGACCCTCCCCCTATTTCAGGACTCGATGCCCTTCTTATAAATCAGGTCTTTTTCTATGATGATCCTGTAAGGTTTACAAATTCTGTAAATGCCTTATGCGATGAACTGGAAGAACGGATAAAAAAGGGTGAAGGTGTATCCCCTGAAGGAACGGTCAGGGTTATGATTTCAGGCTGTCCTATGGCTGTCCCCAACTGGAAGGTTCCTTATATAGTGGAGACAAGTGGTGCAACTATTGTGGGAGAAGAATCCTGTGTTGGTGAAAGGGGAACCCAATGGCTAACAGAGACCAAGGGTACAACTGTATCCGAACTTATAGACAATATCATAGATCGTTACTTTAAAATTGACTGCGCCATCTTTACCCCGAACCCTTCGAGACTTGAGCATATAAAAGAGATGTTTAAAAAATACAACGCAAAAGGTGTAATCCACTATAATCTGCAGTTCTGTCAGCCCTATATAATTGAGAGTGGTCTGGTAGAGAGTAATCTTGAAGGAAATGGTATCCCTACCCTTCGACTTGAAACAGACTACAGTCAAGAAGATACAGGGCAATTGAAAACCCGTATTGAGGCATTCGTCGAGAGGATTAAGGGGTAGATGAACGTAGCCGGTCTCGATATAGGCTCCAGAACCGTAAAACTTGTAGTTTTAAATGACGGAGATGTTGTCCATACAAAAAAGACAATCAACTCCTATGACCCGCTGGAGGTTGTGTTCAGGCTACTTGATGGTGTCTCATATGATTATATGGTGGCTACAGGCTATGGACGCCATCTTGTAGGAAATGCTCTATCCTGTAATACAATAAGTGAAATTAAGGCATTTGCCATTGGGGCAAGGGCTCTTTATCCATCATGCAGGGCTGTGCTCGATATAGGTGGTCAGGACACAAAGGCAATATATCTCAATGAAAAAGGGGAACTCATCAAATTTGAGATGAACGATAAATGCGCTGCAGGTACAGGGAGGTTTCTCGAGATCATGGCACATGCCTTGAATTACGAAAACATAGATGAATTTTCAAAAGCAGCCTGCTCGGTCACTAAAGCAGAAACCATAAACAGCATGTGCACGGTATTTGCAGAATCAGAGGTTATATCCCTTATTGCCCACGGTGCAAAAAGAGAGGAGGTGGCACTTGGTATCCATAAGGCTATAGCAGGTAGGTCTCTAAGTTTACTTAAAAGGGTAGCCCCTTCAGGGGATATTGTCTTTGCTGGCGGGGTGGCACTAAACAATTGCATCCAGAGATTAATCGCAGAGGAACTCAAAAGACCCGTTTTCGTTCCTTCTGATCCCCAGACAGTAGGGGCATACGGTGCAGCATTGTATGGGCAGATAAATCTATCAAAAGTGAATTTAAATTTTAATATCAAGGAGGAGGTAAGATAATATGAAGACAAAGACACTGAAAAAAATTGTTTTTAGTTTTGTTTGGTTATTTTTTCTTCTCTACTCATCGTTACTATTGGCACATGATAGTAAGGCAGAAAATTCACCGGATTGGTATTTTCCTGACTGGGCAGCCAGCGCTAAATATAACACACCGATAAAAGTCCTTGATACAGATAGTGCACTGGGACGATATTCTCTTAAAACTAAAGAGATAGGATTAAAAGACATAGTTAAATATCATGGGCACATGTGCGATGGATTAGTAATCGCGTATGTAGAAATAAATGGAGTTTTGAAAAAACTTTTTCCCAACGGCATAGTTGACAGAACTGACTTGAGGGCTGTTTCAAAAAACGGTCCATGCTGGGTTGATACAATCACTTACATGACAGGTGCAAGGATTAATTTCCAGACACTACGGATTGACAATTCTATCGGAGATGGATTTATCATACAGCGTATTTCTACTGGGGAGGCATACTCTGTTCATCTAAAACCCGGCATTTTTCCAAAAGACCAGGCTGAACTCGAAGCTAAAATAAGAAAACTCAGGGCAGAAGGCAAACCTGTTACAACAGAGGACATCAACACAGTGGAAAAAATGGCGGATGCATTAAGCCTAAAACTTTTAACAACACCGCCAGAAGAACTACTGGATATCAAACCACTTAAAAATTATCGTTTTGTTTTTACAGATATGTTCGGTAACAGGGGTGACATCATCAATAAAAATATGCCTAGATAGAAAATAAAAATCAGGAGTAAATATGAGCAAAGCATTAGAAGGAAAAAGCGGTTGCTTTGGTAGGCGGGCCTTTCTAAAAACAATTGTAAGTTCGGCAACTGCATTAACACTTGCACCCAACATATTAAATGCCAATAAGTTTAAGGCAGAATCATTGCAGGTATGGTCATGTGGAGGGCTTGCAGAGGCTTTAAATACTGCTAACGCCATATACGAAAAAAGAACAGGGATAAAAATAGCTTATACAGGCGCATTTGCAGCTGCTCTCGGTAAATCACTATTAGGAGGTGCAGTGACTGAGGTCTTTTGCGGCAGGGTTTTAAAACTTGCCAAGGATTTGAGGGCGGCAAACAAGATGCTCTATTTTAAGCCTCTATGTTTTACGGAGTATGTATTGATTACCCCGCTTGGAAATCCTAAAGGCATTAAAACCGTTTACGATTTAGCCCGTCCTGGTGTGCCTTTGATACTTCCCCTTGGCGCATCCCCACCAGGGGGTAATGCTGTGATGGCCATTTTAAAAAATGCAGGCATCGAAAAGGATGTGCTCAAAAATATGATAGAGCGTGAGACATGTGTCATAAAAATGATGCCTGAGATAATAGAGGGAGAGGGTGCAGCATCGATTGTAGAAAGAAGGCTTACAAAGATAAATAGATTTGAAGGTAAGGTAGAGGTCATACCCATACCGGATACGCTCTTTCCTCCTGGGCCACTTACATTTACCATCGGTGTAATGAAATATGCAAAAGACAGGGAACTTGCCGACGATTATGTAAATTTTATCCTCTCTGATGAAGGACAGGCCATATTCGAAAGGCAGGGATTTATTCCTGCCTCATCTGAAAGGGGAAAGATACTCATCGAAAAACTGGGGGTGAAAGATGCCTGAAGTGGTGGAAAAAAAATCTGCAAATCCATTAACCTGGATAAGGAGGGTCATACAATTGGGTATGCTCGGGGTATTAGGGCAGTGGTCTTTTTACGGGATATTCAGGTGCCCTTTTATCGTCCCGTTTGTTACCTGTCAGACCTGCCCTGTTATTACATGCTGGGGAAGGATTTCAAACCTTTTCTGGGGATTCTGGGTTGCCCTACCTGTATCAGTTATTCTTTTCGGTCGCGCCTTCTGTGGATGGGCATGTCCTGGTGGTCTTGTCAATCAATTAATCGGAAAATTATCAATAATAAAGCTCAGAACACGAAACCTATTCACCTATATAGCCCCAATCTGGTTTGTTGTCAGTATGGTTGTTGTCCTTGACTACTGGATTGTCAATCACAATCCCCGTCTTATGATTCCTATAAGGATAGGTGAATTCTGGAAATCAATCTCCCTTTCCTTCGAACATGCCTCTTTTCCGTGGCTTTTAAGAACCTTTATTGTCCTTGGATTGGTTGCAGGTGGTTTTATAATTGCAAATCTCTGGTGCCGTTTTGTCTGTCCAACCGGTGGCCTACTTGAGGTCGCAAAACGCATCTCTCTTTTTAGATTCTATAAGACAAATGCATGTAATGATTGCAATAAGTGTTTGAAAGTATGTGAGATGGGAAGCCG
>Ga0116186_1001486_pt1 | contig 23077 bp, 10 predicted proteins | sample AD_JPNNA4_MetaG_FD_89806 | JGI IMG/M metagenome (GOLD analysis project Ga0116186, IMG submission 89806) | Active sludge microbial communities of municipal wastewater-treating anaerobic digesters from Japan - AD_JPNNA4_MetaG | ecosystem: Engineered > Bioreactor > Anaerobic > Digestate | place...
ACCACACCCGTCACTTCCGCCCCGACCCGACCGGCCTTGCCGCCCTCACCCGGGACCCCGCGGCATACCTCTCCGGCACCCAGGTGGCCGTGGACTCGACCTGGACCTTCGCCTCCATCAGCGCCGGTCGCAGCCAGACCGGCAACATCGTCATCGCCGATGTCGAGGGCGATGCCAAGTGGACGACGAGCGGGACCGCTGGGTATGCCGCGCCGCGGACGAACGTCATCGGCTCCACCGACGTCGTGGGCACCGGTCACATCGACGTGTCCGTCGATGGCTCGGTCAAACTCACCGAGACCGCCGGTGACCTACGGGCGGGGATGATCCGCTCCCGCGCGGACACCGTCGACCTGACCTCGAGCGACGGCTCGATCGTCGATGCACGGACGGGCGCTGACGCGGCCGCCACGACCGGTGACAGCGACGCCGACGTCGTCGGGATCTCGATCACCCTGCACGCACCCCTCGGTGGGATCGGGAGCACCACCAACTTCCTGGAGATCGACTCGTCCAACCTGGACGGCATGACCAAGAACGGCCAGGTCGACGCGAACGCCCGTGGCGGCATCTTCCTCACGGAGATTGACGGCATCGCCGGCGCGACCAACCCCGACGACCTGCGTGTGGGCCTGATCACCTCGGACGCGGGCGACGTCGTGCTCACGACGAGGGCGGGATCGATCCTCGATGCGCTCGCCGACGACGCTGCCGACGTCGTCGCCAACAGCATCGACCTGATGGCCGTCGGCGGCTCCATCGGCTCGACCACCCACGACCTCGACATCGACTCGAACGCCTCGTCCACCCCGACGACCCGCGGCGATGTGGGCCTGCAGGCCGATGGCGCGATCCGTGTCTCCGAGACCGATGGTGAGCTGCGGGTCGTCCTGGCCGAGGCCCTCGGTCTGGCTGGGCTGGCAGGTGCAGGCGCCATCGTCCTCACCGTCCGCGACAGCGCCGACCTCGACGAGCACCTCACCCTCCTGCGCGCGGGCCGAGTGCGCTTCGCCGAGACCGGCGACCGCGCCGTCCCGCGCGGCCGGATCGTGGCCGCTGGTGCCATCACCCTGCGCGCCGGCGACAACGTGACCACCGACAGCAACGCCATGGTCTTGGCCGGCACGAGCATCGACATCCACGGCGACTGGTCACCGACGACGCAGACCGACCCGGACCCGCACTATGGCTCGACGATCACCCTCCTCGGCGAGCTCGCCGCAGGGATGCCCGGCAACCCGGCCACCATGGGTACGGGCAGCTCGACCGACAACTACGTCATCAACGTCTGGGGCAACAACGACTCCGACCACATCGCCCTCGGCGATCCGACCGGTGTTGCCGGCACGACCACGATCGGCAGCCCCGGCTACGTCCGCCTCGGCAGCGACCTGCGCGCCCACGGCGGCAACGACCTCGACGCGACCAACGGCTTCGACGGCGAGGACGACTTCACCATCTGGTTCCTCCAGAGCATGAACGTCGCCCTCGGTCACACCGTCGTCCTCGACGGCCAGGCCGCGACCGACACCTATGTCATCCACACCTCCGGCAGCCGGGGGAGTGCCCGCAACTACGTCGTCAACGTCCTCGACACCGGCGCTCCCGATGACGGCGTCGACGAGCTCACCGTCATCGGCCGCGAGTCCACGACCGAGGGCTACTCGGCTCCGGGCGTCTCCTACCCCGTCGACGATCTCTTCCTTCTCCGCCGGGTCACGGCCATCGCCGGCGAGATCGCTGACCGACCGGCCTTCGTCGCCCTCCTCCATGCCGATCTGGCCACCGCTGCGACCGGAGCCGACTTCGCGGTCGAGCGGATCGGCTACGACACCGCGCTCAACGGTCGCCTCAACGTCCTCGGTCTCAGTGGCAACGATGCCTTCGTCACCGACGACAACTCCGCGATCACGGTCCTCGACGGTGGCTCCGGCAACGACACCTTCCAGATCGGCCAGCTCTACGGCACGACCCGCGACGCGAGTGAGCCCGGCACCGTGGGCGGCACGCACGGCGGATCACTCGCCCCGAACGACGTCTTCGGCACGATCGCGACGACCCGCGGCTGGCTCAGCGCCGGCACCAGCCAACCGCTGACCGCGCGCGGTGGCACCGGTGACGACCAGTTCACCGTCTACTCCAACCAGGCAGCCCTGCGGCTCGAGGGAGAGGACGGCAACGACTTCTTCGTCGTTCGCGCCCTCGCCCTCGCCAAGACCACCGGCGACTGCAGCACCCCCGGATCGGTGACCTGCGACATCGTCTGGCGCGACACGGACCACACGATCGCGATGCCGCTGCTGGGCGCCAGCCTCTTCTCGACGGCCGCCGCCAACGACATCCGCACCGGAGCCGGCGACGACCAGGTGCAATACAACATCAACGCCCCGGTCTCCATCGACGGCGGCTCGGGCATCGACAAGGTCGTCGTCCTCGGCACCGAATTCGCCGATCACATCGTCGTGACGTCCACGGGTGTCTATGGCGCCGGGCTCACCGTCGACTACTCCGCGATCGAGATCCTCGAGATCGACGGCCTCGAGGGTGATGACATCTTCGACGTCCTCTCCACCGCCGCAGGGGTCGCGACCAGGATCATCGGTGGCCTCGGCAGTGACGTCGTCAATGTCGCGGGCGACGTGTCGGGCAGCGTGGTCTCCCGCGAGATCGAGGGCACGACGAGCACGATCGGCCACGGGCTCACCTCGGCCGATCCGGCATACAACGGCCTCGCAACCGCCGGCGTCAACGTCATCGTCGCCCGCTCCGACCAGGGCCAGGTCATCATCGAGGAGACCGGCGGCTTCACCGGAGTCCGCGAGGGCGAAGGCGCTGCCGGGGCCGACACCTACCGGGTCTACCTCGCCGCCCAGCCGACGGCCAACGTCTATGTCACCGTCTCGGCAGCCCGCCCCTCTGCCGCGGACCTCCTGGCCGGCGGCGACACCCTGCGCCTCGCCCAGGGCACCCCGGTGCTCCCGAGCACGGCCTATGACCGCGATGTCTGGATCGACGGCCAACTCGTCCACGTCCCCGCCTACGCCCTCGTGCTCCTCTTCACCCCGACCGCCTGGGACCGCGCGTCGGCCCGCACCGTCTCGGTCATCGCCGCCGACGACACGCTCGCCGAGGGCACGCGCGTCGTCGTCATCAGCCACTCGGTCATCTCCGCCGATGCCGCCTTCGACCACGCCGTCGTCCGCGACGTCAAGGTGACGATCCGCGACAATGACACTCCCGCCATCGAGGTCGTCCCCGTCGACTCCGCCGGAGACCCCGACCAGACCACCCAGGTCGTCGAGGGCAACGCCACGACCGCGGTCACCGACACGATCATCGTCCGCCTCGCCACCCAGCCGGCCGCGCCCGTCACCGTCCGGATCACCGCCCAGGACGACCGCATCGGGCTGAGTGGAGCCGGGGTCACCGTCGTGACCGCCGCAGCCGCCGGCCGTCCCGGTGTCTACGACGTCACCATCGACCCCGCCCACTGGGCCAGCGGCGTCGCCCTCACCGTGCACGCCCTCACCGACGACATCCGTCGTGACCCGCACATCTCCACCCTCACCTTCGCGATCCGTGACCTGCTGGCGTATGCCGCGGCACCGGTGAGCACGACCGTCCGGGTCCTCGACGACGACACTCCCGACCTGGTGGTCACCGAGTCCGGCGGACGCACCCTCGTCGTGGCCGGCGACCCGGTCAACGGCCCGGGCCCAGGCGACTCCTACACGATCCGCCTCACCATGGCTCCGACCGCACCCGTCCAGGTCGCCATCCACACGGACGGCCAGGCAAATGTCGTCGCCAGCAGCCGGGTCGTCTACCGGAGCATCAACGGCGTCTCCGTCCCGACTGTCACCTTCGACGCCACGAACTGGTGGATCCCGGTCGAGGTCAGCCTGCTCGCCGACCCGTCCTTCGTCCTGCCTCCCGGCCAGGAGAACCTGCGGACCTTCGCCCCCCAGCGCCACCTGCTCGGCGACATCCAGGGCCCGCTCCTCGTCGTCGGCGGCACCACGGCGGCCGACCGGTCGCTGCGTCCGGCGATCCTGCTCCCGGGCGAGGCCAACGGTCCGCTCTTCGGCATCGCGCCGCAGCCCGACGAGTCCCAGCAGGTCGACGTGCTCAATGTCTACGCGGACTCCAGCCGCGAGGACCTCGTCGGCGCGCTGACCTCCACGACCCTCACCGGCCTCAACATGAACGCCGCCCCCCTCGACTTCTCCGGCCTCCTCGGTGCGGGTGCCACGATGCCCTTCGGCGAGCCCACGTCCTACGCCGCAGGCATCACCTACGGCACCGTCGAGGTCCTCGACCTCCTGCTCGGCCAGGGCAACGACAACTTCACGATCACAGGCACCCTGCACACCGACGCCGTCCACGGCGGCCTCACCACCGTCCACGGCGGCGGCAACTGGTGGACCGGGGCGGTCGGCGCCTCCGCCATCGGCGGCGACACGATCACCATCACCGGCGGCGCCGACTTCGGCTCTCCGCTCGCCGTCTACGGAGACACCTCGCAGGACGGCATCTGGTACAGCGGCGACCCGACCACCTGGTCCGTGCGCGCCTTCGGCACCAAGCCCTTCCCGACCGAGATCGGCAACGGCGACCCGCGCTTCATCTTCCCCGTCGCCAACCCCTTCACGTATGCCGGGAACGACGTCATCGACGCTCGTGGCCTTTTCGCCGCGCTGGCTGACAATGCCCTGCCCCCGATCGGCTTCATCGCGTATGGCGGAGCAGGTAACGACACGATCTATGGCAGCCAGGCCGCGGACTACCTCGCTGGCGGCTCCGGAGACGACACGATCGTGGGTGGTCGTGGCTCGGATCAGATCTACGGCGACAACGGCATCAACGTCGACGTCATCACCCGCGAGCTCTCGATTCCTTGGGTCGATGCGTCGACCTACGACAACCGGGACGACCTCGCCGTGGGCAACGACACGATCCACGGTGACGCCACGGGCTCGGCCGGCAGCACGGCATACACCTTCGACGACGTCATCTTTGGCGACTACGGCAGCGTGCGTCAGGACCTGGCCCACGCCGTCGTCGGGCTCCAGGCTGACGGCTCCTACGGCTACTCAATCGACCGTGGTGGGCTCGCCACTCGTCCGCAGCGGGTCCAGAGCGCCGGGTGGATCCGCGAGATCATGACCACCCGTCCTCAGGACGGTGGCAACGATGTCCTCACCGGTGACGGCGGACGGGACCGGATCTTCGGCGGCAACGGCTCCGACACCATCGAGGGCAACGGTGAATCCGATGTCGTCTTCGGTGACCATGGCCGGATGCTCTACGTCGAGGGCAGCACGAGCAACACGGTCCTGCACCTCGTCGAGAGCATTGACGAGTCCTTCGGCGCCGTCGACACCATCAGCACCCAGGCCGGTGACGACATCGTCGCGGGCGGCATCGGCGGCGACACCATCGATGGCGGCACTGGCCAGAACATCGTCTTCGGCGACCACGGTCGCGTCACCGGGGTCGAGGGTGCGCGGGCGGTCTGGAACCGCCCGATCCCGAGCGTCTACGGCGACGGCGCCCACGACGACTACCAGGTGCCGGTCCTTGCTCTGGTCGAGGGCTACGCCCCGCCGACGGGTGAGTTCGGTGGCAACGACACGATCACCACCGGGATCGGCCGCGACATGATCTTCGGCGGCGCCGGCGGCGACGTGATCATCGCCAACTCCGGTGAGACGGCCACGCTCAGCGACGGCAACAACATCGTCTTCGGTGACTACGGCTACGTCGACTATCTCCTTCGCAACGTCGTCCGTCCGGACGGCTCCACCGTCGCCGACGACGCCCACGACATCGAAGTCATCTCCAGTTCATTCACCAGCCTCGGCGGCAACGACCGGATCACGGTCGGCAACGCCAATGACATCGTTGCCGGTGGCACCGGTGACGACATGATCTGGGCTGGCCAGGGCTTCAACCTGACCTTCGGCGACAACGCCCGGCTCTCCTCCGACCCGTTCGCGACGGACGCGCACCTGACCACCCTCTCGGTGCACGAGTTCTTGATCTGTGTCATCGAGACGCTCGGCTTCGCGGACAACGAGAGCGGCAAGGACACGATCTACGGGAGCGATCTGGCCGACTTCATCTTCGGCGGTGGCGGCGACGACGTGATCTTCGGCTACGGCGGCAACGACATCATCTTCGGCGACCAGGGCAAGATCACCTGCCTGCCCGGTAGCCCGATCGACCCGCCCAACGGCAACAACGGCAACTGCATCGACGAGGGCGGCACCCTGCTGCTGACCACCACCAATGGCACCACGATGACCGGTGCCGGCAACGACATCATCTACGCCGGCGAAGGCAAGGACATCGTCTTCGGCCAGCAGGGCGATGACATCCTCTACGGCGAGGGCGGTGACGACCTGCTCATCGGCGGCTCCAACGTCGCCGGATCCCTGGACGGGCGTGACTTCATCGATGGCGGAGCCGGCAACGACACGATCGCGGGAGACAACGCCGACTGCTGCCGCCGCAGTGACCTGCTCGACCCGCGCTTCCGCGCCCTCGTCGGCTCGGTCATCTACGGCACCGGGCCCACCAACGACGGCCTGCCGCTGGTCACCAACGAGATGCTGGCTGACCCCGAAGGCACCACCAAGTACGACGTCACCCTCCTCGATCACTCCGATGACATCGAGAAGAACCACCCCGAGCTGTGGGGCGATGACCACATCGCGGGCGGGGCGGGCAACGACATGATCTTCGGTCAGCTCGGCAACGATGTGATCCAGGGCGACGGCGCGATCGATGGGCTCGTCTTTGCCCCATACAGCCACCAGATCGTTGCGGGACAACGCCCCTCGCTGCTCCCCTATGGCGTGGGCGGCACCCGGATCGGTGCTTGGCGGATCCCCGATCAGAGCGTCGACGAGACCCTCCACGTGAACCCGTCCTTCGAGGCCGCCACCGACGGTGACGACTACATCGAGGGCAATGGTGGCGACGACACGATCTTCGGCGGACTCGGCCAGGACGACATCGTCGGCGATTCCTCCGACCTGTTCATCGGCTCGTGCGTCGATCACGTCTGCACCCTGACCACCGCTGCGACCTTCCGCCCGACAGGTGCTGACCTGATCTTCGGCGGCGCCGGCAACCGCATCTCACGCAACGACATCGGTCAGGCGACCGTCGCCGCTGACGGCTCGATCGTCACCGTCCCCGCCGGTCACGCCCGCGACGCCGATGTCATCGCCGGTGACAACGCCCGCATCTACCGCCTCGTCGGGACGTTCGGCCGAGACTCGGGCGCGCACCTCACCTTCGCCTACGACACGTATGCCGGGGGGCTGCGGCTGATCCCACGGGTGGTCGACCTCCTTGACTACACCCAAGGTGGGCCGGCCTACCGACCGGCACTCGCGGCATACGACCGCGGCGCAGCCGACGAGATCCACGGTGAGTCAGGCGACGACGTCATCTACGGGATGAAGGGCAACGACGTCCTCTTCGGTGACGGCCAGGACGACAACCTGATCGGCGGCTACGGCGACGACTGGATCTCCGGCGGCACCGGCGACGACACGATCATCGGCGACGACGGTCGGATCATGACCAGCCGCAACTCCTCGACCGGCTGGACCGCGACGGGCACGCCGTGCACGGCCAACGGCACCACCTGCTACAGCGAGCCGCTCTACGGCATCCTCGCGCTCCTGCCCACCGATCCCGACCTCAAGACCACCCAGGGCAACGTCCTGAACGAGCTCATCTACTCGCCCGGACACATGCAGGAGGCGACGATCAACGTCGCCGGTGCGCTCAACACCGCGATCAACCTCACGCCGTTCAATGTGGACCAGACCGGCAATGACCCGGACTTCCGCCCCAACGGCGGCTACGACGACATCATCTTCGGCGGCCTTGGCGATGACCGGATCTCCGGCGCGGCCGGCGACGACGCCCTCTCTGGCGCCGAGGCAAACGTCGCGGGCTACGTGCCCGACTGGGACTCCGGCGGCACCTCGCTGATCCGGATCGACTTCGGTCACCCCACGAACCCGGGCGATGTGTTGCGCTGGAACCCGATCGACGTCGACGGCTGGCACTACGACAAGACCCAGCGCTCCGGCGAGTTCCGCCTTTACGACGAATACGAGCCGCGCCGGGAGATCCGTTTCGATGCGGCCGGCAACGTCTGGACCTGCACCGGCTACACCCCGAGCGGTCACACCTGCACCTCGAGCACCCCGCTCGCCAACTTCCCCTTCCAGTACTTCCTGACCAACTCGACGACCGAGGGACCCTTGGTGCTCGGCTGCACGAAGGTGTCCAACAACGGCAAGGACTGCCTGGCGACTGCCTCGATCAGGACCGATGGCAACGACGATCTGTTCGGTGACACCGGCAACGACTGGATCGTCGGCGGCACCGGTCAGGACACCCTGTGGGGTGGCTTCGGCAACGACCTGCTCCAGGCCGATGACAATCTGCAGACCAACGGCTCTCTCAACGACGTGCCCGAGACGCACCCGATGTACCAGGACCGGGCCTATGGCGGCGCGGGACGCGACATCCTCATCGGCAACACCGGCGGCGACCGGCTGATCGACTGGACCGGCGAGTTCAACAGCTTCATCGTCCCGTTCGCCCCGTTCGGCATGGCGACCGTCAGCCGTCAGCTCGCGCCCGGATTGATGGAGTTCCTCTACGCACTCAGCGCCGCCCAGGGTGCCGACCCGACGCGTTCGGCGGACATGGGTGGACTCAACCCGGACCGCAACGGTGAGCCGTTCGGCGAGACCGGAATGGTCCTCCAGCCGGACAAGGCCTACTGGAACCTCCAGCACGGTGGCCCGACCGACCCGCAGGCGGGCAACATCCCCGGCGGCAAGAAGGACGTGCTCCGGACGGCCACCTTCGACGACGCCTCGCTGCCCGGCGTCGGGATCGACTCCGGCCAGTGGTCGGTGGTCAGCGGGGCGCTGCAGGTCGAGCCGACCTCGCCCGGCGGCGATGCGGTGGCGCTGTTCGCGCTCGAGGACGCCCTGCCGATCGCCTACGACATGTCAGCCCAGGTGAGTGTCATCAAGCCGACCGGCGCTTGGGGTGCCAACGCCTACCTGATCTTCGACTACCAGTCGGCCACCGACTTCAAGTTCGCCGGCATCGACCAGGCGACCAACAAGGTCGTCGTCGGCCGCCGCACCGGCGCGGGGTGGTTCGTCGATGCGCAAGGCGCGACCGGCGCGATCAAGCCCGGGACCTTCTCCACCGTCATGGTGTCGGTGAACGGCCTCGTCGTCACCGTGCTCCTCAACGGGTCGGCCAAACTCACCTACCAATACGACCCGCGCTGGATCGACGGCACTCCCTATGGACTCAACACGGGCCTCTTCGGTGTCGGCGCCAACAACTCGCGCGGTGCCTTCGACAACCTCGGAGTCACGTCCACGCCGCCCTCGACCGGTTTCGAGAAGGCCAATGACTTCACCTCGGCCACCGGGGTCACCACGGCCGGTCTGGCCGAGGTGGCCGGCGGCCGATTGACGGCGACGGCCGGGACCACTCCGTCCTACGGCATCGTCTCCACGCCGACCCTGAGCCTGGACGCGACCACGACCGTCGACACCGCGGTGCGGGTCACTGCAGCCGGGCGCGGCGGCATCGTTCTCGACCAACGCAGCAGCACCGACTACAAGTTCGTCGTGCTCGACGCCGCCAGCGGTGCCGTCCTCGTCGGTCACGTGGCCAAGGGCAGGACGGTCACCGACGCATCCTTCGCGGCCACCGTCCGGCCCGGCGTCGACCAGCGACTCGTGGTGACGATCATCGGTGGCGCCCTGGTCGTCACCCTCGATGGCCAGCAGGTCGGCACCTACACCTTCACCGAGTCACCGACGAGGGGCGGCATCGGTGTGGTGTCCTTCAAGGGCACGACCAGCGCCGAGAGCCTCACGGTGAGGAACGGCGTGCCCCAGACCCAACTGCCGGACGCGATCCCACCGACCTTCACCTATGTGCCCGGAGATGTCACCCGGACCAGTACTGACGGTGCACCCGTCTACGTCAACGACTGGATCCTCGGCACCGCAACCGCCACCGACAACGTCCCCGGCGTCGCGGTGACCCGCACCGGTGTCCCCACGGGCAACCTGTTCGCGGTCGGCGTCACCACGATCACGTGGACCGCCACCGACGTCTTCGGCAACACGACGACCGCCACGCAGAGGGTCACGATCATCGGCCCGGCTCCCGTGCTGCCGACCGTGTCGGTGGCCGTGACCGACGCCACCGGCGCCGAGACCGGCAGCGACCCGATCGTCTTCACCGTCACGCGCACCGGCAGCACGTCGGCAGCGCTGGCAGTCAACGTGAATCTCGGTGGCACGGCCACCTCGGCCGATTACCCCGTGGTCGTCACCGGTGGCACCCTCACGGGCGGCGTGCTCACCATTCTTGCCGGGTATGCCGTGGCCACCGTCACGCTCAAACCCGTCGATGACGCTTTGGTCGAGTCGCTCGAATCGGTGAAGCTGACGCTGGCCGGCTCCACGGCATACACGATCGCCGGGGTGAGCACGGTGAGCGGGACGATCGCCGACAACGACACTGCGCCTCCCGCCGTCACACCCATCGTCTCGGTGGCCGACGCGAGCGGCCTCGAGAACGGCAAGACCATCACGGTCACCCTCACCCTGTCGGCGCCCGCACCGGCGGGAGGGGTCAGTGTCCGACTGCGCACGGGTGCGGGAACGGCGAGCAACGGCGACTTCTCAGGGGTCGACACCCTGGTGACCTTCGCCGCCGGCAGCACGAGCGCCACTGTCTCGATCGGGGTCAAGGACAACCGGAAGAAGGACGGCTCACGGACCTTCACCGTGACCCTCTACAACCCGGTCGGGGTGAACCTGGGGAGGAGCACCGCCACGGTCACCATCCTCGATGACGAGAGCGCGCTGCTGGCTGGATCCCTCGGCGCGGGCGGCGGCCCCGAGGTGTCGGCGGCCGCCGCGACCGCCCTGCTCCCGACGGTCCGGGCCTTCTGGTCGACCCATGCCGTGGACCCGACAGCCGTGGCTGGCGTGGTGATCAGGGTGGCCGATCTTCCCGGCGCCCTCGTGGGCTATGCCGACGGTTCGACGATCTGGCTCGATCTCGATGCCGCGGGCCACGGGTGGGATGTGTCCACGGGTGGCTTCGATCTCACGGCCGTCCTCGAGCATGAGTTCGGGCACCTGCTGGGCCTGGACCACGAGGCCATCGACGCGGCATTGGCGGCGAGGCCCAACGCCGCTCAGCCGTCGCCAGCGTCGGCCCTCGCATCGTCGGTGTCCGCGGTGTCGGCGCCCGCGTCGGCGTCGGGGATGAGCCAGGCGAGCGGGGAACCCTCCGCCACCGGCTTCCGGGCGTACATCTCCTCGATCGTCAACCCCTTGCCGTCGAGGTCCTCCAACGCTCCGGTGAAGACGATCATCGCCAGCCGCGCGGCATACGGCATCTCGGGTCCTCCCGGAGAGTCCTCGGTGACGTCATCGAAGAGTGTGGAGGGTTGGTCGGTGCGCAGTCGGCGTTCCTGGGCCGACACCATGGCACTGATCCCCCAGAACACCTCGCCGAGCGTCACGCCCGGGCGCAATCGGAGCCCGAAATGGGCAAAGGCCAGGAGGCCGATGTCGCCCCAGGCGGCCATCATCGCGGCCTCGTCGCGCGCAACCGCGTCCTGGACGGGTGGATAGGTGGGCCACAGAGCCCGGAGGGTCTCGGCCAGATCGAAGAGGTGATCGCGCCCATAGCGTCCCTTGTGGGTGGCCAGGGCCTCGCCGATGAACTCGCCGATCGTGAGGGTGATCAGGCGCGCCACCTGTTCCTTCGACACCGTGTCGAGGGCCACGTGTCGGGCTCGCAGGACGTAACGGACGAGGTCGGCATACCAGTCACCGGCAACCGGCCAGCGACGTCGCATGTTGTGCACGCTCAGGCCCAAGGTGTTGGTGACGAAGGGCTCGTGACCAACGACGGCTGACAGCACCCGCTGCACCCGTTGCTCGATGGGCTCGTCGTCGCGCTCGGCCTGGCCGAGGTGTTCGGACATGTGGACCGCCGCGCGCTGGAGGATCCATTGGGTCATCGGCGCCTGCGGGCCATTGGCGCCGTCCCGTGCGCTGAGATTGGTGGCGACCGCGGTCAGGTCCTCGACCGTGACGGTGCCGAGCGCGATCTCGTGGTCCGCGCCCCGGACTCGGGCGGCCACCTCGACCTGCTCTCCGACCTGCCACGGCATGACGAACCAACTCCTCGTTGTCGTTGACTCGATCGTGCCGGATCCGGGATTGAAAGATCAACCACCTTTGGCCGGTTCGGTGTTCGACCAGCAGGCTCAGGAGGATTGAGCGGGTCGGCTCCCGGCCCTGCGACGGTAGAGCTCGTCGAGTGGCACGGGCTGACCGTCCTCGTCCACGAGCGCGCCCGCGAGGATGAGCATCACCGCGCGTGCTGGATAGGGGTAGTCCCGGCCGCCAGGTGCCGCTTCGGACACCTCGGCGAAGAGGATCGACTCGCTGCGTGAGCGCGCGCGCTGCTCCTCGGTCGAGGCCAGGGCGTCGAAGGACCAGAGGATCTCCCCGATCGAGACGCCCGGCCGGAGCCGGAGACCGAACTGGCTCAACAGGTGGGTGATGAACGGTCCCCAGCGCGCCATCCCCGCTTCACCGTCATGGGTGGCATCGATGACCGGTTCGTAGGCCGGCCACAGCGAGCGGATCGTCTGGGCCAGGCCCAGCAGTTCCGGGTGTCGATAGGACGACCACCGCAGGGTCACCGCCAGGGACATGAACTCGCCGAGGTCGAGTGCGAGCCACTTGTCCTCGTCAGATCGGATGCGATCGCCGATGTCCGACCGAGTACCGCGCAGGACGTAGCGCACGAGGTCGGCATACCAATCGCTGGCGACCGGCCAGCGGCGACGCATCTGATGGACGCTGAGGCCCAGGGTGTTGGTGACGAAGGGTTCGTGGCCGACCAGAGTCGACATGACTCTGGCGACGGCGGCGTCGCGGTCCGGCTCATCCTGCTGGTCCAAGGTCGGCGTGGGGGCCTGAGCCAGCCGTTTGCGCATCTCGGACACCGCGGATTGCAGGAGGAACTGGGTCATGGGTGAGCGAGGCCCATTGGCTCCGTCCCCCGGAGGAAGGTGCTGCACGATGCCGTCGAGGTCCTCGATCACGACGGTCCCGAGCAGGTCCTCGTCGGCCTGACCGCGCACCTGTGCTCGGACCTCGACCTCGTCACCGATTCGCCACACGCGGTAGGTCCTTCCCGAGCGACAAATGAGGCGGGACGCCTGCTCCGTCGCGATCAGCGATCGACGCGTCAGGACGTCGGGCGACAGACTATAGGTCGGTGCTGGATGAGTCCCCCTGAACGCCGGCGCGGGCGCAGGGTGACGGATAGGGTCCCGTGCATGACAGCGAGCACGTCGGTCGAGCAGATTCGGGAGGCCCTGCGCGGCCTTCAGGCACGAGACCTGCCCTCGCACGGAGGCCGCACGCTGGCCTACGTCTATGACTCAGGGCTCGCCGAGGCCGACGCGATTGGGCTGGAGGCCCTCTCGATGTTTGCTGGCTCCAATGGGCTGGACCCGACGGCTTTTCCCTCGCTGCTCGCCATGGAGAACGACCTCGTCGGCATCGCCTCGTCGGTCCTCCGAGCACCGGATTCGGTGGTCGGATCGGCCACCTCGGGTGGGACCGAGTCGGTCCTCCTCGCAGTCCTGGCGGCGCGTGACGGCTCCGGACGTCGAGCAGGGGAGGCCAGCATGGTCATCCCGACGACGGCCCACGCGGCCTTCCACAAGGCTGCTCACTACTTCGGGGTCGAGGCGATCATGGTCGATGTCGACCCGGTGACCTTTCGGGCGGACCCGGCAGCCATGGCTGCGGCGATCCGCGAGGACACCGTGCTGCTCGTCGGGTCCGCCCCTTCCTACGCCCACGGCGTGATCGACCCGATGCCGGAGATCGCGGCGATTGCCGCCGATCGCGGGCTCCGATGCCATGTCGACGCCTGCATCGGCGGCTGGGTCCTGCCCTTCCTCGACGACGTGCCGCCGTGGACCTTCGCGGTGCCCGGCGTGACGAGCATCAGCGTCGACCTCCACAAATATGCCTATACGCCGAAGGGTGTTTCCCTTCTGCTGCACCGGGATTCGGCGCTGCGCAAGGGCCACTTCTTCGCGTCGGCCGACTGGCCCGGCTACACGATGCTCAACTCGACGATGCAGTCCACGAAGTCGGGTGGGCCGCTGGCGGCGGCGTGGGCCGTCGTCCGGCGGATCGGCGTCGAGGGCTATGCGGCTTTGGCGGTGCGTGCCCGGGGAGCCGCGCTCGAGATCGCGAGGCGAGCACCCGGCATACCCGGGTTGCGGCTTTTGGTCGGGCCCGACTCCACCCTGGTGACCCTCGCCACCGACGACTCGTGCGACGTCTTCACCATCGCCGACGAGATGCTCGGGCGGGGTTGGTATGTCCAACCGCAGATGGCGTATGCCGGGGCGCCCGCCAGCCTGCACCTCACCTTGTCGGCGGCGACGGCTGAGTCCGTGGACGAGTTCCTGGCGGCACTGGCGGAGGCCACTCTGGCCGCTCGCGTGGCGGGCCCGGTGTCGGTGGACTCCGGCCTGGCGGCCGCTGCGGTGGCCCTGGACCCGAAGACCTTGTCGGACAACGACTTCGACGGGCTGTTGGCCTTGGCCGGCTTGGCGGACGGGGACGGCGCGCTCGACCTGCCCGAGCGGATGGCCCCGGTCAACGCGCTGCTCGACGTGGCGCCACCGCGACTGCGCGAGGCCCTGCTGCTCGCCTTCCTCGACCGACTCTCGCGCCCTTCCTCGCCCGCTACGGCGCAGTAGGTGCTGCTCCAGGAGCGCTTACTGCGCCGTAGCAAGCGGTCGTGAACGAGCCGGAGGGCTACGGTGACGAAATGACTCCCGCCCCTGAGACCTTGGCCGAACTCGTCGACCTCGTCGGGGCGGAGGACTGCATCCTCGACCCGGCGTCGATGGAGGCCTACCGCTACGACTGGTCCCGATTCCCCGGAGCCGGTATGCCGTGTGCGGTCGTTCGTCCACGAACGGCGGCCCAGGTGCAGGCGGCGGTCCGCTGGGCGGCGAGCCACGGCATACCTGTTGTGCCGCGTGGTGCTGGGAGTGGATTGGCGGGGGCGTCGTCAGGGATCGAGGGCGGCCTGACGATCAGCCTCGAGCGGATGACGGCGATCGAGATCGATCCGGCGACGCGGACCGCCGTGGTGGAGCCTGGGGCGTTCAACGCATCGGTGAAGAGGGCGGCGGCTGAGCACGGGCTCTTCTATCCACCCGACCCGAGCTCCTTCGAGATCTGCTCGATCGGCGGCAACATCGCGACCAATGCCGGTGGGCTCTGTTGCGTGAAATACGGCGTGACGACTGACTATGTCCTGGGGTTGGACGTGGTGCTGGCCGACGGGCGGCTGATCTCGTTGGGCGGCAAGCGAATCAAGGATGTCGCGGGCCTGTCGCTGATGAAGCTCTTCGTGGGCTCCGAGGGGACGCTGGGGATCGTCACCCGGATCACGTTGCGGTTGGTGCCGGCTCCGCCGTCAGCCGCGACGCTCGTGGCGACCTTCCCCACGGCCCGATCGGCGGCGGAAGCCGTCGTCGACATGGGGCGAACGATCCGGGCCTCGATGGTGGAGTTCATGGACCAGCGGGCGATCAACATCGCCGAGGACTTCACGTCGATGGGGTTGGACCGGGCGGCCGGTGGGCTCCTGGTGGTGCAGTCCGATGCTCCTGGTGGTGCGCGTGAGGAGGAGATGGCTGCGATCGAAGCCGTGTGCGAGGCGGCGGGTGCCACGGAGGTGTTCCGGACCGATGACGCGGCCGAGGGCGAGGCTTTCTTGGCGGCTCGGCGGGCCTTCTTCCCGGCCTGTGAGCGAATGGGCGCGCTGCTGATCGAGGACGTCGGTGTGCCGGTGCCGGCGCTGCCGGATCTCATCTCCGGCGTGGCCGAGATCGCGGTGCGATACGACACGGACATCCCGGTCGTCGCGCATGCCGGTGATGGCAACACGCACCCCAACCTGATCTACGACGCCTCGGACCCGGCGGCACGGGAGCGGGCCGAGGCCGCGTTTGTGGAGATCATGCAGTTGGCCATCGACCTTGGCGGGACGATCACCGGTGAGCACGGGGTCGGCCGCTTCAAGTTGGGGTCGCTGTCGGCGCAACTGGGGTCGGACGTCATGGACGTCACCCACGCGATCAAGAAGGCACTGGATCCTCAGGGCATTCTCAATCCGGGCTCCGCCATCTGACCGAAGGGCTCGGGAACCCGGGCACGGCCAAGCGGCGTCCAACCCACCCACACGCAAGGAGGAACCGATGAGCCTCAAGTCCCAGTGGCAGTGCAACTCCTGCAAGAAGCTGACCCGAAGTGCCAGACACAAGGGCGTCCTCGGTAAGCCCGTGTGCGCCAAGTGCCACGACATCCAGGTCTCGGGGACCTTGGGCATGTCGATGTCCGGCGGGACGCAGAGCGACGCTGGCAATGCCATCGCGGTCAGCGGCATTCGCCGATGGCTGCGTCGCGCAAAAGGTCAGTGACGAGGATCTGCGTCGTGGTTCGCTGAGGCTGTCTGGTGGTGCAGGCATGGCTGCGCCATTGGGCAGGGTCTGCGACCGGGTTCGCTGAGGCTGTCTGGTGGTGCAGGCATGGCTGCGCCATTGGGCAGGGTCTGCGACCGGGTGGGCAAGCGGACGGCATACGGGCAATGGTTGCCAGCCCACCCGGCAAGGCGTGCAATGGTGGGGAGACCCCTTCGCGAAAGGTCACCGATGACTGCCACGCAACTCGACCCCACGATGTCGCATGCGGCGGGGGAGACCACGCCGCCGCTGCTCGACGAGACGATCGGGGCGAACCTCGACGCGACGATTGCTCGCTTCCCTGATCGGGAGGCGCTCGTGGATCGCGCCCAAGGGATCAGATGGACATACGCCGAGTTCGGAGCCGAAGTGGACCGGCTCGCTCGCGCACTGCTCGCCGTCGGGCTCGCCAAGGGCGACCGGATCGGGATCTGGGCTCCGAACTGCGCCGAGTGGACGCTGACCCAATATGCGACCGCCAAGCTCGGCGCGATCCTGGTCAACATCAACCCGAGCTATCGCACGCATGAACTCACTTATGTGCTGGGGCAGTCGGGGATCCGGATGCTCGTGACCGCCGCGAGCTTCAAGACGAGCAACTACGTCGCGATGGTCGAGTCAGCCCAGCGGGAGTGCCCGGGGCTGGAAGAGGTCTTCGTCATCGGGCAGGAGTCGTGGACCGGGCTGCTGGCCCGGGACGGCGAGTTCACCGATGCTGACGTGGCGGCGGTCGGCGCGGGGCTGTCTCCCGACGACGCGATCAATATCCAATACACCTCGGGGACAACGGGATTCCCCAAGGGTGCGACCCTGTCGCACCGCAACATCCTGAACAACGGCTATCTCGTGGGCGAGGTCTGCCGCTACACCGAAGAGGACCGGATCTGCATCCCGGTGCCCTTCTATCACTGCTTCGGGATGGTCATGGGCAATCTCGCGGCGACCTCGCACGGGGCGTGCATGGTCATCCCCGCGCCCGGCTTCGACCCTGTGCTGACGCTCGAGGCCGTCGATGCCGAGAAGTGCACGTCCCTCTACGGCGTGCCGACGATGTTCATCGCGGAGTGGGCGCTGCCCAACCTGTCCGACTTCGACGTGAGCAGTGTGCGGACCGGCATCATGGCCGGATCCCCTTGTCCCGCAAGCATGATGACCAAGCTCATCGACGCCGGGATCGACGAGATGACGATCTGCTATGGCATGACCGAGACGTCGCCCGTGTCGACCCAGAACCGCACCGATGACTCCTTCGACCACAAGGTCAACACGGTCGGTCGCGTCGCGCCACACCTCGAGATCCGGATCGTCGACCCGCTCACCCTGGAGACGGTGCCACGAGGCGAGCCAGGGGAGTTCTGGACACGCGGCTACTCGGTGATGCTCGGCTATTGGGAGCAGCCCGACAAGACCGACGAGGCCATCGTCGACGGCTGGATGCGCACGGGTGATCTCGGTGTGATGGATCCCGACGGTTATGTCCGCATCACCGGCCGGATCAAGGACATGGTCATCCGCGGCGGGGAGAACGTCTATCCGCGCGAGATCGAGGAGTTCCTCTACACCCATCCCGACGTGCTCGATGCTCAGGTCATCGGGGTGCCGGACGCGAAGTATGGCGAGGAACTCTGCGCCTGGATACGGATGAAGGACGGCGCGGAGCCGCTCACGGCCGAGTCGGTGCGGGCCTTTGCGACCGGCCAGTTGGCGCACTACAAGATTCCCCGTTACGTCAAGATCGTCGACGAGTTCCCCATGACCGTCACGGGCAAGGTCCGCAAGATCGAGATGCGAGAGTTGTCGACGGAGGAACTCGGCCTCGGCTGATCCGTCCGGATCGAGATGCGTCGCGGCTCACGGCGCTGCCCTGAGTCGTGGATGCGCTCCTACCAGTAGGTTGGGTCGTGGACCGGCGTGACCGACGCCGCACGACTTCGGAGTTGGCCCGATGAAGCTCACCTACGCCCTGCCGCTCATTCTCCTGGTGCTCCTCGCCCTCGTCCTGTGGTGGTGGTTCTCCTCCCGGAGCGGCGGTGGGGCGCATGCCGCCTCCGGTGGGGCAAACGACCGCGACGGTCGCGCGGAGGACGCCCTGGCTGCTCGTGCGGAGAACGTCCGTCTGGGCGAGACCGACCTGTGGGCCGACCCGGCCAGCGGTGCGCCTGCTGCTGCTCCCTTCGTCGCGGACTCAGCAGTGCCGGCTGTGCCGGCCACGGGCGAGGTGGACCCGATGCCGGCCGAGCCCGCCGAGCCCGCGGTGTCACCGACGGAATCCTTCGGCGCCCCGTTTGCCCCTCCCGCTCCCGCCGCACCTCCCGCTCCGGCTGCCCCTCCCGCTCCGGCTGCGCCGAGCCCGTATGCCGGGCCGTTGCCGTCCAGTGAAGAGCTCGCTCGCGAATTCGAGGACTCCGAGGAGGAGTACGTCGAGGCAACCACCGAGCAGGTGGTCAGCGATGACGGTGAGGTCGTGATGGTCGACGAGGGTTCCGTCGAGGACGCGGTCGACGATGACGGTGAGGTCGAGGTGACCGACGAAGAGGCCTCGGTGGTGGCCCCGGAGGGGGCCCTCGCCGATGTCGCCGACGCCGAAGTCGCCGCAGCCGATGACGACGAGATGATCGTCGAGGATGCTGGGACGGTCGTCGAGGCGGATGCCTCCGAGGCCCTGGCCATGGGTGCCGGTTACGGCGACGAGGTGACGGAGGAGGACGTTGCAGTCGCAGAGGTCCAGAACGTCGACGACTCGGTCGTGGCCGAGCCGACGAGTGAGGACACCTGGACCGAGCCCGAGGAGGAGGCGATCGCTGAGCCGGTTGCCAATGCCGAGTTCGCTGATACTTCTGAGTCCACCGTGGGTGACGCGGGCCTGAACGCAGGTTGGGCTGCCGAGTCGGCCGCCGGCGCTGCCGCGGTGGCCGCGACGATCAGCCACGATCGGGCGGTCGAGTCCGTCGAGGCGGTCGAGACCGACGACTGGCAGCACGACGAGGCGATGTTCGGCGAGGAAGCTGCGGATGACCTTGTCGACGCTGGCGCCGACCAGACCGTTTCGGAGGTCATGCCCTCCGACGCTCCCGAAACCGCAGCGTGGGGCCGTCGGATCTCGGACCTCGAGGAGGTGTCCGATGGTGGCTTCGGCATGGGTTCGGCCGCACCGATCGCCGATGGCGCCCAGCCCCTCGGCCACGCGGTGCAGGCCTACCGCGACACGATGACCTTCCGGGTGCCCGAGGCCCCGGGCTATGACTCGCGTGAGCCGGACGTCTGGTTCTTCGACGAGGACTCCGCTCGCCGCGCGGGCTTCACTCCGTCCCAGACCGCCTGACCCCTGGGGTCTATCTCGACTGAGGGCGCGAGACCTCGTCAGGTGCGGCTGGGTGGAGTCACCGTGAGCAGGAAGACGCCGTCCTCGAGGCAGTCCACCGCGTGCCGCTCCTCGGGGATGGCCACCAGCTCACCGGGGCCGCACTCCCAACCCAGCTCACCGGCATACAGGCGAAAGCGACCGGACAACACGTGCAGGCTGGCCGCCGGCGGGGACGAGTGCTCGCCAAGTCCGGCACCCGCGGTCAGGGCGACGAGCATGGCGCGCTGCCGTTCGCCCTTGAGGACGGGTGCGCTGGCCTTGCCCCGTGCGTCCGCCCGGGCCTGGGTCAACAGTCGTTCGGCGTATGCCGTGAGGTCGACCACCGAGGGCGCGCCCGGTTCGCTGGGAAGGCCTTCCCACGGGGCAGGCGCCTCGGGGGGAGTTGCGGGATCGGTCGTGTCGGGTCGTCCACCGATCGAAATGCCTTCGGCCATGACGGGCTCCTTCCGGCGTCGGGCTCACCTGATGACGTCAGGGAGCGCTCCCGCCATCCTCGCCGATCTCAGGGCGAGGTGCGACCGTGGATCGTCGACTCGAGGGTGGCCCGCAGTTCGGTGATCCGGTCCGGGCCCGCGCCAGCACCGACAGCCAGGCCCAGGATGTAGGCGCCGACGGGAGCCATCGGACGCTCGTATTCGTGGGCGATGCGCTTGGTCAGGCCGTGGATGGCCTTGACGTCGACGAGATCGGGGTCGACGTCCAAGGCCGCGCAGGCCTCGACGATCCAGTCGTGCCAGGTGGCCTCGGCGGCGACCAGGTCAGTCATGACGGGCTCCAATGGTGCGTGGGAAACGTGGTTCTGCGCAGGAACGGTCCCCACGCAGAACCACTGTTCCCGCTCTGAGCGGGAAACGAGGGATGGCTACTTGCGGGCGTCGTCGAGGTTCGAGGCCTCCCAGCCGCGCTTGGGAGCGTGGTTGCCGGTGCCGCGGCCGGAGCGCTCGTCCTTGCTCCGGTAGACGATGTAGGGCCGGGTGAAGTAGCCGACCGGCGCCGAGAAGACGTGCACCAAGCGGGTGAAGGGCCACAGCGCGAAGAGCGCGAAGGCGAGCAGAGCATGCGCCTGGAAGCCCAGGGGCACCCCGGTCATGAGGGATGCGTCGGGCTGCAGGTAGAAGATCTGACGGAACCACGGCGAGACACTCTCGCGGTAGTTGAAGTGGGTCTTGAAGATCACCGAGGCGACGGTGTTCCAGCAGCCCAGCAGGATGACGCCGCCGAGGAAGAGATACATGACCTTGTCCATCGGCGTCGTCGCCTTGAAGACCGGACGCACGGTGCGGCGTCGGTAGACGAGCATGACGAGCCCGACGAAGGTCATGGCTCCCGCGATGAGCCCGCCGCCCAGAGCGAACGTGTGATAGGTCGACTCGGAGATGCCGATCGCGTCGGTCCACCCCTTGGGGAGAAGGAGACCGATGATGTGGCCGCCGACGACCCCGAGCATGCCGAAGTGGAAGAGCGGGCTGCCCCACTTGAGCAAGTTGTCCTCGTAGAGCTGGCTGCTGCGGGTGGTCCACCCGAACTTGTCGTACTTGTAGCGCCACCAGTGCCCCACAACGAAACTCGCGAGGCAGAGGTAGGGGAAGATGACCCAGAGAAAGGTGCTCATCGGGGGGCTCCAACGGGGATCGAGTGACCGAGTGACTGCGGACTTGAGGGGGCGGGGCGCGACGACGGGGGACCGTCGTAACCGGGCGCCATGACGTAGGGATCCTGGGCGCTCTCGATACCGACGTCCTCACTCGGAGGGCCGGCGGCGATGAGCTTGGCCAGCGCCTCCTCGTCGGTGCCGTCGAGCACGGGCAGCGTCGCACGCAGGGCGTCCACCACGGGGAGCCAGCGAGAATCCTTGTGCTGCAACGCTCGATGGAGCAATTCGATCGAGACACGGTGGTCGGTCAGCAGCCGCCAGCCGACCTCGCGATCGGTGAGCGCGGCGAACTCGAGCACCACGGGCAGGTAGTCGGGCAACTCGGCGTCCTCGTCGGACAGGACCACGCCGCTGGCCCGGAAGGCCTGCTTGAACTGCACGAGCGCGACCCCACGGCGGCGGGTGTCCCCGGTCGTCGCGTAGGTCAGGTGCAACGCGCACTTGCGGGTGATGTCGAAGGTCTCGACGTAATCCCGTTGCAGCACACCGAGATCCGTGGTCGCCATTCCATCGAGGTATGCCGTGAGGCCCCCTCCCAGCGCGGCTGGGAGGCCGGCGGCCACCGAGCGGAGGTCAGTCACACGGCATACGAGGTCCTCGGTGGGGTAATCGAGAAGGAGGGAACACAACTGCCACGTCGCGGCCACCTCGTCGGAGGACCAGGTGGGCTCGGTGCGGCGGTGGCGTTTCCAGACGCGATCGATGAGGGCCGTCATGACTTCTCGCTCGGTCCTGCCGCGTCGGGGAGTTGCCCCGGGACATAGTCCGCGTGCTGGTCGCCCTTCATGCGCGCCGTGCGGACCATGAGGTCCTCGACGGCGATGCGCACCTGCGGGCCGGAACCGACGCCGAAGGGCTGCTCCTCGCCGGCGTGGTCGTAGGCGCTGACCGCACAGTCGGTCGCGATCTCCTCGAGGGAGTGCGCCGACTCCGCGTGGGCGGTCGGGATGACGTAGCGGTCTTCGTACTTGGCGATGGCGAGGAGGCGGAACATGTCATACATCTCCTCCTCCTCCATCCCGACCGCGGCCGGGATCTCTGCGCGCGGGTCGCGACCGAGGTTGATGTCGCGCATGTAGGACCGCATCGCCGCGAGCTTCTTGAGGGTCTCGTTGACCGGGCCGACATCGCCGGCGGTGAAGAGGCCCGCGAGGTATTCGACGGGGATGCGCAGGGTGTCGATGGCCGCGAAGAGGTTGTCCTGGTCCTCGGCGTCGTGGCCGGTGTCCTTGATGACGTCGACGACGGGGGAGAGCGGCGGGATGTACCACACCATCGGCATGGTGCGGTATTCCGGGTGCAACGGCAGAGCGACCTTGTAGTCCATGATCAGGCGGCGCACGGGCGACTTGACCGCGGCGTCCATCCAGTCGGCCGGGATGCCCTGCTGCTC
>Ga0116186_1001487_pt1 | contig 23069 bp, 20 predicted proteins | sample AD_JPNNA4_MetaG_FD_89806 | JGI IMG/M metagenome (GOLD analysis project Ga0116186, IMG submission 89806) | Active sludge microbial communities of municipal wastewater-treating anaerobic digesters from Japan - AD_JPNNA4_MetaG | ecosystem: Engineered > Bioreactor > Anaerobic > Digestate | place...
CGGCAACATCCTCAAACCCTTCCTCACGCACCTCGAGTTCATGAACCCGATCTCGGTCTCCGCGCTCGACGCATGGCTCGACGGGCGCACCGCGGCACTCCTCCGGCGCTAGCTCGGGTTCATCCGGCGTCGGTCAGCGGGGAACATCGAGGCGCTCGCGCCTGTTTCCTCACCTCGGGAGGCGCTTGCTACCCTGAATCCCGGCCCTTCTCCGTGGCCACTCAGTCGAGGAGTACCTGTGTCTGCTGACACCGAAACCATTGGATCCGGTTCTGCCCCCGCCGAGCCCGTCGCCAGTTCCGGCGCTGCCGGCTCCGTCGTCAGTCCGTTCGCTGCCGGCTCCGTCGTCAGTCCCTTCGCCAACGATCTGCCGGTGATCGAGATCACCGAGGCGGCCCTCGAGACGGTGCTGAGCATCCGCGCCGGCGAGGACAACCCCGACGAACTGGGTCTCCGGATCGAGATCACCGGGTCACGCGGCTCGGAGTACACGTACGACCTGAGCTTCGACGAGATCAGCAACGCCGTCGCCGACGACCAACTCATCGAGGCCAGCGGCGTCACCGTGATCGTCCCGGCCGAGACGGTCGAGAAGCTCCGGGGCTCGGTGCTCGACCTGCCCCGCACGGCCGGTCAGGGCGGCCTCGTCATCCGCAACCCCAACCGTCCCGATCCGCTCGCCGGCATCGACCTCGACCTCGAGGGCACGATCGCCGAGCAGGTCGAGCAGCTCCTCGAGCAGGCCATCAACCCCAGCCTCGCTGCCCACGGCGGGTTCGCCAGCCTGGTCGGCGTCGACGAGTCGAACAACGTCTACGTGAAGATGGGCGGCGGCTGCCAGGGCTGTTCGGCCAGCGCGCTCACGCTCGCCGAGGGCATCAAGCGTCAGATCAAGGACCTGGTTCCCGACGTGTTGGACGTCATCGACGCCACCGACCACCAAGCCGGCGAGAACCCGTTCTATAAGTAACGGCCTCGGCCACCTTCGCTCGGCACGGTCGCTGCGCTCCCTACGATCGCTCCGGTACCTCGGCCCGCTGATGGCCTCGGCCACCTTCGCTCGGCACGGTCGCTGCGCTCCCTACGATCGCTCCGGTACCTCGGCGACCTGATGCTCAGTGAGCCTGGGAGGCTCGCTGCCAGGCGGAGATCTCGGCGACGACACCATCGGCGTTGAGGCCGAGGCGGGCCAGGAGCTGATCGGGCTTGTCGTGCTGCAGGTACGCCGACGGCACACCGAGCACGCGGACCGACGGGCCCTGGACCGGAGCGAGGTCGCGCAGTGCGTCGGCGATCGCCGACCCGACGCCGCCATCGCGTAGCCCGTCCTCGATCGTGACGACCAGGCGGTGACGGGCCGCGTCGGCCAGCATGTCCGCGTCGAGGGGCTTGACCACGCGGGGATCCCAGACGGTCACCGACGTTCCTGACTCAGCCATCCGGTCGGCCGCCTCGCGGGCGACCTCGAGCATCTTGCCCACGCCGATGATGCAGATCTCGTCGCCGTCGCGGACCTTGCGGCCCGTGAGCCCCGACCCGGTGTCGCCCGGCTCGGTCGTCGGCGGCATCGTCTTCGGGAACCGGATCGCTGCGGGGCCCGTGCACAGGTCGAGGGCGTCGGACAACATCTGACCGACCTCGCCGTACGACGACGGTGCGAAGACCGTCATGTCGGGCACCTTCGTGAGCAGCACCATGTCCAGCACACCGTGGTGCGACGCCCCGTCGTCGCCGGTGATGCCGGCACGGTCCAGGGCGAAGATCACGGGCTGGTGGTGGAGGCCGACGTCGAGGTTGACCTGGTCGATCGCTCGCGTCAGGAAGGTGGAGTAGACGGCGAACACGGGGCGGAGGCCCCCCATGGCCATCCCCGCGGCTGACGTGACGGCGTGCTGCTCGGCGATGCCGACGTCGATGAGCCGCCCGGGGAACCGCTCGCCGAAGGGGAGGAGGCCGGTGGAGTCGGGCATGGCCGCCGTGATCGCGACGACCTCCGGACGGCGCTCGCCCTCCTTGAGCATCGCCTCGCTGAACGCGGCGGTGTACGAGCCGTCCTTGACCTCACCCATGTCGTGCATGGCCTTGACCTGGTCGTTCTCGGCGGGGGCGTAGCCCCGGCCCTTCTGGGTGAGGACGTGCACGACCACCGGGCCGTCGATCGCCTGGGCGTTGCGGAGCGCCCGCTCGAGCCCGGCGATGTCGTGACCGTCGAACGGGCCGACGTACTTCACCCCGAGGTTCTCGAAGAACGCGGGCGGTTCGAGGATCTCGCGCACCGCGGCCTTCGCCCCGTCGACCCCTCGTTCGAGGTATCCGCCGACCATCGGCAGGTCGCCGAGGACCTTCTCGAGGCGCGCCTGCTGGCGCCGGTACATCGGGTTGGAACGGAGCCGCGACAGGCTCTCGCCGAGCCGCGAGACGGTGGGTGCGTAGCTGCGACCGTTGTCGTTGAGGACGATGATCACGTTGCGACCGGAGTGGCCGAGGTTGTTGAGGCCCTCGTAGGCCATGCCGCCCGTCATGGAGCCGTCACCGATGATGGCGACGATCTGGCGCTTGGGATCGCCGGCGAGGTGCTGTGCCGTGGCGAGGCCGTGGGCGTAGGACAGCACGGTCGATGCGTGGGAGTTCTCGATCCAGTCGTGTGACGACTCGGTACGGCTGGGGTACCCCGAGAGCCCGCCGGGTTGGCGGAGCGAATCGAACGCGTCGCGGCGGCCGGTGACGAGCTTGTGCACGTAGGCCTGGTGGCCGGTGTCCCACAAGATGATGTCGTTGGGGGAGTCGAACACGCGGTGGAGGGCGAGCGTGAGTTCGACCGCCCCGAGATTGGACCCGAGGTGGCCCTTGGCGCGCGTGGCGGCGTCGACGACGACGGTGCGGATCTCGTCGGCAAGTTGGTCGAGCGCTGGATAGTCGAGCCGGCGGAGGTCCGCGGGGCCGTCGATGTTGTCCAGGAGCATGAGGGAGAGGCACCTCCGCCTTTGGGTCAGGAGCCCAATCTATGACCCGCCGAGGGGCGGTGTGACATCCCCGGTGTGAGGATTCTGCGAACCTGTCCGGCTTCCGATGACGAATGAGGGAGCTCCCAGCGAGCTCGTCACGATCGTCAACCCGTAGACGACGAGTCCGAGGGTGATCGACAGGGCCCGCGGCGCCTCGACGGCGCCGAAGAACACCACGAAGATGCCTTCGCGCACCCCGAGGCCGCCGAGACCGACGGGCAGGTTCTGTGCGATGGCCGCCGCCGGGAAGAACGCCAGCGCCACGCCGACCGTCACCTGGCCCTGCAGGCCGATCGCTTCGGCGGCCATCCAGACCGCCAGGCACTGCAGCGTTTGGAACGCGGCACCGGCCGCAATCACCTCGAGGCTGCCGCGCCGGTCTCGGCGCAGGGCGTCGACGCCCAGGTGGATCGCGACGAAGAATCGCCGCCATCCCGTCACCGTCTCGACGGAGGCTCCAAAGCGTCGGTTGGACGCGACGAGGAGCACGACGACGAGGGCGACGATCGTGCCGCCGTCGATCGCGACGGCGAGGGCCGTCGCCGAGCCGAGCGACAACAGGTCGGGCTGCGCGAGCAGGGCCACGCCGCTGATGAGCGGGAGCACCAGCCACCCGGTCATGCGCTCGATCGTGACGGACGCGAACGCCGTCGGATGATCGCCGATGTCGCGGCCGAGGCGGCTCACGCGGATGACGTCTCCGCCGAACGCGGTGGGTAGCACGTTCGAGACGAACTGGCCGGCGAGGAAGTGCGACAACATGCGCCGGTAGCGGGGAGCGGGACGCATGGCGACCAGGACCCGCCGCCAACGGAGCGTGCTGAGGGCGAACGCCGCGCTCATCGTGAGCCCGGCGGCGACGAGCCAGACCGCCGAGGTGGAGCGCCATCGTGGGCCGAGGTCGCTCCACCGCACCTCCGGCAGGCGCCACACGAGCACGGCCAGCATCACAGCACTCAGCAGGACGCGGACCACCAGGGTCAGGACCGGCGATCGTCGGCGTGGTGGGTGCCCGTCGTCCTCCCCGGCGAGCTCTGCGGCGAGGTCGACGGTGGAGACGCCGAGGAGTGGAGGGTCCGGCTCGATGGCGCCAGTATTCCAGGCGGCTGCCGTCGGAGCGGAACCGACGGGCACCGGGTACGTTCTCGGTATGGACACGACCTCCCATGACCTCGGTGCCGTGCGGCTCCACGCCCTCGAAGCCGGAGTCGGTGGCGCCCCCCTCCTCCTGGTCCACGGCTTCACCGGGTGCAAGGAGGATTTCGCCGAGGAGGTCGACGGCCTCGCCGAGCTGGGGTACCACGTCGTCGCCCCCGACCTGCGCGGGCACGGCGAGAGTGATCAGCCCGACGACGAGGCCTCCTACGGTCTCCGTGCTTTCGTCGACGATCTGTTCGCCCTGACCGAACGGCTCGGCTGGGCGTCGTTCGACCTGCTCGGCCACTCGATGGGCGGCATGATCGCCCAGGTGATGGTGCTCGAGCAGCCCGACCGGGTCGAGCGGCTCGTGCTGATGGACACCCACCACGGTGTGGTCGGTGACCTCGACCTCGACCTCGTGGCGATCGGGATCGAGTTGGCCCGCACACAAGGCCTGGAGGTGATCCAGCAGATCCTGCAGATGAGCGACGTGGAGAACCCGGCCTACGAGCGAGCGTGTGCCGCCCGTCCCGGTTACCGGGAGTGGTCCGAGAACAAGATGCTCAAGTGCTCCGCTGCGATGTACGCGGCGATGCTGCACGAGATGTCGACGATCGACGATCGCCTCGACGCCCTCGGCTCGGTGAGGGTGCCCACGCTGGTGCAGGTGGGCGAGCTCGACGCTGCGTTCGTCGGGGCATCGGAGCGGATGGCGGCGACGATTCCGGGGGCGCAACTGGTCGTGCATCCCGACGGGGCGCACTGCCCGCAGTTCGAGTCCACCGAGTCGTGGCGTTCCTCGTTGCACGAGTTCCTCGGCGCAGCGTCGTCACGCGCCACCGCGGTTGCCTGAGGCGGCGTTCGTCAGTCGGCGATGCGCAGCGCCACCGCCGGCCTGATACGGCCGACGGCCCGGGCCGGCTGGCCGGCGGCGAGCAGCGCGAACCCGGTGGGCACGATGGCGATCAGCACGAGTGGCACCCACGGCACCACGAACGATCCGGCGGCGATCGAGAAGGCCGAGGAGTTCACCACGACCTGGTAGGCGGTGACGAGGGCGAGGCTCGTGCCGATGATCACGCCGCCGCCGGCGATGAAGAACGCCTCGATCAGGAACGCCCGGGATACCACTCGGCCCTGGAGGCCCATCGCCCGGAGCGTGCCGATCTCGTGGCGCCGCTCCCGCGCGGCCCGCACCATGACGACGCCCAGGCCGGCGATGCCGATCAGGAGGCCGAACCCGAGGTACACCTCGAGGAGCCTCATGAACGACGTGGTGCGTCCCAACTCGTCGGCCACGATCTGGGTGAACGTCGAGACGTCGGTGCCCTGGGTGACGGTCGCTGCCTGAAGGTCCCGGGCGATCGCGGCGAGGCGGCTCGGCGTCGAACCGGGGGCTGCGGCCAGGAACGCCCGCGTCTCGCTCGTTGCCGGTGCCATGAACTCCGCCACTGCGGTCTTGGGCCACAGCGAGCCCTGGAAGATCGCGTCGGTCTTCAGCACACCCGCCACCGTGACGGTTCGCCGATCACCGGCAGGGTTGGTCATCTCGACCCGGTCGCCGGGCTCGGGACCATCGTCCTTGGGCCCGCCGCCGCGCAGCAGGAACTGGTCGTCCACCACGATCAACCTCGGGTCGTCGAGGACGGCGTCGAACACCGAGCGGTCGTCGGCAAACCGATCCAGCCGTTTGCTCAACGCCGGCGGACGGAACCGCAGCATCCCCTCGTCGAACCCCGACACGAGCCAGCGGGTGGGCTCGCGCTGGTAGCGGTTCGTGAACAGGGGCCCGGACTGCGTGAACGTCGTCACGGCGGCGACGCCGGGCCGTCCCCCGAGATCGGTCTCCGACACCGGGTTGGAGGGGTTCGTGTCGACGACGATGTCGTACCCGGCATCGAGATCGCCCGCAGCGCTCGACGCCTGACCGTCGATGGTCGCCGCGAGGCTGGCCATGAACACCATCGTGAAGTTCACGAGCGAGAACATGGCCAGGATGAGGCCGGTGCGGACGCTCCGGGCGAGGGGGTAGGCGAAGCCGAGACGGCAGGACAGCGCGAACGACCCGCCGCGTGCGGCGGCAGCGTGGCCCCACAACGGCGCGAACGCGACGGCGATGATCACCGCGGCGGCGACGAGCAGCAGGCCCATCACGACGAACACGGCGATACCGGCGTGCTCCATCTGGGTGGAGAAGAGGGTGAACACGCCGAGCGTCCAGGCGATCGCTGCGATGGGACCGACCACCGACGCCACCCGCACCGGCCGTTGTGAGTGGAAGTTCATCTGCGTGACCACCCCGATGGCGGAGAACGACGCGACCGGGATACCCGCCATGAGCGGGATCTGCGACCCGGCACGGACCCCGACCACCGTCGCGATGCTCCCGGCGACGACACCGAGTCCGGCGAGCGAGATGCGGCCGAGGTGGCGTCCGGAGCGGCGAGGGGCGGGAAGGTCGCGGATCGACGAGATGATGTTGAGTCGCGACACCCGGGCGCTCGCCAACCAGATCGTCACGATCGAGATGGCGTACCCGAGGCCGGCCGCCAGGAGCAGCGTGCGAGCGTGGACGAACAGGTCGATCCGGAACGTCGAATTGGGCTCGGCGAAGATCTTCTGGGTGCCTTCGATGACCAGCGCCCCCACGCCGACGCCGACGATCGCGCCGAGCACCGCTGCGCTGAGCGCGTAGAGCGAGCCCTCGAGGCTGAAGCTGCGCAGGAGCGCAGCACGCTTGAACCCGACGGCCCTGAGGAGGCCGAACTCCACCTTTCGTTCCTCGGCCAGCATGATCACGAGGTTGACCAGCAACAGGATCCCGGAGATCACGCTGAACCCGCCGATGCCGCTGAAGATGGTGCGGAGCTGGCTGCCGTTGCGTTCGGCACTCTCGAGCCGGTTGGCCTTCACCGGGTCGACGTTGGCATCGGTGAACCCGCCGGCCTTCACTGCCGCCCGGATCTGTCGCTCGGCGCGTTCGGAGTACCTGGTCGAGTCGAAGACGCCACCCTCGAGGGACACGAACAGCTCGCCCGTGGGGCCTCGCGCAGTGCCGGCGGTGGTGGCACCTCCGCCCGCCGTCCACATCGACTCGATGGTGCCGGGTGCGACGATCGCTCCGCAGTACCCCGCGAGCCCGATGGTCGGCACGATGGTCCGAACGACCAACGTCTCGGAGCGGCCGTAGAGGTGGACGGTGAGGTCGTCGCCGGCCGTGATGCCGAGAACGTCGGCGACGTCCCGGTTCATCACCGCCTCGCCCTCGGCGGGGGTGTCACCGGCCGCCTCGATGCCCGAGATCGGATCGGGACCGAACCGGCGGGCCTGCGTGAAGTCCATCTCGAGCAGGCAGTTCGTCGGATCGATGCGCTGCCCGGCCCCCCGCCGGCCGTTGTCGAGGACCGCTGCGGCGTCGACGACGGGGAGGAACCCGTCGACGTGGTCGATGCCCGAGTGGGCGACTCGGTCCTCGAGCTGGAGCACCTCGCGGCGGACGTCGTCGTCGGGATGGATCTGGGCACGAACGTCGATCGGACCGAGCTCGGTCCGGGCGATGTCGCGGATCGACCCGTCGAAGGAGTCGCCCACGATCAGCGCCGCTCCGATGATCGCGGTGCCGAACATCGCCCCGACCACGATGAGCATCGCTTCGCCGCGACGGCGGGAGATGCTCCGGACCGCGAGCCGGCGGTACGTGGGGGAGGCGGCGAGATCCACGGCGGTGATCAGCAGGCCGAGCACGGCGATGCCGACCACGATCCACACCGGGTTCATCGAGACCTGCTCACCTGGGTGCGTGCACGTGGTGCGCGTGGTCCGGCGAGCCGTCGTACTCGATCTGGCCGTTGCGGACCTCGATGAGCCGTTCGCCCGACGCTCCGATGTCGGCGTCGTGGGTGATGATCACGAGTGTCTGCCCGGAGCTGTGCACTTCGAGCAGCAGGTCGAGCACCGCGCCGGCCGTCGTGCTGTCGAGGTTGCCGGTGGGTTCGTCGGCCCAGATGATCGCCGGTTCGCTGACGAGGGCACGCGCGATCGCGACACGTTGCTGCTCGCCGCCGGAGAGTTCGGCGGGGCGGTGCTTGTCGCGTCCGTCGAGTCCGACCCGGGTCAGCATGTCGTGCGCCCGGGAGCGGGCTGCCTTCGGTTTGGAACCGCCCAGCAGGAGCGGGAGCTCGACGTTCTCGACGGCCGACAGGACCCCGATGAGGTTGAAGCTCTGGAAGATGAAACCCATGCGGCCGGCTCGGTGGTCGGTGCGGCGCGCATCGCTCATCGCCGAGATGTCCTCACCGTCGATGACGACGGTCCCGGCGTCGATGTCGTCGAGGCCGGACAGGCAGTTCATCAAGGTGGTCTTGCCGTTGCCCGACGGGCCCATCACGGTGACCATCTCGCCGGCCCCGAGATCGATGTCGATCCCACGGAGGGCCTCGAACTCGACAGCGCCGGTGCGGTAGATCTTGCGAACGCCTCGCGCACTCAGGATGGGCACTCACCCAGTCTCGCGGATCATCGGCCCCGGAGTAGGGCCAGAGGTCACCTCGAAGAGGCGGGTGGCAGCGCGAGCTGGGGCGACGTCCACGCCGACACCCGCACCCGGGCGGGCTGAGGCGCCGCAGTCGTGTAGACGGTGTGGGCTCGCATCGGTGTGGTGCGGACCGATTCGAAGATCGCCCGCCGAGCGGCCGCGGCGACGCGGAGGCCGACCCACAGCATCCCGAGCCCGAGGGTCAGGGCGACGAGGCTCTGCCCGAGGTAGCCGAGGCCGGCGGCTCGGAATCCGACGCCGAGCCCGCCGACCAGGGTGAATGCCGCGCCGACGCTGATCAGTCCGAGGCCGGTGATCGACGTGGCGCGCTTCTGGGATCCCACACGTCAGTGATCGACATGTTCGAACGGCAGCTTGAGAAATCGCCGAGGTACCGCAGCGTCAGCGCGTTTTTTCCATGAAGTGCTCGACTTCGACGACGACGCGAGTGACCCGGCCGGCGCCGATGAGACCGCGCTCGTCCTTGGCCGCGACGCTGAAGCACAGACGGCGGCCCTCGACCTTGTCGAGGTGCGCTTCTGCCCAGATCTTTCCGCCGACGGCGGTGGGGCGGAGGTGGTCGACCTGAACGGACAGTCCGACGGTGGTGAAGCCGGCGTCGACGTGGCCGTCGAGGGCTGACATGGTGGCCTGCTCGCAGAGTGCGATCATGCGAGGCGTTGCCAAGGTGGCGACATCGCCCGAGCCCATGGCCTGCGCCGTGTCGCTGTCGGCGACGACGAGTTCAACGGTTGCTTCGAGGCCGGTGTCCAACATCACTGGGGATACCATAAGGACTCTTGCGGCACCGGGCCAGATCGCAATCCGCTTCCCACGCAGTACCGCACTCAACCACTGGAGTTCAGTTGATCGACGAATCAGTCCTGGAGCGGGTGCTCGGCGCTGCCACCAAGGGTGGCGCTTCGTTCGCCGAGGTCTTCGCCGAGGACAAGCGCTCGTCGAGCGCAGTACTCGACGACGGCAAGGTCGAGGAACTGACGTCGGGCCGCGATCGTGGTGCCGGCATTCGCGTGGTGGTCGGGGAGTCCACGGGCTTCGCGCACACCGCCGACCTGTCCGAGGCCAGCCTCATCGCCACGGCGGAGATCGCCGCGGCCGCCGCCCGTGGCAGCGGCCCCGGCACGACGGTCGTCGACCTGTCGAAGACGTCCGCGCCCCGTCCGAACGTCGTGCAGCTGCTTCCCGGCGACGTCCCCAAGGCCCGCAAGGTCGAGCTGCTCACCCGCGCCAACGAGGTTGCCCGCTCGCAGGGTTCGGCCATCACTCAGGTGATGGTCCGATATTCCGACTCCCGGCGCCGCATCCTCGTCGCCAACACCGACGGCACGTTCGCCGACGACGACCAGGTCAAGACCGTCTTCTCCATCTCGTGCGTCGCGACCGGCGACACGGGGATGCAGACCGGCCGTGAGTCCGTCGGTCACACCGTCGGGTTCGAGTTGTTCGACCAGGTCGACGTGGAGGAGCTGGCCCGCAACGCCGCCAACCGCGCGATCACCAAGCTCGCAGCCCGTCCCGCGCCGAGCGGACAGATGACGGTCGTCATCGGTTCCGGCGGCGGTGGTGTCATGTTCCACGAGGCCTGCGGCCACGGCCTCGAGGCCGACCTCGTGGCCAAAGGGGCGTCGGTGTTCGCCAACCGCATCGGCGAACAGGTCGCGTCGCCGCTCGTGACCCTCGTCGACGACGGCACGATGGGCGGCGAGTGGGGCTGTTTCGCGATCGACGACGAGGGTCGGGCGGCGCAGCGGAACGTGCTCATCCAGGACGGCATCCTCGTCGACTACATGTGGGACGGCCTCCGGGCCCGTAAGGAGGGTCGCGCCAGTTCGGGGAACGGGCGGCGTCAGAGCTACCAGCACCTCCCGATGGTTCGGATGACCAACACCTATCTGTTGGGCGGCGAGGGTGACAAGGACTCGATCGTGGCCGACACCGAGAGTGGGGTGTACATCGCGCACCTGGGTGGCGGGCAGGTCAACACCGCCACCGGCGACTTCGTGTTCGGCATGACCGAGGCGTACCTCATCGAGAACGGTGAGATCACCGAGCCGCTCCGGGAGGGCAACCTGATCGGCAACGGTCCCGAGGTGCTCCTGAACATCGACGCGGTCGCCGACGACTTCGCGATGGGCCCGCCCGGGACCTGTGGCAAGGACGGCCAGGGCGTCCCGGTCGGCGACGGTGTTCCGACGCTCCGGGTGCACGGCCTCACCATCGGCGGCACCGCGGCGTAGGAGTCCACCTGAGCCCGATCTTCGTCCTGAGCGACGAAGATCGTCAGCATGTGGAACTCCGTCAGCGTCTTCGTCGGTAGAATACTGCCGAATATCCTGCAAGAAGGACCATAACCGGTAAGATATTACCGGAGGTGGTCGTGATGTGGGAGACGGTCGAGGAACTCGAAGGACGCGTTGGCGCACAAGTGCGCGCTCGACGTCTGCGGTCCAACCGGACGGTCCAGGACGTCGCCGCTGAGGCTGGGATCGCAGCGAAGACGGTGCAGAACCTCGAACACGGACGCGGCTCATCGGTCTCGACGCTTATCAAGGTCCTGCGTGCCCTGGACTCGGAATCCTGGCTGGACACGCTTTCCCCCGTGGAGCCCGTGTCCCCGATCGCCGTGCTCGAGGCATCTCGACGACGTACGGGACGCCAACGGGCACGGCGCGCCGATGGCTGACCCGTTCGTGCAGCTCCCAGCCGTCGAGGTCCGCTACCTCGACCGGTCAGTCGGTGCGGTGGCCGTCGACCCCTCCCGAGGCGTGCCGGTGTTCGAGTACTTCCCGGACTGGGTCGACTCCGGCGAGAACCTCTCCCCGCTCGCTCTGCCCCGCCTGCGGGGGCCCCGGCTGTTCCCCGAACTCGCGAACACGTCGTTCCGCGGAGTTCCTGGTCTCGTCGCAGACAGCCTTCCCGGCACGTTCGCTGATCTGTTGACCACTGCGTGGCTCGCCCGCCACGGCATCCAACCCGGCCAGGTGTCCGTCGTCGACCGACTCGGCTACATCGGAGCGCGAGGCGTCGGTGCCGTGACGTTCCACCCGTCGGTCAGCGACGACCTTGCTTCGACCGCGTCGGTCGTCGACCTGGCCGAAGCGGTCGACACCGCCCGCAGCGCTCTCCGTGGGACGTTGCAGGCCGACGACGCCGGCTCGACCCTCGAGCAGGTACTGGACACGTCCGGTTCCGCCGGCGGCGCGCGGGCCAAGGCTGCAGTGGCAATCGGGCCGGACGGCGAGGTCCGCTCCGGACAGCACGACGCGCCGGCCGGCTTCACTCACTGGCTGTTGAAGTTCGACGTGTCCCCAGGCCAGCGAATCGGGCAGACGACCGGGTATGGCCAGCTCGAGTACGCCTACCATCTGATGGCCGTCGACGCCGGGTTGGAGATGGCCGAATGCCGACTCCTCGAGGTTGATGGACTCGTCCACTTCCTCACCCGCCGATTCGACCGGCCGACCCCGAGTGCGAAGTTGCACGTCCAGTCGCTCGCTGCGCTCGCGCACCTTCCACCCGAACACCCCGGCGCTCACAGCTACGAGCAGTTCATGCAAACCTGCGGTCGGCTCGAACTCGGCGTTGACGACCGGCGCCGCGCCTTCCGACACGTCGTCTTCAACATCGCCGCGGCCGTGCGCGACGACCACACGAAGAACTTCGCGTTCATCTACGAGAACCAGCAATGGCGCCTCGCACCGGCGTACGACCTGACCTTCGCGTTCTTCGACGGCGGCGGTTGGCTCGCGCACCACCAGTTGAGGATCTCCGGGTCCGTTGACGGCGCCGACCGTCCCACGCTCGCTGACCTGGCCGAACGTGCCAAGGTGCCGGAGCCTGACGATGTCATCGACGACGTCATCGCAGCCGTGGGACGCTGGCGCGAACACGCAGCTGCCGCCGGAGTGCTCGTCGACCATGCCGATGTCGTCGCCAGCGAGCTTGGCCGCACGGCGCTCGCCGGCTGAACCCTGCACCGGCCGGCCGGCCGGTCGGCCGGACTCCCGGTCAGACGTAGGTGAATTCGTCCGCGAGTGACACGTCGCTCGTGCCTCCCCAGGACGTGACCCGCACGTTGACGGCGCCTGCCGCACCGGCCGGCGAGACCGCCGTGATCTGCGTGGCCGAGGTGACGGTGAACGACGCGGCGGCGGTGGGGCCGAAGTCCACACTGCCGACGCCGCTCAGGTTGGTGCCGGTGATGATCACCGTGGTGCCACCAGAGACCGGGCCGGTCGACACGCTGAGGCCCGAGATCGTCGGCATCGACACGTAGGTGTACCCGCCGTTGAAGGTGTCGGTGCCCGACGGGTTGGCGACGGCGACCGCAACGGCGCCGGCGGCGTGGGCCGGGGTCGTCGCGGTGATCTGGGTGTCCGAGTCGATGGTGAAGGACGCGCTCGTGCCGGCGATCGTCACCGCGGTCGTGCCCGTGAAGCCCGTGCCGGTGATGACGGTGGCCTGCCCGCCGGCGGTCGGGCCCTCGTCAGGGTTGACGAACGAGATCGACGGCGAGGCCATCGGGACGGTCGTCGACGTGGTCGAGGTCGTGGAGGTCGTCGACGTGGTCGAGCTCGTTGTCGAGGAGGTGGTCGACGTGGTCGGCGCGGCCGTGGTGGTGGTCGTTGTGGTGGTCGTGGTCGTCGGCCTGGTGGGCAGCGGAGCGATCTTGACCTGCTTGCCCTGCTTGATGGCCACGAATTCGGCGACCGTCATGACGGGGATCCACTCGCCGTTCTGGCAGGCCAGCACGTACCGGCCGTCGGTTCCCCACGGGTCGTTGCCGGCGGTACACGCCCCCCACATCACCTGCTCGGTCTGACACGCGCTGGCGAGGAACACGAGTGGAACGATGGCTGCGAGGAGTCGTTGTCTGGTCATGGCCACGGAGAGTAGCCCTATAACCACTCAACGTCAGGTCGGGGGTCGGGGGCGGCCTCGGGCGACCTCACCATGTGTCGATGTAGGGACGCTTCTTCGGAAGGCGGTGGCGCGTGTTCAGGTCGGAGGCCGCCGAGGTGAACAGGGTGGTGATCCAACGCCGCGAATCGGCGGGGTCGATGACGTCGTCGATCTCGAAGTGGCTCGCTACGTTCAGGGCGCGGCCGCGTTCGTACGCGGCGGCGACGAGCGAGTCGTACATCGCAGCGCGTTCCGTCGGGTCGGCGACGGCGTCCAACTCCCGTCGGAACCCGAGCTTGATGGCGCCTTCGAGGCCCATGCCGCCGACCTCGCCGGTCGGCCAGGCCACACAGAACAGCGGCGACTTGAAACTGCCGCCGCACATCGCCATCGCACCGAGTCCGTAGCCCTTGCGGAGGATGATCGTGCCGGTCGGCACGCTCAGGTTCGCGCCGGTCACGAACAACCGGTTGACGTGGCGGACCAGGGCCGTCTCCTCCGCCGCAGGTCCGACCATGATGCCGGGGGTGTCACACAGGAACACGACGGGGAGGTCGAAGGCGTCGCACAGCTGGAGGAACCGCGATGCCTTGTCGGCCCCGTCGGCGTCGATCGCACCTCCGAGGTGCGACGGGTTGTTCGCGACGATGCCGAGGGAGCGTCCTTCCACGCGGGCGAGCGTCGTGACGATCCCGGTGCCGAACCCGGTCCGCAGCTCGAGGACCGAGTCGGCATCGGCGATCGCCTCGATCACCTGCCGGACGTCGTACACGCGGAGCCGATTCTCCGGCACGCGGTCGCGGAGCACCGATTGGTCGACGGCGGAGTGGTCGGGCGTCACCGACGTCGTGAAATAGGAGAGGTACTGCTTCGCCGCGGCGACCGCGGCCGCCTCGTCGGCAACGACGATGTCGATCACCCCGTTGGGCGCCTGCACTCCGACCGGACCGATGTCGTCGGCCGCGACGACACCGAGACCACCACCCTCGATCATCGCCGGCCCGCCCATACCGATGTTGGAGTCGAGCGTGGCGATGATCACGTCGCAGCAGCCGAGGAGGGCGGCGTTGCCGGCGAAGCACCTGCCCGCAGCGATCCCGATGAGGGGAACCCATCCGCTCAACCGGGCGAACAGGTCGAATGCCATGACGTCCAGGCCTGACACGCCGGGTACGTCGGTGTCGCCGGGACGTCCTCCACCGCCCTCGGCGAACAGCACCACGGGCAACCGCTGCCGCTCGGCGACCTCGAACAGTCGATCCTTCTTGCGGTGGTTCTGATGGCCCTGGGTGCCGGCGAGCACCGTGTTGTCGTAGGACAGGATCACCGCCGGTCGACCCTCGATCTCGCCCACGCCGCCCACGAGGCCGTCGGCCGGCGTGCGCTCGATCAGCTCCTCCAGCGGTCGCCGACCCCGTTGGGACGCGATGGCCAGTGGGCCGTACTCGACGAAGGTGCCCTCGTCGACGAGATCGTCGACGTTCTCGCGGGCGGTCCGCTGGTTGCGCTGTCGCCGCCGCTGCACACTCTCGGGCCGGTGGGCGTCGAGGCCCGTCGCGTGTCGGGCGGTGACCGCCGCCAGGTCGGCCCGCTCGATCGAGTGCTCGTCGGCTGTGGTCGCGGCGGCGCTGGGTGCCGGCTCGTCGTCGGGCGTAAGGACGAGGTCGACGAGTGCCTGGTCTGCAGTGACCATGTCTCCGGCGGAGACGAGGATGCGTTCGACGACGCCGGCGCCGGGCGTCTCGACCAGGTGCTCCATCTTCATCGACTCGATGATCACCAGCGTGGCGCCGGGGGCAACTCGCTCTCCGGCGGCGACGCGAACCTCGACAACGGTGCCCTGGAGGGGGCTGAGGACGGTGGAGATGGATGCGGCGGGCATGCGCCCGTTCTACCGGCGGGATCCGTCCGCTGCTCGCTCGATGGTCAACGGCGTCGACGGACGCGGGGTGAGCCGCACGATGACGCTTTCTTCCCAGAGCTTGGTCAGCGCGTCGGCGCGGAGTCGACGGGCCTTGGCCGATCTCGTCGGGGCTCGACGAGATCGACGCCCGCATCGCCGAGTTGCAGCGTGCCCGGACGTGGGCGCGTCGCGAGTCGGTCGGGTCCTGAAATATCGGGCCCGACGGAGACGTTGACCACGTTCGTCGTCCTGCCTCCCGAAAGCGTGTCCCCATGTCCGTCCCCCTCTCCATCCTCGACCTCGCAATCGTCGGCGCGGGTGAGACCGTGCGCGACAGCCTCGAGGGGAGCGTCGCGCTCGCCCGGGCGGCGGAGCGGGCCGGGTACCGCCGGGTGTGGTACGCCGAGCACCACAACATGGCGTCGATCGCGTCGTCCGCGACGAGCGTGCTGATCGCCCATGTCGCGGCCCACACCGAGTCGATTCGGCTCGGGTCGGGTGGGGTCATGCTGCCGAACCACTCACCGCTGGTGATCGCCGAGCAGTTCGGCACCCTCGAGTCGCTGCACCCCGGTCGCATCGATCTCGGCCTGGGCCGCGCGCCCGGAACCGATCAGAACGCCATGCGCGCCATGCGACGCAACGGCGAATCGTCCGATCGCTTTCCCCAGGATGTCCGTGAGCTGCAGTCCTACCTGTCCGATGAACGGCAGGTCGACGGTGTGACCGCGACGCCCGGCCGTGGCACCAAGGTGCCGCTCTACATCCTCGGGTCGTCACTCTTCGGTGCGCAGCTGGCCGCGGCGTTCGGCCTCCCGTTCGGCTTCGCGTCGCACTTCGCGCCCACCGCTCTTTCGCAGGCGGTTGCCTTGTACCGGTCGGAGTTCCGCCCGTCCGAGCAACTCGACCGCCCCCATGTCATCGCCGCTGTCAACGCGATCGTGGCGGACGACGAGGCCGACGCACAGCAGCAGTTCCAGGTGACCAAACGGCGGCGCGTTGCGCTGCTCCTGCCCAGCGGGCGGTCCTACAGCGACGACGAGGCGGACCGGATCCTCGACTCGCCGCAGGGTCGTCAGCTCCAGCAGATGGCGCAGTACTCCGGGGTCGGCACCCCGACCCAGGTGACGGAGTACCTCGACCGGTTCGCCGAGCACGCCGACGCCGACGAGCTGATCGTCGCCCATCAGTCGCCCACGGTGGAGGAGCGGATCCGATCGGTCGAGCTGTTGGCCGAGGCCGCCGAGCTCGGGACCGCTGCCGGCCGGCGGTGACCAGACGATGACCAGACGATGACCCGACGGGCCCCGGTCGCCGACCCGGCCGGGTCCTGTGATCCGGCTCCGACGGTGGGTGTGGCAGGCTGCCACCCATGAGTCCAGACGAGCTGATGGAGGTCGCCGAGCGAGTGCTCGCGATGGCCGCGCCGGAAGAACAGGTGGAGGTCGTCGCGGCGCACTCCCGCGACACCGAAGTGCGGGCCTACGACGGCGAGATCGAAGCGTTCACCTCCGCCGAGTCCGCTGGATTCGGGGTTCGGGTGATTCGTGGGCATCGGCAGGGGTTCGCATACGCCGGCACCCTCGACGCGGACGTCGTGGCCGAAACCCTCGGCGAGGCCCGTGACAATGCGGCGTTCTCGACGGTGGACGAGTTCACCGGTCTCGTCGAGCCCGACGGGGTCGCCGAGGTCACGCTGCACCTCTACGACGAGGCGCTCGCCGGCCTGGGCCCGGATCGGAAGATCGAGCTCGCGCTGGAGCTCGAACGGCTCGTCTGCGCCGGCGATCCCCGCATCCTCGGCGTGGAGATGGCCGAGTACGCGGACTCCATCGAGACCGCCGTGATCGCGTCCACCACCGGCATCCGCTCGATCAGCCGCGAGACCGGCTGCTCGCTCGCTGCCTACAGCCTCGCCGGAGTCGACGACGACGTGACGACCGGGTTCGGCTTCAGCGTCGGTCGAGGCCTCGACGACCTCGATCTGGAGGACACCGCGCGGCAGGCCGTCGAGCGGGCCGTTCGAATGCTGGGCGCCGGTCGGGCTCCCAGCCGCCGACTCACCGTGGTGTTCGACCCCTGGGTGACAGCCCAGTTCCTCTCGATCGTCGGTGAGTCGTTCTCCGGTTCCGAGGTGTTGAAGGGGCGTTCGTTCCTCGCCGACCGTGTCGGAGCGTCCATCGCCCCGCCGACCGTGACGCTCGTCGACGACCCCACCGACGGCCGCTGGCCCTCGGCCACCCCCTCCGACGCAGAAGGTCTCGCCACGCGCCGCAACGTGCTCATCGACGCCGGCGTGGTCAGCGGCTTCGTGCACGACGGGTACTCCGCGCGTGCGCTCGGCGCACGCTCGACGGGTTCGGCCGTTCGGCACGGCTTCAAGTCGACGCCGGGAGCAGGCACCCAGTCGATCTCGTTGCTTGCGGGTGACCACGACCCGGCGTCGATCCTCGCCGCCGTCGGCGACGGCATCTACATCTCCGATGTGCAGGGTCTCCACTCCGGCGTCAATCCCGTGTCGGGCGACTTCTCCACCGGCATCGAGGGCATGGTGATCCGGGGCGGCGAGTTGGCCGAGGCGGTCAAGGAGGTCACGATCGCGTCGACCCTCCAGCGGATGATGGCCGACATCTCGATGGTCGGGTCCGACCTCACGGCCATGCCGCTCGACGCGACCGGGGTCACCCTGGCCATCGCCGACGTCACGTTGTCGGGGAGCTGACGCCGTGACCGAGACAGGCATCGACCTGCGACAGCTCGCGTCCCGGGTCGCCGGTCAGGCCGCTTCCGGCGAACAGATCGACGTGATGGTCGGACACGGCCGGTCGACGTCGGTCAAGGTGTTCGGCGGTGAGGTCGAGTCCTTCACGTCCGCCGAGTCCTATGCCGTGGGCATCCGCGTGATCGCCGGCGGTCGGCAGGGCTTCGCGTCGGCGGGGTCGATCGATCCCGACGTGGTCGCGGAGACGCTGGCCGAGGCCCGCGACAACGTGACCTTCGGTGAGGTCGACGAGTTCTACGGTCTCGCCGAGCCCGATGGCATCGCTGCGACCGAACACGACCACTGGAACGAGGCCATCCTCGGCATCGACGCCCAGACCAAGATCGATCTGGCGCTCCGCCTCGAGGCGGACGTGCGAGCGCGGGACCCCCGTATCTCCGGCGTGCGGGTGGCCGCTTGGGGCGATTCCGCCGGCGAGGTTGCCTACGCCGCCTCCAACGGCATCTCCGTCTACGACCGCGGCACATCGTGCAGCATCGGCATCCAGGCGTTGGCCAACGACAACGGTGAGACCCAGACGGGGGCGGCCGGTGACGCCGCCCGCTCGCTCGAGGCGCTCGACGTCGAGCGCGTGATCGCCGACGCGGCCGATCGGGCGACCCGGCTGCTCGGCGCGACGAAGCCTCCGAGCGGCAAGATCTCGATCCTCCTCGAGCCCCGACTGGCGATGACCCTGCTCGGGATCGTGGCCGACATGGTCGACGGCGAGTCGGTCTTCAAGGGCCGATCACCCTTTGCCGACCGGGTGGGCGAGCAGATCGCCTCGCCGTTGCTGACCTTCGTCGACGATCCGACGGACTCCCGGTCGATCGCCGCCACCGCCTACGACGGCGAGGGTCTTGCGTGCCGGCGCAACGTGCTCATCGACGCCGGCAACCTCGGAGCGTTCCTGCACAACTCCTACACCGGGCGCCGCGCCGGTACGGCGTCGACGGGCTCGGCCCTGCGGGGCTCACGTTCGCTGCCGGGCGTCGGGGCGCAGGTGCTCGTGATGGAGCCCGGTGCCCGAAGCTTCGATGAACTGGTCGCATCGGTCGACCACGGGTTGTACGTCAGCGGGTTCAGCGGGCTCCACTCGGGTGTGAACCCCGTGTCGGGCGACTTCTCCGTCGGCGCCGACGGTCTGATGATCCGCAACGGTGCGATCGCGGAACCGGTGCGGGAGATGACGTTGGCCTCGACGATCCAGCGTCTGCTGCTCGACATCGTCGAGGTGGGTGGCGACCTCGAATGGCTGTCGTCGGGAGATGCTGCGGCCAGCCTCATCATCGCCGACGTGTCGATGAGCGGCGCCTGACCCATCGGCGTCACCGTCACCCCGACCCGTCACCCGGACCCGGACAACACGACCGTCATCGTCCCCGCGAGCACGGCATCGGCCACGTCGCCGACGTCGCCGAGCGGGACCGCGATCGTGGTGGCACCTTTCGTCGCCGCGACGACGAGGCCGTCGTCGACGATCACCTCGGACGCTCCCGACGACCCCAGTCCGAGCAGGGCGACCTGATCGCCGGGCCGGAGGTCGAGTGCTGCGGAGGTCCGGGGCACGGCGATGGCCTGCCGTCCCGGCGGGATCTGCGCTGCGATCTCCGATCGCCCACCGGCGGCGAACCGGCCGGAGGTCAGCACCTCACCGGCGCGAACGTCGGTTCGGAGCCGCCGGTCGTGGGGCGCAGCGGTGAGCGCGTCGGCGGGGACTGCGGAGCGGGGCACATCGCGCAGTTCGACGTCGGCGTCGTCGAGCTGCTCCCCGCCGGCGTGGTCGCCCACCACGACGGCAACCTGAGTGGTCGGCCCGAGCGCGGTCGCTCGCCGTGCGAGGTCGCGCTCGGCCCGTTCGATCCACACGATCGTGCCGACGGCGAGCACGGCGACGAGCGACCAGTAGGCCGCTGGTGACCGCAGCCGGACGCGGAGCGGGGTGCGCATCCGGCGACGGCGATGGCGTCGACGACGATGCGACGCAGGGCCAGGTGCAGGGGTCGGTCGGGTGGTGATCGCTCGGGTGCGCACGGGCGCGGGCCTTCCTCACGGCGTCGTGAAGGGGAAGGTCGGGGCCGCTCCGGGAGGAGCGGCGAGCGCACCTACGGTGCGAACAGCTCTTCGGCGGGCGGCGTACCGTCGGGCAGCGTCAGGATCTCGACGCCGTCGGAGGTGACGAGGAGCGTGTGCTCGAACTGGGCGCATCGCTGGCCCGACAAGGTGACCGCGGTCCAGTCGTCGTCCCACACGTAGAGGGCGGGACTGCCGATCGTGATCATCGGTTCGATCGTGAAGGTCATGCCCTCCTCGATGACCGTACGGGCACTCGCCTGGTAGTAGTGCGGGATCTGCAGGCTGGTGTGGAACTGATCGCCGATGCCGTGTCCGATGAACTCACGAACGACGCCGTAGTTGCCGCCCTTGACGGCCGCCTCGATGGCGCGGCCGATCTCGTTGATGCGCGAACCCGGGCGAACCGTGGCGATGCCGGCGTGCATCGCCTGGCGGGTGATGCGGATGAGGTCCCTCGACGCGTGGTCGACCTCGCCGACCACGAAGGTGGCGTTGGTGTCGCCGTGGACCCCTTCGATGAACGCCGTGACGTCGACGTTCACGACGTCGCCCTCGAGGAGCTTGCGGCTGTCGGGGATGCCGTGGCAGATGACCTCGTTGACCGAGGTGCAGAGCGACTTGGGGAACCCCCGGTAGTTGAGCGGACTCGGGTAGGCGCCCCGGGCAATGCAGGCGTCGTGGCCGATCCGGTCGAGTTCGTCGGTCGTGACGCCGGCAGCGACCGCCGTGCCGACCTCGATGAGCACCTCGGCGGCGACGCGACCGGCGATCCGCATGTGCTCGATCTCCTCGGGCGTGCGCACGGCGCGGCTGGCGCGCGATGACGGCTCGCCGGTGAGCGCGTACTCGGGGCGGGCGATCCCGGCGGGGACGGTGCGCCGAGGGCTCACCATGCCCGGCTTGACGGGCGCCGATGGGGGAGGATCGAGAAGTGCGGTGCGGTGCTTGCGTCGTGCCATGTGGAGGCCAGGCTACGTCGAGGACGCCGGCGAGGTGGTCGCGGGGGTCGCGGGCGTCGATGACGACGAGCTCGAGTCGCTCGACGAGGAACTGCCCGAGTCCGACGACGTCGAGGATCCGGAGTCGCTCGACGGGGTCGTCGAGGTGGACGCGCTCGACGACTTCGAGGCCGATCCACCGCCGCGGCTGTCGGTCTTGTAGAACCCGGAGCCCTTGAAGCTGATGCCGACGGCGCTGAAGACCTTGCGCAGGTCGCCCTGGCAGTTCGGGCACACGGTGAGGGCATCCTCGGAGAAGGACTGGTGGATCTCGAACTCGTGACCGCAGTCCTTGCAGCGATAGTCGTAGGTCGGCATTGCAGTTACTCCTGGAGACGAGGGTGTTGGCACTCCCGAGACGCGAGTGCCAACGATACTCACGCGGCATCCATTCCGTCACACCGGAACGTCGGAAGAACTCGCCGGAAAGCTCACGATTGCCCACGAATTGGCGATTGACACCCGAGGCCCGTTCTTTACGGTGGCGACTAAGGTCGCAGTCGAGGAGTTTCCCCATGAGCACGAACCGTGTCGTTCGCAAAGCAGTCATCCCCGCCGCCGGTCTCGGCACGCGATTCCTTCCGGCCACCAAGGCCCAGCCGAAGGAGATGCTGCCCGTTGTCGACCGTCCGTCGATCCAGTACGTGGTCGAGGAGGCCGTCGCTGCCGGCATCGACGACATCCTGATCATCACGGGTCGCAACAAGCGCAGCCTCGAGGACCACTTCGATCGCAACTTCGAGCTCGAGTACCACCTCGCCGAGAAGGGCAAGACCGACGATCTCGCCGACGTGATCGAGCTGGCGGATCTCGCCGACATCCATTACGTCCGCCAGGGCGAGCCGCTGGGCCTCGGCCACGCGGTGTCGGTCGCGCGGAAGCACGTGGGCAACAACCCGTTCGTGGTGCTCCTCGGCGACGACATCATGCATCAGCGTTCCCACCTGCTGAAGGACATGATCGCCACCTACGAGGAGACCGGCGCATCGACCGTGGCGCTGATGGAGGTCGAGCCCTCGGCGATCAGCGCCTACGGCTGTGCCGCTCCGGAGGATCGTCAGGGCCCGCTCTGCAACATCGTCGACGTCGTCGAGAAGCCGAAGGCCGAGGACGCGCCGTCGAACCTCGCGATCGTGGGTCGTTACCTGTTCACCCCGGCGATCTTCGACGCCATCGAACAGGTGCAGCCCGGTGTCGGCGGCGAGATCCAGCTGACCGACGCGATCGGTCTGCTGCTCAAGGACGAACCGGTCAAGGGTCAGATCTTCGAAGAGGGTCGCTTCGACATCGGCAACAAGATCGAATACCTGCGGGCCACCGTCGAGCTGGCCCTCGAGCGCGACGATCTCGGGCCGGAGTTCCGTCACGTGCTCAGCGAGATCATCAAGCGCCACGGCATCGTCTGACGTCGAGGCGTAGCGCCGCGGCGTAGCGTGGCCGGATGATCAGTCGCGCCGACGCCCTTCGTCACGTGCTCGAACGCGTGGCGCCCCTGTCGCCGGTCGAGGTGGAGGTCGCTTCGGCAGCCGGCCTGGTGCTCGCCGAGGACGTCACGGCGTCGCGTCCGGTCCCGCCGTTCGCCAACACCGCCATGGACGGCATCGCGGTCCGCGCCGCGGACACGCACCACGGAGCGGTCCTGCGACTCGTCGGCACGGTCGCTGCCGGCGACAGCGGCGCGATCGAGGTGGGCCGGGGCCAAGCCGTGCGCATCATGACCGGGGCGCCG
>Ga0116186_1001493_pt1 | contig 23030 bp, 23 predicted proteins | sample AD_JPNNA4_MetaG_FD_89806 | JGI IMG/M metagenome (GOLD analysis project Ga0116186, IMG submission 89806) | Active sludge microbial communities of municipal wastewater-treating anaerobic digesters from Japan - AD_JPNNA4_MetaG | ecosystem: Engineered > Bioreactor > Anaerobic > Digestate | place...
CTGGGCAGCCCCCGGCAGGAGAGGCATGAGAGGCTGGATGCATCCACCACAGTACACTCCTATGTCAGCAATGAGGACAAGGCGCTGCTCATGAACCGGGCCCGATTCATCCTCAGCCGCTCCGGCTACACCACCATGATGGAGCTCGCAGAGCTCGACAAGAAGCACGCATTGCTTACGCCAACTCCGGGCCAGACGGAGCAGGAGTACCTCTCCCACTACTATGCCCGCGAGGGCTGGTTTTTATCCCGCAGCCAGTACCGCCTCCGCCTGGCGGAGGATGTGGTGGAGGCAGCCGGGTACAGCGGCTTTCCTGAGATGGCCAAGACGGAAGAGAATGTCAAGAGGCTGTACCGGGATGTGCTGGCGCGACATCTGGAATGAAAGAGCAAATGCCTAACCTGTAATTGCATTTCCGAAAATTGCTTATATCCTCATGCCGTTAATGATGCAATCCTGAATCCGGCTGTCCAGGAGTGGAAAGCTTGTTTAATACCCAAAGGAAGAATGAAAAGGGAGAGGTTGAGGTGGCGATCTGCCCACTCTGCAACTTGAGGGTCGAATTCATAGGCGCCCCCATGGTGAGATGTTACAGCACGGGTGAGACCTACGACCCGGAGGAGATCTTATGGGTCCTGGAATCAAAAGTCCCTAAAGATATCGCATACGATGTGGAGAATATCAGAGGAAACGACCAGGAGCAGGATTTCCTGCCCAATGCACATCGAGGTGATGACGAAAGAGAATGCTGATTATTCTCTTCCATATTTTCTATTCTACGCTGCTCTTTCGTCTCAGACTTTAAATCTATTCGGCTCTATTTCCAACTGCATTATTCCCTGAGATGGGCAAAACGATGGACAGCTTCTGAACCGGCGAGGGCGGCCAGGCTTCTAGGAAGAATCGGTCTCCTTATCTCGCCGCAACCTTCCCCGAGCAAGGGAGGCGAAGATGCCCAGAAGGCATAAGAGAGATGAGACGGCGAAGGCCACCCTCACTGCGGCCAGGAACTGGGGGTAGTAGGCCGGACTGATCTCCGCCGCCCCCAGATAAAATGAGAAGACCATCATGGCAAAGCTCATGCTTCCCACCTGTCCCACCAGACGCATGGTTCCCAGAGTCGCCGATCCTACGCCGTAGTGGCGCGGCTGTACCGAGGACATGATGGCATTGGTATTGGGGGTGGTGAAGAGGGCCAGGCCCAGGCCCAGGAGCATGAGGTTGATGGAGATGGCCGGAAGGCCCGTCTCATTATCGAGAAATGCAAATGCCAAAACGGAGAGGAATGTCAGGGCCATCCCTGCCGAGGCCACCAGCCGGGGCTCCATGCGGTCGGATAGCTTTCCGGTGTAGGGGGATAGGACGGTCATCACCGCCGGCTGCAATAGCATGACCAGTCCCGCCTGGTCCGGGCCAAGCCCCTTGATGTACTGGAGGTACAGGCTCATGAGAAAGGTTATGGCGAATGTGGCGCCGTAGCTGATCAGGGCGGCCAGATTGGAGAAGAGAAATACCCGGTTGCTCTTGAAGAGGTTGATATCCAGCACCGGGCTCTTTACTCCGGACTCTGAGCGTATGAGCAGGGGCAGCATGGCCGCGCCGGCCAGGACCAGCGCGACGCCCTGCGGGGTAGGCAGAAGGGTGAAGCCGTACATCAGAGAGACCAGCATCAGGGTGTAGATGGCCGATCCTTTGAGGTCGAAGCTCTCTCCACTCTCCCCAGCCCACTCGCCCTTCAGTCGGATCAGGCCCAGGGCGAGAGGAATCAGCCCCAGGGGCACATTGACCAGAAAGAGGCTCCTCCAGCCCAGATATTGAGTCAGCATTCCACCCAGAAAAGGCCCCAGGGTGAGGCCCAGATAGACGCTGGCAGCATTGATCCCCAGGACCTTTCCTCTCTCCTGGAGGGGAAATACATTGACCAGTATTGCCGTTCCCGTGCCGAAGATCATAGCTGCGCCGATTCCCTGCAGCACCCGGGAGAGTATGAGTATGGCAGCGGATGGCGAAGCAAAAGCCAGCAGCGAGGATGTGGTGAAGAAGAACAGGCCGGCCAAAAAGATTTTTTTCATCCCCAAAATATCAGCCAGCTTTCCCAGGGGCACCATGAAGACGGCAGAGGAGAGCAGATAGCTGGTGGCAATCCAGCCCAGGAGGACGGCATTCATGGAAAACTCCTCTCCTATTGCCGGGAGGGCGATGTTGATTGATGAGGCCATGAAGGGCGGCAGGAATGCGGTGAGGGTAGCGATTATAAGGGCACAGCTTCTGGTATCCGAATCCGAGCAAGTTTTGGGCTGCCAAGTCATCAATTGATATTCCTCTCTCTGCCAGCATTAGAGCAAGCTCTATGCACAGTTGGGCCTCTTATTGTCACCTCTGGCCATAAAAGCTGCGCGGGATCTAGCTCAATTCAGCCCAGGATATAATGGCTTCGGGGGGCCTTGAGGTCTATATCACCGCCATCTCCGATGGCCTGCTCTATCAGCCGAGAAGCACTTTAGGAGGAGGGAAAATAAATGCTTCAGGCCGGTAATTGGCGGCGGAAAATGGCTCGATTTGAATTCCAGGACGAAAAGCAACTCAATCCCGGCCTGATCCTGGAGGATCGGGCTGCGCTTCGCCCCGTAAAAGGCTAAAACTCACCTAAGGTGAACTGATCCTGGAGATGGATCTCCTTGGACCTGTGATCTATCAGGAGCATATCCATGAGCTGAAATGCGTTTTTCACCGATTTGGATCGGGCATGATTATTGAAGTATATCCTGACCTTGGCCCCTTTGAGCTCTGCCTGGCTGATGCGAGGGACCCAGGGCTCAAGCTGCTCTTGGCTGTAGAGATAGTCGTATCTGTTCAGCCTGTGATCGCACTCTTTCTCGCCCCCATACCAAATATCATGGTTGCGGCCATGAAAGCGGATATAAGCATGATCCGCAGTCAGCTCTGTTCCTGGATGAATGCCCGGTCCATCGATATGGACGCAGGCGACATTCCTCTCCCTCAGAAGCTCCAGTGCAGCAGGATCTATGCCACTCCTGTCCCGGTCCAGCCAGCCCTGATGCCTGAACTCAACGGCATAGCTGAAATCTCCCCAGGAGAGGGCATCCAGAACCCCTTTCAGCATTTGGAGGGAAGATGGCTCCTTCTTGAAGTGGGGAGAGAGCTGCAAGAGCAGCCCGCCAAGAAGATTCGATTCTGCCAGAGGTCGGACACAGCTTTTCTCAAAGGAGGTCGCCCAAAAGACGGCCCTCTCAAGGTCTCCTTCCACCATTGCCCTGTGAGTTACAAGCTGGGGCACTTTAAGCGAGTACTCGAAGCCCTGCCGCACTCTGCCTTTCTTTATCCAGGACTGTACCTGCCCCTCTCCCGGCGGCCTGTAGAAGCTGCTGTTGATCTCCACGGTCTTGAAGAACTGGGAGTAATAGCCGAGCCAATCCCCTTTCTTTCCGGCCAACTCCAGGGGATAAAATTTGCCCACCCAGTCGTCATAAGACCAGCCGCTGCAGCCCACCAGGATTGTCATAGCCAAGGCCCTTGCTATTTATCATCTGCCCACTAAATCTGCCTTCCTATTAGGCGTTTTGCCCTTCTTTTTCATTGCCTCGATCATGACCGCCTGCTATGGATTCGATTTTATTTTGAACGCCGGAATACAGGCCGAATAGATTCTCCAGGGCAGGAATAGCGCAGAAGACTGATGATGGAAGAGGAACAATGCTTAAGCTCCTGGAATAGCTATCTTTCTTCAGATGAATTTCGAGGCCATCAAGAACCATGGAGACCTGCAGATCGTCTCAAGAGAGGTCATCTGGCAGGACTTTGAGGAGCTGGCCGCCTATATCTTCAGCCAGAACGATTTCCAGGTTCAGATCAGAATGATAAAGAGATCGAAGAAGAAACGAAGGCAATATGATGTCATCGCCAAGAAGGGCAGCAGGACAATATTGGCGGAGTGCAAGAAATGGGCCGGCAACCGCCATCGCCTATCGGCATTAAGAGCCGCAGTCCGAAAGCATTGGGAGAGATCGGAGTTCTACAGGTACCTGACCGACGAGACCGTCTTCCCCATCATAGTGACACTCCTGGAAGAAGAGATTCTGCTGTTCGAGGGAATGCCGGTAGTTCCTATCTGCAAGCTCAATTCGTTTTTAAATGAGATGGAACGGGGGCTTTGCCAGTTTGAGTGAGATGCAGGATCTAACCCTAGCACCCTTCTGTCACAGCCGCTGATTCGCCCTCAATTATGGATGCCCGTCTGTCAACTCCTGAATGGGAGATTGTGAAGTCTGAAAATTGCTGATGAGATCATCGAACAGAGAATATGAATTGCGATACCAAATCCTCAGGCACTGCAACCTCTCTTGACGGATCATGGCAAGCAATCCAGGAATTGATGCCTGTGCAAACGGCATAGACCTCGCTCTTTTCCTTGAGGCCGGAAGCAATTATCCGAGCTATATCTTCCTTGTTCTTGATCCTGATGGAGTAAGCCATCTCAATTGCGCTGAGCTGTGCATGAGCGCGCTCCAGAATCTCATCCATAAATGATGAGATGGATCCTTGAGGCTTAAGGCTTTTTCATCAGAGACATCTCAGATGAGTCGAATCAGGTCCGCAAAACGATTAAAAGTCTGCCGGAAGGATGTTCAGGAATCCCTGGCGGGCTGCTGGCGGGCGTCTGGCTAATGCGGTGCATATTCATCACTCCAGGAATGAGCCGGGCCTGGATATCAACTTTCAAGAATGGACCTGGAGCTGGAAACGGGAGGATTAGACCATAAAAAAGAGATTGGGACAGCCTTGAAGAGGGCAAAATGCAGGGCTAAAATGAGGTAGGGAGTTTGTGGCTTTCTGGATTTGCGATTGGAGCAGGGCAGATGCATTTTCATATGCCGTCCTCCAGGCCTTTTATAAAATCGGTTCGAAGGTCTAAAGGGAAACTATTTAATTTCCCAACTGAATCATATTAAGGGGATATCATATGAATTATCATATTGCATTGATCATGCTTGTTTTCTGTCTGGGCTGTATTGCGGTCGGGACGGCTCACAATGATTTTTCGTTCTCGTCTCCCCAGGAGCAGAGATATGGGCCTGATTATTTGGATCTCTATTACCAGGGATACTATTGTCCGCCGTATTGGAGCTATCCATATGTTCCGGCAAAAGCTGCAGTGCAGGCCACAAGAGAGCGTCTTTGGGCCAATAAGTTTGTCAATCCTAATTCAGTACATTGGCGGGTACAGCAAAGCAAGGAACGTCTCTGGGCGGTCAAGAATCCATGCTATGGATGCTACAATGATTGCGGATGGAGGAAGACAAGCAGTCCTTGGGATGATAGGTGCTGAAAGCCGGACATTGGAAGCCAGGCTGGCACAGTGAGCATCACCATGCAAGCAATACGAGAAGGAGCAGGAATCGCCATATCCTCCCTTCATTTCGGATCTCTTTTTATAGCCGTATATCCCGCTCTTACGAGTATTCCATTTGCATCCTCAATAACCATTTCAGTGATGGAGGAGGGAGAATAATCCTTCTAGCCAGTCCGATCCAGGCGGCTTTGGCTCCATTCCTGCCACAATTGCTGTGCTTGCATGCTATCTAATCTAAGTCTAAATCCGCGGAGTCTGTCATAGCCCTCTCCAACTCCCGGGCCACCATCGCCTGAGCCATCCTCTTCTGAACCGTCCCCACCAGAGCGGCAGCGGCTCTCTTGCGAGAGTATTCATCCACCCGCCAGTCCAGCCCCTCATATCCCACATCCATGAGCATCAGCCCATCCGCAGGAGCAGTGGGAGCACCGTGATTGGACTCTGGGCGCAGCAGCTCAGAGAACCAGGCCCAATCCTTCTGGCCCGCCCCCATCTTCTCCAGAGCGCCAACGATTTTTCGCACCATATTCCAGAGAAAGCCATCCGCTCTGATGTCGAAGATGAATAGCCCGCCCTCTTCGCGGATCTCCAGCTTGCTCACCGTCTTTATCGTGCCAACCTTGGAGGAAGAGAAATTCCTGAAATCATGCTGGCCTAAAAGCTGCTCCGCCGCGCCCTGCATGGCCTCCAGATCCAGTCCAGGATGCCAGAGCAGGTATCGATACTCCCGCCACTGGGCGTTCCAGCGGGCGCTAAAACCTATGGGCGCCACGGCCCAGGCCCAGCTCCAGATGTCGCGGGGCAGCCGGCCGTTCACACATCGGGGCCGGGCCAGGGTGGCCTTGTCCTCGTCGATCCAAAAGTCGATCACCTGGCCCAGAGCGGAGACCCCCCGGTCCGTCCGCCCGGCATAGCAAAAGTCGCCGTGGATGACCCCGATCTGGGAGAGCGCCCGTCTGACCTCGGAATCGACAGTGACCAGGTCCGGCTGGCGCTGAAAGCCATAGTAGGCCTCCCCCAGATAAGCCAGCTTCAGGGCGATCTTCATCTATACTTCTCTGGGATCGGTGATATAGCCGGTGATGGCGCTGGCACCGGCTGTGGCCGGCGATGCCAGATAGACATAGGCCTGGGGGCTGCCCTGCCTTCCTACGAAGTTGCGGTTGGATGTGGCCAGGCAGCGCTCGCCGGCTCCCAGGAGCCCGAAGCTTCCCCCCATGCAGGGACCGCAGCAGGCAGACTCCACCATGGCCCCCGCCTCCATGAACCTCTCCACCAGTCCGGCGCGAAGAGCCTTCATATACTCTATTCGGCTGGCAGGGACCACGATCATACGCACGCCCTTGGCCAGGGGCTCCCCCTTCATCATCTGGGAGGCCAGGAGCAAGTCCTCGAAGCGACCGTTGGTGCACGATCCCAGGAAGACCTGATCGATCCTGGTCTCCGGCAGTTCGCTGATGGGCTTGACGTTGTCCACATTATGGGGCAGGGCCACCTGGGGCTCGATCTGGCTCACATCCCAGGCCCGCTTGGAAAGGAGCGCATCCTCATCGCTTTCGGCAATTCTCTCTTTGATTGCCGCCCTGTCTTTCACCCGCTCTTCCAGATATCTTATCGCCGTCTGGTCGGCGTCAAATATTCCCGCTTTGGCCCCCATCTCAATGGCCATATTGGAGACTGTCATCCTCTCCGGGATGCTCATCCTCTCGGCCGCCTCGCCCTTGAACTCACAGGCCAGGTAGTTTGCTCCGTCCGCACCGATATCGCCTATGATCCGGAGCACCACATCCTTGGCTGTCACCCTTTCTGCCAGCCGGCCATTCAAGATCAGCTGCAATGTCTGGGGAACCATGAACCAGAGCTTGCCGGTGGCGAAGACCGAAGCCATGTCCGTCGATCCTATGCCTGTGGCAAAGGCTCCCAGGGCCCCATAGGTGCAGGTATGCGAGTCCGTGCCTAAGATTATATTCCCTGGGAGGACATGCCCCATCTCCGGCATGACCTGATGGCATACCCCGCAGAAGATGTCATAATTGAGTATGGACTGCTCCTGCGCGAATTTGCGCAGCATTATATGATTCTCCGCCGCCTTGAGGCTGTCTGCCGGCACCTGATGATCGAAGAGCATGACTATCCTGGCCGGATCCCAAACCTTGCCCTCCCGGCCCGCAATCTCATAAAATCCCTTGACCGCCAGCGGTCCGGTGATATCATGGATCATGGCCTTGTCAACCTTGGCCATGACGAATTCACCAGCTCTTGCCTCTTTTCCTGATGCTTTAGAGAATATCTTCTCCGACAGGGTCTGTCCGCTCATGTCAAGGGCCATCTCATCCATGATAAATAAATCTTGACCTTCTCACAAGATCTTTCCATTTTCCTCATCAGATGAAAACTCTTCAGACCATTTCAAAGGCTTTAAATAAATAAGACAATATCAACGATGTACACAAGAATACAATTTAGTCAAGGAATGGAGTGTCCGGGAAATGAAGATCAAGTATCTGCTCGACGAGGAAGAGATCCCCAAGAAGTGGTACAATGTAGCCGCCGATATGCCCACCCCCCTCAGCCCCCCTCTGCATCCGGGTACGCTGGAGCCCCTCAAGGCCGAGGACATGGAGATGATCTTTCCCAAAGCCCTGATCCGGCAGGAGATGAGCACCGATCGCTGGATCGACATCCCCGAGGAGGTGCGGGAGATCTACCGGCTCTGGAGGCCCACGCCGCTGTACCGCGCCGCAGGCCTGGAGAAGGTTCTCAAGACCCCGGCCAGGATCTACTATAAGTACGAGGGGGTCAGCCCGGCCGGCAGCCACAAGCCCAACACTGCCGTCCCCCAAGCCTACTACAATATGAAGGAGGGCATAGAGCGGCTGGCCACGGAAACGGGAGCCGGTCAGTGGGGCTCGGCCCTTTCTCTGGCTACCTGCCTCTTCGGCCTTAAATGCACCGTCTATATGGTCCGCTCCAGTTTTGACAGCAAGCCCTACAGAAAGAGCGCCATGCGGGTCTGGGGGGCGGAGTGCTTCTCCAGCCCATCAGATAAGACCGAGTTCGGCAGAAAGGTCCTGGCAGAGATGCCTGATACGCCAGGCTCTTTGGGCATAGCCATATCCGAGGCAGTGGAGGATGCGGCGACCCACAATGACACCAATTACTCACTGGGATCGGTGCTCAATCACGTCCTGCTGCATCAGACCGTGGAGGGCCTGGAGCTGCAAAAGCAGTTCGCTCTGGCCGACGACTATCCTGATGTCATGTTCGGCTGCTGCGGCGGTGGCAGCAACTTCCCAGGGATGGTCTTCCCCTTCATACCGGACAAGATGAAGGACAAGAAGGATCTGCGCCTGGTGGCCTGCGAGCCCTCCGCCTGCCCCACCCTGACCAAGGGGCTCTATGCCTACGACTTCGGCGATACCGCGGGCATGGCCCCGGTGATCAAGATGTTCACTCTGGGCCACGATTTCATCCCGCCCGGAATTCATGCTGGTGGCCTGCGCTATCATGGGGATGCACCACTGCTATGCAATCTGGTGCACGACGGACTGATCGAGGCCACTGCACTGCAGCAGACCGAGGTCTTCGAGGCGGCTACGCTCTTTGCCCGGGCTGAAGGCATAATTCCTGCCCCGGAGGCTTCTCATGCCATCAAGCCGGCCATAGACGAGGCCAGAAGGTGCAAAGAAAGCGGCGAGACCAAGACCATATTCATCTCCCTGTCCGGCCACGGGCAATTCGATCTAGCCGCCTATGATGCCTACAACGACGGCAAGCTCGTCGACTACGAGTATCCCGCCGATCTGGTGCGCCAGTCCCTGGCCAAGCTGCCCAAGGTATGAGCCAGGAGAGGAGGGCAAAGATAGGATTTCTCATCAATCCAATAGCTGGCATGGGCGGCAAGGTTGGTCTGAAGGGAACGGACGGCCTGGCCGGCCTGGCTCTGGCCAAAGGGGCCATTCCTCAATCGGAGGAGAGAGCCAGAGCATGCCTTCAATCCCCCATCTGGAGGTCGATTGACATTCAATTTTTTGCTGCCGGGGGAAGCATGGGGGAGAACCTTCTGGCCAGCCGCGACATAGCACATGAGGTAATTTTCCGGCCACCCAATCAATCCGGGCCGGCTGATACCATAGCCGCCTGCCGGGAGTTCTGGAAAAGAGGTGTGGATCTCATCCTCTTTTGTGGCGGGGATGGAACGGCAAGGGATGTTGCCTCGGCAAGCCGCAACATGCCCATGCTGGGCATCCCAGCCGGAGTTAAGATGCACTCCGGGGTATTTGCCGTCAGCCCCCAGGCGGCGGCGGAGTTGGCTGTCAGATATCTGAGGGGAGAAATAAAATTGAGGCAGACGGAGATAGTCGATGTGGACGAGGATCTTTATCGGTCAGGAGAGCTGGCCACCCGGCTTTATGCTGCTGCCCTAACTCCCTACCAACCGGCCCTGGTCCAGGAGAGAAAGAGGATCTACCTTTCCGGAGACGAAGAGGAATTCAAGGATCAGATCGCTCTCTTCGCCGCCGAGTTCATGAGAGACGGATCGGCCTATATCATCGGGGCGGGAACTACAACTGCCAGGATAGCAGAGAGACTGGGCCTGGAAAAGACGCTTCTGGGAGTGGATGTGATCCAGAACGGCCGTCTGGTTCAGAAGGACACATCAGAGAATGACCTGCTGGCCCTGCTGGATAAAGAGGCAAGGGTAAAGATAATCGTCAGCCCCATTGGAGCCCAGGGATTTATACTGGGCCGAGGCAGCCAGCAGATCAGCCCTGCCGTATTGAGGCGGGTGGGCGAGGAAAATCTGATCATAGTCTCCACCCCCCATAAGATGGCAGAGATACCTCGTCTGCTGGTGGACACAGGGGACGCCGATCTGGATCGCATTCTGGCCAAAAAAAGATTGGTCGTCATCGGCTACCGTATGGCCCAGAGAAAGGAGACAGCTGCTGCTTCACTCTGCTGATCGGATTCCTATCAATGCGGCAGCTCCGCATGAACAGATTTATATTTTCAGAGAAGGGGATAGATATTATGAATGGCCTTTTCCTGATTGTTTTAGTGTCTCTAATCCAGTCCCCTCAATTCGACATGCAAGGGACCATAATCAGAGTCAACTCTCCCAGCAGCTTGGTTATAGGCAATGATACGGTCAATAAGACTGTGATTCTGGATGGGGTAGACTCCTCCGGCCTGAATAATTTAAAGTATAACTATTTGATGAGAGATCTTCAGGAATATCTGCCAAAAAAGAGCGTACTGGTCAATGGCACTAATGTCTATTTCGATCTGGTGGGCAGCTATAATGCCCGGAGCATCAATGATTTTATTGAGAATAAGATCTCCGATCTGGAAGAGATGCCGGATTTATTTTGTGAAGGATATGACTGCTGGATCTATTCCTAGCTAAACTATATCACTGGGTATAATAATTCCAGGTATAGATAATATAATCGCCGTAGAGTATCCATATCAGAACAAATATTCCAAAAATAATATATAGGTTGGTGATATACACCAACCACTGCAGAAGACGCATCTTCTTTTCGGGCGTCCCAAACCAGTCTTTTGCCTTTCGCTCAAACCAGTTGGCCATCGTCAAGGATCACGCAGTCGCCTTGGCCGCGGCTTCCATCTCCGCTAGCTTCTTGGCTTCCTCTGCTGCCGCTTTCCTCTCGGACTTGCCCTTGAGCATCTTCATCTTGACCAGGTTGTCCCTCTCCATCTCCTCCAAGGCCATGCTGATGAACTTGATGGTGTCCTTGAGATCAGGAACCACCTTGAACTCCAGAGCATTGACACGCCTCTTAGTGCTGTCGATATCCTCGACCAGCCTGATCATGGCGGTCTCAACCTCTGCAGCCAGGATGATCTTATCCAGGAGCTTCTCATAGGAATCAGCCGCTTCGTCAATAGCCGCACTGGTCCCAATGATGCCGTAGCCTCGCTCGAACATCTTCTTTTGCACGGCCTCTGCCGCGATCTTGGGAACCACTACGCCCATGATGTTTCTGGATTCAAGCTGTATGGTCGGCTCCTTTTGCAGGGAGTAAGCCACGCTGTTGATGGCAACTGTGCCCTCCACAGCAGTGGCCATTTGAAGCCTCTGCTCGGCTACGAGCAGAGCCTCAACCAGCTCTTTCCTGACTGTCCTGGCCTTGTTCAGCACCTCGAAGAACTCAATCATGAGACCGTCGCGCTTCATTTTGAGGAGCGAGTGACCAGTTATGGCGACCTTCATCCTTCTCTTAAGGGCGATCAGCACTGCCCTGGTCGGTTTTGTTCCTCGAATTACAGGCATGGTCTCACTCTGCTTTCTTCGCTGCGCTGGCGTACTTGGGATGGTATTGCTTGATGTATTTGTCGTCAACCCTGGTGAGCATGGCCTCTGGCAGATCTGCCAGGAGATCCCATCCGATCTGGAGGGTATCGAAGATAGACCTATCCTCGTCTCTGCCCTGATTGACGAATCTCTTCTCGAACTTATCGGCGAACTCAAGGACCAGCTTATCGCGTTCGGAGAGAGCCTCCTTGCCCACGATGGCTGCCAGGCCGCGCAGATCGTTGCCCTCTGCATAGTAAGCATAGAGCTGATCTGATACCGCCCGGTGATCCTCGCGGGTGTGGCCCTTGCCGATACCGGAGTTCATCAGCCGGGAGAGCGATGGTCTGATGTCCACAGGGGGATAAATGCCCTTTCTGTGCAGCTCTCGGGAGATGATGATCTGGCCTTCGGTGATATATCCAGACAGGTCCGGGATGGGGTGGGTGATATCATCGCCGGGCGTGGTCAGGATGGGGAACTGGGTGATAGATCCTTTCTTGCCCCTGATGATTCCCGCCCTCTCGTACTGGATGGCGAGGTCGGTATACATGTATCCGGGATAGCCGCGTCGTCCGGGCACCTCTTCACGAGCTGCGCCCATCTGTCGGAGAGACTCGCAATAGTTGGTCATGTCCGTGTAGATGATCAGCACGTGCATGTCCAGGTCGAATGCCAGATACTCGGCGGTGGTCAGTCCTAACCTCGGAGTGAGAATCCTCTCCACAGCCGGATCGTCGGCCAGATTGAGGAACACCACAGCCCTCTCCAGAGCGCCGGTTCTCTCGAAGTCGGCCAGGAAGTGCTGGGCCTCTTCGTTAGTGATTCCCATAGCGCAGAAGATAACTGCGAAGGACTCGGCTTCGCCTAGAGCCTTGGCCTGTCTGGCGATCTGCAGAGCGACGTCATTGTGGGGCAGACCTGCACCGGAGAAGATGGGCAGCTTCTGGCCGCGCACCAGGGTGTTGGTGCCGTCGATGGTAGAAATGCCGGTCTGGATAAACGCACGAGGCTTCTCCCGGGAGGCGGGATTGATGGCCGCTCCTGCGATATCCCTCAATACTTCGGGCACGATTTCCGGGCCGCCGTCTCTGGGCCGTCCGGATCCGGACAGAACCCGTCCCACGATAGCCGGAGACAGTGGCATCTTGATGACGTCTCCGGTAAAGCTGACTGCACTCTCCTTGGACAGACCGCCGGTTCCCTCGAATACCTGAATAACCACGATTTCATCAGAGGTATCCAGCACCTGTCCTCTCTTCAGCTCTCCACCAGTCCTGATCTCGACGAGCTCATTATAGCCCACTGGCTCGGTCTTCTCAACGAAGATGAGTGGTCCGGAGATCTCAGTAATAGTCTTGTATTCCTTGGTCATTTTGAACCCTCCTCACTTCAGCGCCTTGAACTCGGCTTCCATCTGAGCCATAACCTTTGCCAGGATGGGCTCATACTCTGCCTCCAGCCTCACCTTGGCCAGAGCATCCTTGGATGGAACGGATGTGATCTGGGCCACGGGTATGCCCTTCTGAACTGCATCGAAGGCCAGATCCCTGTACTTGAGAATGGCTTCCAGGAGGTCGAACTGCTTCTTGTATGGCGCAAAGGTATCCACGGGGTGGAATGCGCTCTGGGCCAGCCAGAAGTTGATGATCATCCTGGCCACTTCCAGTGTGATCTGCTGATCTTCAGGCAGGGCATCGGAACCGACGAGCATCACGATCTCTTCCAGCTCGGCGTTCTCCTGCAGTATGGCCATGGCCCGTCTCTTGTTCCTATTCCAGTTCGGGCTGACATTCTCCACGAACCAGGGTTCAAGGGTCTGGTCATACAGGGAGTAGGAATCCAGCCAGTTGATGGATGGGAAGTGCCTGCGCTGTGTCAGCTTGGAGTCGAGGGCCCAGAATACCTTGACCATTCTCAGGGTGTTCTGAGTAACCGGCTCGGTGAAGTCTCCGCCTGCCGGGGAAACTGCTCCCACGATGCTGACTGAACCTTGGCCGCCGTTGAGAACTGCCGCACGACCGGCACGCTCATAGAAGTCAGCCAGTCTGGCGCCAAGGTATGCAGGATAGCCTTCCTCACCAGGCATCTCTTCCAGACGGGAGCCCATCTCTCTCATGGCCTCTGCCCACCGGGATGTGGAGTCAGCAGTCATGAGGCAGTCGTAGCCCATATCTCTGTAGTACTCTGCTGTGGTCATTCCGGTGTAAATGGAAGCCTCACGGGCCGCCACAGGCATATTGGAGGTATTGGCGTAAACAATGGATCTCTCCATCAGGGGCCTGCCGGTCCTGGGGTCCTGCAGCTCGGGGAACTCATGGAGCAGATCGGCCATCTCATTGCCGCGCTCGCCGCATCCCACATAAATCACAATGTCCACATCTGCCCACTTGGACAGGGTCTGCTGCATAACCGTCTTTCCGGTGCCGAAGCCTCCGGGAATGGCTGCCGTTCCGCCCTTGGCCAAGGAGAAGAATCCGTCAACTACTCTCTGTCCTGTTCTGAGGGGGATGGTCGGTGCCAGCTTCTCGGTAACGGGTCGAGCCTGTCTTACCGGCCACTTATGCATCATGGTCAGTTCAGTGCCGTCCTCCAAGACGCAGACAGTCTCATCTACAGTGAAGTTTCCTCCGTGGATCTCCTTAATGGCGCCGCCCTTCATCTTGGGTGGGACCATGATCTTGTGATTGATGAGCAGCTGCTCCTGAACCTCACCGAAGGCCTGGCCTGGCTTAAGCACATCGCCCTTCTTGGCGGTTGGCTTGAACTCCCACTTCTTCTTGTGGTCGATGCCGTCAACGAATAGGCCTCGGCTGATGAAATCTCCCGACATCTCTGCCAGCTTGGGCAGCGGCCTCTGAATGCCGTCGTAAATTTGGGTCAGAATGCCTGGACCCAGTTGTGCCACGAGTGGAGCTCCCGTCTCCTTGACGGGCTCGCCGGGCCTAACACCGCCCGTATCCTCGTATACCTGAATGATATGTTTATTGCCGGAAACGCCGATGACTTCGCTCATCAGGCCTTCCTCGCCGACCAGGACCAGGTCGTACATGGAAGCCTTCAGGCCTGTGGCCTGAACCAGTGGTCCGGCGACTCGCTTTACTTTCCCTACTTCCATAAATCAACACCTATTGCCCTTTTAATCTTCTCTCTCATCTCTGTGCTCTGCTCGGTTCCGATAGAAATAACGGTAGGCTTGATGGACTCGGAGAGCTGCTCCTGGAGCCTCTTGGGCAGCTTGTTGTAATCCGATTGCTTCAATACCAGGATGCCCACATTGGAATCTGCCATTACCTCGCCGATCTTAGAAACCATCTGCTCTTCGGTGTCGGCGGCATAGGATTTCTTGATACCTGCCAGATTGAACCCGAGGACGCTCTGGCTACCTCCCACAAAAGCAATCTCCATTTAGGCCACCACCACTTGCTCCTCTACGAGTTCGGCAGGAAGTCCGGCTTCCTTTCCTCTCACAATCTTCCTGATATTGGAGACCTCAGTCTCTTTGCTCACCATATATCCGAGCACAGGCAGGATGGATAGCGGATGATAGTTTGAGAGAGCCCATGCATATCGGATGAGATACGCTTTCAGCCTGGCCTCAACTCTGCTAATCGCATCGAGATCAGGCGATGCGATATCGGATATGGAAGACCAGAATGGATAACCCTCCAGACCGCGGAGAAACTCGCCGAAAGACTGGCCGGCCATGCGGCTCAGCTCGTCATGCAGCTTTCCTCCGGGAATAAGGTTCTCCTGAATGATGGCTGCATCAACGCCCGCTTTGTTCATCCGGAAGAGGGTAATCAGGTTCTTTATATCGATCTCCCTTCGGACGTATTTGAGCAGAAGGCCACCGCCTACAGATAATGTGCCGCCAACAGCCCGCTCCATTCTGAAGTAATAGAGCTTATCCAGAGCGTTCTCCAGCGATGCCAAATTATTGCCGTCGTATTGCGCCAGCGCGCTGGCATAATCGGTTCCATCAAAGGCCGATATGATATCGTTAATCGAATCCTTCTTGGCCAGCTCTTCCAGATGTTCCGGAGATAGCTCGCCTGCTGGCACGAGGTACTTGGTTATATCCGTGTCAGCCGCCCCATAGAACTTGCCGCGCAGGATGGTCTTGATATTCCATACGTCCCAGCGCCGGAGATACTCCAGAATAAGGAATGAGGGCTCATCTATAGAGACCTCCTCCAGCTTCCTGAAGGTCTTTGCCATATTGGCAAATGTGGCATGCTCTATAAGCTCCACGCCGGAGTAATCCTTGGAGAGCGCGTCGATCTCATCCTTGTACTGGGTCTCTTCCAGATATCTGGCGATCTCTGAGATTTCCATGCTCATCATCCTGGGATACATCTCCGCGGGGATGAGCTTGGTCTTCATCGCCCGGACTCTGCCCGTGATGTAAGCGTACTTCACCGGTAAACCGAACTTCGGCAAACGTAGTACAGGCATCGTCCTCACCCGAATAATATCCTGGAAACCTCTTTCATGCGGCTACTAAAGACCTCACGCGCAAGAGTTTCGTAGGTTAAATCGTAACGCAGAGCTCCATCACTGCTCTCAACCACAGCGCCGCCGATGATGTCCAGGTTCCCGCCGTAATTTGAGGCGAGAGAGGAGATGAAGGCCTCGTCTCTTTTGTTGGAGAAGACCTTCATCGCCTTGAGATCATAAGGCCCGAGCAGCTTTGTGAGCATGGCCTCGTTATCCTTCTTGGGAAGGTTTTCCAGCTTTCCCAGAAGTTTTATTCTGGCCTGCTCCAAGAGATCTTTGTGAACATTCAGCTCCGCTCTCTTTACCTCGAGATTGGCGCTGGAGATCTCCCTGCGCTCTATAGCCTCAACGGTGTGTCCGACCTCTGCTTCCTTTCTGGACTTTATATCTGCGGCACGTTCCCTAGCTTCATTGAGTATCCTTGCAACCTCTTGGTCTGTCTCACCGACTATCTGAGCGACCTTGTCCTTGCTGGTTGCCAGGACTGCCTCAACCACTGCATCTAGTGCCATTGCCTCTCACCTTGGTAATGGCCGGCTTAAGGTGTCACGATTCCAGCGAAGGGTGTCCAGGCGAACATCAGAATCAGCGATACTGCAAGGCCGAAGATGATCAGAGTCTCGGGCAGAAGCATGAGGAAGAGACCCTTACCCAGGAATCCAGGCTCCTCAGCCACGACGCCCACCACAGCAGCGCCGATACCCTGCTCACCAACACCGGCACCAATGCCTGCCAATCCGGTAGCCAGGCCAGCGCCAACAGCCAACAATCCATACAATGTTCCCGCATCTGCTACAACTGCCATTTTCCTCAATCCTCCTTTATATGAATATCACATATTGTACTTGATTTCTCATTGCGAACTGACATGTTCATGCTTTCAAGAACCTCCGGACATGTCCGAAGGGACTGTACTCCACTCCACCGCCATGAGCGCTGTAGAACTTGGTGAACATCTCCACATAATGCAACCTGAGAGGATGCATGAAGGGAGAGAGTATTCCCAGCAATAGGTTGATGAAGTGAACTGCTACCAGGATCACTATGCCTACAATGATAGCAAGCGTAGAGAACTCGGCGCTGTTATGCGCTCCGCCGCTTAGCATAGGCATTATGACATAGAATGCCAGCTGGTTGGCGGCATAGGCAAGACCCACCGACGCCAGGCCGATGGCCAGCAACCTCAGGTAGGATATCAAATTGCTGATATATGATGGTACATGGGCCAGACCCATGGGGCCCTCCGGACCCATGACCAGCATCACTACAGATATGACTACCACGATTATTCCCAGATAGGTCAGAATCGACTGTCCCATGACCAATCCAAGCAGAGCTATGGAAAAGAATACCTGGAAGAGCATCACAGGAAGGCGCTCGAAATAAGCATGCTTTTTCTCTCCGTAGTTCAGCTCTGTCTTTATGCCGCATATGGAGCCCACAGAACAATGAACCACGCCGATAAACAAGCTTACACCTATCAAAAGCAGAACCGCGTTAGTAGCCAGTCTGTACAATGGGAAAACGCCCAACGGCCCCAGCCTGCCCAGAGATCCAAAGACGCCTTCGCCGAAGAAGAGGCCAGCTTCCTGCAGAGCCACCATCTCATGGTGACTTAGCATTCCTATAGCATAATTCCACAGGCCTAATGGCCCGAAAATCTCGCCGTAGAATATGCCAAATATAACTGCCCACACGCCTCCGATCATGACCACATTGATCAATTGCTGCCAGCCTGGCGTTCTGAACTTCTTCTTAAGGCCGAGCAGGATAAGAAGAATCATAATGCCATAGCCGACATCTCCCAGGATCATGCCGAACATGATGGGGAAGAATACGAATATCAGCAACGACGGATCGAATTCTTTGTACTCGGGAATGGCGAAGAGCCTGGTGATCAGCTCATAGGGCTTTACCACGCCTGGATTATCCATCTGGCTTGGAATGTCCTCGCCCTTCTCTACCAACTCTTGTGCCTCTTTGTCCGCGATCAAAGAGACCTCTAGCTTGCCGCCTGCGGCACCCTCCAGCTCGCTCTTGAGCCTGCTGAATTGATCCGATGGAACATAACCGTCGATGACAAAGGCATTTTCAGTTACAGCGAAACGCAGTGGTGCCTCCGTCTTCTGGGTCTGCATGGACAGATACTCATCTGTCGCAAGCATCAGATCTTCATTCTGCTTCTTGATGTCAGCCAGCTTCTTTAAAAGCGGCGTTTTCTCCGCTTCCAGCGACTTTATGCTGCCCTCCAGGGAAGCAATAGCCGAGTCCACATTTCCTTCCAGCTTGGGCACGGATGTCTCAGAGAATCCATGCTCTGAAAGGACGGCGGATACCTCGCTGGCCTTTTCTGCAGGCACAAAAACTGCCACTTGAGTTGCATTCTTGGCGCTCCCGGTATAGATCTCGTTAACCGGTGATACTCTCGCTACATCGGCATCAACGGGCGAGGCCACTGTACCCACGAAGGTCGCCAGAGAATCATAACCATGGTAAGATTCCAGAGGCAACGGCAGAACAGCCAATGGTGTCAGGGATCTGATCGTATCCTGCTTGGACTTAACCTCTGCTTCAATGGCGGTGATGCGCTCATAAGTAGCGATAACATCTGCTCCGACATTATTGAGAAGGTTGTCCATCTCCGAGAGGATCTGGCTCTCAGGGAAGGTCTTATCCGGTGCCTTGTTCTTCAGATCAAGATATCTGGTAATTGATCTGAGCTTGATGAGATCCTCGGAGTATTCCTTGGATTTGCCGATCGACTTGCCAATCTCAAATTCCGGCTGGTTGCCGTTATAATTGACAATATGAAGCAAGCGCAACTCATGCAGCTTCTCTACAACTGGAGATATTACATCCTTTGACCCGGCGACAACTACACGACTCATATTAACGGGTCTAAGCATGCAGCAACCCCATAAACTCCTTTAATAAATATTCAACTGCTTTGTCCAGCTTGGCATTGGCGCTGCCGCTCAAAGAGCTGACGTTCTTCTCTCCGCTGCTAACGATAGAAGCTTTCTTCGTCTTAACATCGCTCTCAGCTTTTGCAACGCTCTTGTCAAAGTAGTCCTGTGCTTCAATCTCGGCGGATTTGACGAGGTTTGCAGCTTCGGTAGTGGCAGCGGCTATCTTTTGCTCCTTCTCCTCCAAAGCCCGCTGGACTGCAGCTTTGGCTTCAGCCTCTGCCGATTTGATTTTCGATAAGATATCGTCTCTAGCCATCTGATCCCTCTACATGTTCCCTCACTACACCTCTTCTGATTTTCAAACAGCGCTACATCACTGTTGGCTTGTGATAAACGCTTCCATCCATCCTCATCTACCAATATAAACTCTTCGGTTTTGATTTGGAGATGGGAAAAGGCCTCTGCCTCCCCCTCAATATTCCCAATATTTTAATGCTGTATCCAGCTCTTTGTGGTCTTTTGCTTATTCCTGGAGAGGAATATGTCTCATCCAGGCCTCGGTTGCCCGGATCAGTGCCCTGGCACCGGCGGTGGTCCCCTCCTGATGGCCATGCACCCCGCCGCCGGCCTGAACTATTCAGTCCAGCCGTAGCAGTCCAGGTTTACGTGCACTTTAGAGAGATATATTACTCTGAGGCAAAGGGAAAGACCATCTTGTAGTTGTGCCATTTTTCCTTCAAGGCATCGCGGGAAAGGTCGTTTTCCTTTCTCTACCCGGTAATCTTTTCCATATAACTCCTGTGTGCAAGATAAAAAAAAACGGCAGTTAGAAGTTTGAAATGGCATTTCCACAGTCCGGGGAAACATATTTATTATCCGAGGAAAACTTGCAGACTGCGAAAAATATCAGGAGAATCTTATGGGCGAAGGGATAAATGATCACACCCGATTTATCGTTGACCTGAGGCGCCACATGTGGATGGACGGCATCGAGGTGGAATTGCGGCGGCTCATCTGGCAGATTGCCGTGGTCGGCAAATACATCTCTGCAAAGATCCACGAATCCAACCGAAAGCTTGCCGGCTTCAGGAATGTTTACGGCGAGGATCAGTTGGCTCTGGACCGCATCTCCGATGAAATATTAAAGAATATGCTCCGAAACTCCGGATTTGTTCGCGAGTATGCCTCTGAGGAGCTCGATGATATCGTAACCATCGGCCAGGGTCAGGAGAAATATATTGTTACCGCAGATCCTGTGGACGGCTCATCCCTTGTCGATACCAATCTGGCCATTGGAACGATCATCGGCATCCACAAGAATTCGATTTTCGATTGCGGGCGAAGTTCAATGGTCGCCGCACTCTACATCACTTATGGCCCTCTCATCACCATGATTTATTCGGCAGGAAAGGGGGTGCATGAGTTTGTTTTGGATCGCGAGGGAGAGTATGTCCTTTCTGAGGAGAATATAAGGCTCAATGAGAATGGATCGATCTTTTCTCCCGGCGGCCTGCGCCGGGACTGGACGGAGGGACATCGGAGGTATATCGATCGCCTGGAGGGAGAGGGCTACAAGCTGCGCTACAGTGGCGGCTTTGTTCCCGACATCAATCAGGTGATAATCAAGCGAGGAGGTGTATTCACCTATCCGGCACTGAAGAAATCTCCCCAGGGCAAGCTGAGGCTGCTGTTTGAGCTTCAGCCCATGGCCTTTATTGTAGAGCAGGCCGGCGGCAGGGCTACTGATGGAAAAGATGAAATTCTCGATATCAAAGTGACTTCAGTTAATCAACGCTCGCCCATCTATATCGGCTCCAGGGCGGAAGTAACCATGGCAGGGGAATTCCTGTCCCAATAAATATCACTCAAGGGGGAAGCAATGATCTACCAGAATGAAGATCAGCTAAGAAAAGGATGCGCGTCCATTATCGCCTTCGATGGCGGGGATGTTCTCATCTTGGATCAGGCCAGTTTTCAGGAGAAGTTGATAGATGATCTAATCTACACCGTTGTTTTTAGTTCTGACCCTGCCGCGCAAGAAGCTGCAGCTTATCTCATTCGCCGGGGATCGGCCAAGCTGGGAATCTTATCTGGGTCAATTCAATCCCTTTACCAGGCCATGGGCCGAAAAGATGTCTCTGGATTTACCGTTCCAGCGATCAACATCCGCGGGATCACCTACCATGTGGCTCAGGCGGTATTTCGTGCTGCAATCAAAGGAAATGTGGGACCGGTTATCTTTGAGATCGCCCGTTCGGAGATAGGCTATACCAGACAGAGGCCGCAGGAATATGCTTGCGCCGTTTTGGCGGCGGCAGTAAAATCCGGCTGGAAGGGGCCCGTTTTTTTGCAGGGGGATCATTTCCAGATAAATGCCAAAAAATACGCAGCCGATGCGAAAAAGGAGATGGAAGAGGTTAAGGACTTGATTCGGGAAGCCATCCAGTTTGGCTTTTACAATATCGATATCGATACTTCCACCCTGGTCGATCTCTCCCAGACGGCCATCAAAGATCAGCAGAAAAGGAACTTCGCCCTTGCCGCTGAGCTGACTGCCCTGATTCGAGATCTGGAGCCGGAAGGCATCACTGTGTCCGTGGGCGGCGAAATCGGCGAGGTCGGGGGCAAGAACAGCACCGTGGAAGAATTGCAGGCCTATATGGACGGCTATCTGGAAGAGCTCCAAAAACGTGGCTGCAACAAGGGAATCAGCAAGATCAGCGTGCAGACCGGAACCACCCATGGGGGCGTGCCGCTGGCGGACGGCACAGTGGCCAAGGTCAAAATCGATTTCGATGTGCTGGCTAAGCTGTCGGAGATGGCCCGCCAGAGGTACGGTCTGGCCGGGGCGGTTCAGCACGGCGCCTCCACCCTTCCCGATGAGGCTTTTGACCGCTTTCCCGCCACAGGAACGGCAGAGATTCATCTGGCTACGGGCTTTCAGAACATGATCTATGACAGCAAGGGCTTCCCAGCTCCCCTGAGGGCAAGGATATATGACCATCTCAAGGCCGAATTGAGAGGGGAATGGAAAGAAAAGGACACCGAGGAGCAGTTCATCTACAAAACCCGCAAGAAGGGCTTCGGGCCTTTCAAGCTGGAGCTCTGGAACCTGCCGGCAGATGTTCTGGATGAGATTTGTGCCGAGCTGGAAGGAAAATTCGCCTTTTTATTCGACAAGCTCAAAGTCAACGGCACCAGGCCGGTGCTGGATCAATTCGTCAAATCGGTTGATGTGCCTATGAAAACTCCCCTGGGCCTGAAAGGCTGAGGCAATTGAAAGAGAAGAGATGAAGAAAGCGGCTGCAATGAAAAAAATATGAAATTTCAAAGCCTTCTCAGCCGCTTTCTTTTATAGATGTCGTGGGAGCCGGTTCCCGGTAAAGTCTAATTCTTTTCCGCCTGCAAGATCTGCTATCCTGAGCGCCAGGAGGAGGTGAAAGCAAAGCGTTTTTTCCCGGCCGCATTGAGGAGGGAAAAGCAGGCAAAGGACCGAAAACGCCATAATAGATAACATAGTTTATAGATAACAATGATAAATCTGCAATATTGATCGGAGAGCCTAGGATGGGATTGAGATGACCAAGATTACTATAAGCCTCATAAAGGCCGATGTGGGCGGCTTTCCCGGCCACTCGGCGGTGCATCCTGCATTGATCGAGACCGCAGAGAAGAAGCTGGAGGAGGCCAAGAGGTCCGGCGCTCTGACCGACTTCAGGGTGCTTTCCTGCGGCGACGACCTGGAACTGCTCATGAGCCACAAGCAGGGCTGCGACAGTGGAGAGGTGCATGCCCTGGCCTGGGAGACCTTCGAGGAGGCCACAGAGAAGGCCAAGAAGCTCAAGCTCTACGGTGCAGGGCAAGATCTCTTGGCCGATGCTTTCTGCGGCAACATCCGGGGCATGGGACCGGGGGTGGCGGAGATGGA
>Ga0116186_1001494_pt1 | contig 23026 bp, 20 predicted proteins | sample AD_JPNNA4_MetaG_FD_89806 | JGI IMG/M metagenome (GOLD analysis project Ga0116186, IMG submission 89806) | Active sludge microbial communities of municipal wastewater-treating anaerobic digesters from Japan - AD_JPNNA4_MetaG | ecosystem: Engineered > Bioreactor > Anaerobic > Digestate | place...
AACACTCCTATTTTTGTTTATCCTAATCCGATTTCAAAAAATGGAATGCTATATATCAACATTGATTTACCAATAATCACATCTGAGATTTCAGTAGAAATTATCGACCTAAATGGAAAAGTAATTAAGAAAAATAAAATTACTCAAAATTCAAACTCCATAAAAGCCCCTGACAAAAGTGGATTTTATATTTTTAGGACTATGCTTGATTCAAAGGTAATTTCATCTAACAGAATATTTGTAAATGAATAGATTGATATTTATATTGTTTTTTGTAATTCCAATAAATATATTCGCTCAGCAAAAGCTTGAATTTATTGGAGAGAGAATTGATTTTGCAATTAACAGCAACCGATTTTCGATAAATGGAATTTATTATTTTTCAAATAGTTCGGATAAGGAAATCAGGCAAACTATTTTATTTCCTTTTTCAAAAAATACAGATTCCATAACTGTTAAACGTGTTTACAACTTAACTTATTCAGAAAATCTTAGTTTTCAAGAATTTGAAAATGCAGTTGCTTTTAAGGTAATTGTTTTACCTAAAGATACAGTAAAAGTTAACATTGCTTATTCTCAAAATACGGTCAAAGAAAACATCTACATTTTAGAATCAACTCAGACTTGGGGACAAGCTTTGAAAAGAGCCGATTATTCATTAACAATTGATACTTCTGTTCAGATTGATAGCTTATCTTTAAAACCTGATTCATTGACTAAAAATGTTTACTTTTGGAATAAACAAGAGTTTTATCCAAATGAAAATTTCAAAGTATGGATAAAATAAATTCAGCGCATAACATCGTGTATAAAACATTGGGGCCTAAGTGGTTAAATCAAAATTCCTGCCCCGCATCGGCTATAGTGTCGGTGGATAGAAACTCAGCCCGCACCCCCAACGTTTCATACACGCAACCGTTATGTATAAGCAATCAGAAATCAAAAAACATAGAGCATGAAATCATTTTTCTCTAAAATATTTTCAAAGTCTGAAAACCCTAAAATGAATTCAGAATGAATAAAGACTAATTCGACTAGTAATAATGTGGTTAAACGTGCTGGCGATATTACGGTAAATGCATTCTTTTGCATCTGTCAGACGAACGCTGACAAGAAAGTGGAAATTTTAAAAAAGGAAAGTATGGGGTCCCTCTCCATCACAATACTTACAACAGACAATGATGCAGAAATTATTTGGAAAGCAATAAGAGGAATTACAAACGAACTTTTAGAAAACCACTTGAAAAAAAACGAGCTTAAACAATTTATTCCTTTTCATCGCCCTACATATGATTGGAAAGGAAACGTGTTGGAGGCAGGATCAGAAATTGAGATCTATTATTATCATGGAAAAGACTTCTATGAACAAAAATTTAAGTCCTATGGAGAAGGTTATATTATGCAACACAATGAGCCTTTTGTCTTGAAGAAACTGGAAGATTTATGTAAATTCTATAGCCTTGACCCTGCTGACTATTTGTAAAACAAATGAGAAAGAAACTAGTTTCAAGAGTGAGAGTAATTGCCTGTGCCTAACAACATACTTGCGACCAGTGGGCATTAGTGCATGTGAGGCTTGCTTTTTTTCAACGGTAGAAACTTTTTTATTGGCAAGCCACGTGAACTTTTGTACTTTTAATAAACAGTATCACGACAGACAAGTGAGCCACTTTTAATTGCCCTCCGACCGCCAGTAGCAAACCGTTAGTAACAACTTTAGAATAGAATAAACGACAATGGACAAACAATTAAATCATTAAAAATTCGTAAACACACAAGCCGGCCAGTTATCAGTCAAGTTTTATACAATTAGTTTAAATCAAGACTAAAATGAGAATGTTAAAAAACAATAATCCTTCAATCTTAAACCTTGGAAAAATTCTAACAATAGTAGCGATTCTCTCTAGTATTGCTTCGTGTAAAAAGGAAAGTTCTTGTTATGACGAACAACTATACCAACAACATAAAAATGACATTTGCACAACGGACTGTCCTGGCGTAACTGGCTGTGATGGGAAAACATATTGCAATGAATGTGAGGCAAACCGACAGGGAATAAGAGTAAAATAAGAATGCTGCCACAAACATATAGCGTGATAGCCTAAAGCCCACCTATGAAAAAGCCCGATAACCTTGAAATTAACTGGCTTTTGGGGACACTATCTTAATTTAGCAAAACATTTGTAAAAAAAAGAACCGAAAATAGGCCTCACTTCTATTACCAAAGTGGACAGATTATTTGTTTTTTATTTTAAACTCCAGGAAACGCCACCTTTAACCCAACGTCCGGGCATTGGAATATTGGCAATGTCGTAATAATAAGTATTAAACAAATTGGTTCCGCTGATAAAAAAGCTAACGTTATTAAATTGATAATTAATCTGAGCGTCAACGGTAAGGTAAGGATTATATGATTTTTCTACACCGCTCGGATACTCAGTATAGGTTCCCATTCGCTCGTGATAAAGCATGGTCCAGGTGGCCGTCAGGTTTTTAATAATAGAATGACTAAGCGAAAGGCTTATTTTGTTTCGTAATACATCTAAGGCATATTTTGAATAGTAGTTCTCGCTTTGTTTTAATATATCTATGTACATATAATTTAATCGAACGCTTTTTAACAAAGAATTCGGATGCAACAAATCATGTCGGTAAGTTAACAAAAACTCTACGCCCGATGTATTAACAGTAGTGATATTTTCGCTATGCCATTTATCGGTTGGCGTTAACCGTACCCAATCTATTATATTTTTCCCCTGACGATAAAAATATGCCGCCTGAACTTGCCATGCTGTATGATTATATTTTAATCCCACCTCATAATTGTTGGCTTCTTCTGGTTTTAAGTTTATATTTCCTTCGTTAGCAGCATCTTTATAATACAATTCGGTATAGGTTGGCAAACGCAACGAACGATTTGCAGAAATAAATATTTTTAACGGTTCAACTATCGAATATCCTATCTCAGCACCGGGATAAAAATATCCATTTCCAGTTGATAAAAAGGTTGCCATTAAGCCGGCTGATGCATGCCATTTTTTAATTTGAATGTCATGATCGGCAAAGAGCGATAAATACGTCTTTTGTGCTTTACGCGTAAACAGTCCATTGGTTTCAAAGGGTGCAGGAATGGTGTCGTTCATGGGTTCGCCCAACACATTGCTGTATATATGTTCAAACCTATAATCGAATCCTAAGGTCGTTTTGCCAAATTTGGAATGGTACATAGCGTTCGTTTGTGCTCCGGCAACCTGCGTTAAATGATAATTGTGGTTTTTGTACCATACAGGAATCTGCGAAGCCGGTAAATCATGACGAAAAAGCTCAAAACGATCGTGGTGCTGACGATAATAGGCCTGCGACGTCCAAACAAGATGTTGCCAAAAATGTTTGTTGGTAAGAGACATGAATAAAGTATGCGTTTGCTCAAACTGATTCGGATATTTCGGTGTATAAAAACTATTGGCTCCAAATGCTTTATCTTCGGCAGCGAGTAAAAATTGCAAATGATTTTTTTCTTTTAACTGCGAAATTTGCCACATAGCCTGGCTGTGATTAAAATCGGTATTGTTTCGATACCCATCGCTTTGATAGCGGCTAATAGAAACTAGATGCCGGGTATTTCCCAACTTGAACATAGCAGAAAGTTGACCTTCAAAATATTTAAAATCACCTCCGGCAACTGAAATATGTATATTATTTTGCTCACTATCTTTGGTTACGATGTTGATGGCCCCCGAAAATGCATTAGCTCCATAACGGCGGGCATCACCTCCCGATAGCAATTCAATACGTTCTATGCACGTATAATCAATGGGAATATTCAAAGTATGATGTCCGGTTTGAGGATCGTTTACAGGCACACCATTTACCATAACAAGTGTTTGTTCGTAATTTCCACCGCGAATACTTAAATCAGCTTGTACATTGTGTACTCCACGCTGACGTACATCTACTGTCCCCATATAATCCAATACATCGGCTATGGAAGAAACGGGCATTTTCTTTAATTCCTCGCTTCCCACTATTTGAACCATTCGTAATTGATTTTTGTAAGAATTGCTAACCCGATTGGCATTTACCTCTACCTCTTTTAAACGTATGGTGTCTTGCGCTAAAAGATTGAATACGAATAATATACTTAACAATGCAAAACTAAATTTCATAACGATTTTTTTTTGTGCAAAAGTAATCAAGAAATACAAACCTATTCACCTGCTCAAAAAATTTTGAATATTTATTAAAAAGAATCCCTACTAATAATATTTATACTTCTCAAACACAATAATGATGTTTTACAAATAATTCAAACTAACACTTTAAATAACACAAAAAATGTATTAGAAAAATGTGTAGCTTATTGTAAATATGGAAAAATCTACGTAAGTTTGTGCCCATTTTAAAAACACGAGTAATTGACAAATAATTAAATAATTAACTGACATGAAAGTTTATAAAACCGAACAGATTAGGAACATCGTTTTACTAGGAAATTCATCATCGGGAAAAACTTCTTTGGCTGAATCCATTTTATTTGTAAGTGGAGCCATTAGCAGAAAAGGTGATGTTTTATCGAAGAACACAGTTTCTGACTTTAACGAAATTGAACAGAACAATGGATGTTCTATTTTTTCGTCTTTAATGCAAACCGAATTCAATGATAAAAAATTGAATTTCTTGGATAATCCTGGTTTTGATGATTTTAATAATGCTATTTACTCTTCTTTAAAAGTTGGTGATGCTGCGTTGTTACTTATCAATGCTCAAAACGGCGTAGAAGTTGGAACTCAAATTCAAATGCGTTATATTGAAAAATTTCAAAAACCATTTGCAATTGTTATAAATCAGGTTGACCACGAAAAAGCAAACATTGAACACGTTTTAGAAAACATAAAATCATTTATCGGTAATAAAGCTGTAGCCATTCAGTTCCCGGTTGAAACAGGTGCAAATTTCAATTCAATAATTGATATTGTAAAAATGAAAATGCTTACCTACAAAGATGAAAATGGCAAAGCTACGATCTCTGATATACCGGCAAATTTAAAAGACCATGCTGAAGAACTTCGCAATGCATTAATTGAAGCAGCAGCCGAAAATGACGAAACATTGATGGAAAAATTCTTTGAACAAGGCACACTTGAAGAAGAAGAAATTGCCCGCGGATTAAAATTAGGTATTGTAAACAACTCATTGTTCCCAATTTTATTTACTTCGGCAAAGAAAAACATCGGTATTGACCGCCTTATGGAATTTATTGGTACCAGTATGCCAAGTCCTGCTGAAGTACCTCCAATGAAAACGGTTGATGGAAAAGAAATTAAAACAGATCCTAACGGACCTGCTATTGCTTTTGTATTTAAAACTTCTACCGAACAACATATCGGCGAAATCAACTATTTCAAAGTTGTTTCAGGTGAATTAACCGAAAGCATTGACTTAACCAACAATAACACGCAAACAAAAGAACGTTTAGCTCAATTGTTATTGGTAAATGGTAAAAACCGCGTAAAAATCGAAAAAATTGTAGCCGGCGATTTAGGCGCAACCGTAAAACTTAAAAACACTAAATTTAATCATACACTTTCAGCATCTGGTAGCGATATTATGATTGAACCGATTGCATTTCCCGAACCACGTTATCGCACAGCCATTAAAGCAGTGAACGAAAGTGATGACGAAAAATTGGGCGAAGCACTCAACCGCATGCACAACGAAGACCCCAGCATTTTAATTGAATATTCTAAAGAATTAAAACAAATTATTGTATCGGGTCAAGGAGAATATCATTTGAATATTCTAAAATGGCACTTAGACAATATTTTCAAAATTCCAACAGAATATCTTGCTCCCAAAATTCCGTATCGCGAAACCATAACCAAAGCTGCCCAGGCCGACTATCGTCATAAAAAACAAACCGGTGGTGCCGGTCAATTTGGCGAAGTTCATTTAGTTATTGAACCATACGTAGAAGGCATGCCCGATCCGGTAAAATATAAATTCGGAACAAAAGAAATTAACATCAGCGTTCGTGGAAAAGATGAAATTGATTTACCATGGGGCGGAAAATTAATTTATTACAACTGTATTGTAGGTGGTTCAATTGATGCACGATTTATGCCCGCCATTTTAAAAGGTATCATGGAAAAAATGGAAGAAGGACCTCTTACCGGTTCGTATGCACGTGACATCAGAGTTGCCGTTTACGATGGTAAAATGCACCCGGTAGATTCAAACGAAATTTCATTCCGCCTTGCCGGTCGCAACGCTTTTAAAGAAGCATTTAAAAATGCCGGACCTAAAATTATGGAACCTATTTACGATGTTGAAGTATGGGTACCCAGCGAAAAAATGGGTGATGTAATGTCTGATTTACAAACTCGTCGTGCTATTGTTATGGGTATGAGCAGTTCCAAAGGTTTTGAAGTTATTAAAGCTCGCGTTCCATTGGCAGAAATGAATAAATACTCAACTACCTTAAATTCCATTACCAGTGGTAGAGCAATGTACTTTATGAAGTTTGCCGAATACGCTCAAGTTCCGGGCGAAATTCAAGACAAACTGCTTAAAGAATACGAAGCACAAGCTAAAGACGAAGAATAATCTTTTTGATAACAGTAAAAAAGGCTGTCGGATTCGACAGCCTTTTTTAGTTCAAAATACCTATAATAACTACTTATCCAATTTTTCAAATGCTGAATTCATACTTTTAAACTCAGGTACAATTTGCTTCATTTTCTTTACCAATTCGTAATTATCAAATAATGGAACAGTAGAAATCAATTCCTCCACTTGTGATGAAATATGCTCATACGGAATTTCAACTACCTTAGCAATCATTATCAGCGGATGATACGTAGGAAGCGTATTTTCTTTTTTATTCAACAATTCTTCGTATATTTTTTCGCCGGGTCTGAGACCGGTAAATACAATTTCAATGTCCTTACCCTCCTGTAATCCGGCTAATCGTATCATCTTTCGAGCCAAATCAACTATTTTGACCGGTTTTCCCATATCAAATATATAAATTTCGTTTCCGTTAGCCATTGCTCCAGCCTCTAAAACAAGTTGACAAGCTTCGGGAATGGTCATAAAATAACGGGTAATTTCGGGATGTGTTACTGTTATGGGACCACCGTTCTCTATTTGTTGTTTAAATCGTGGAATTACAGAGCCATTTGAGCCCAACACGTTACCAAAACGAGTTGTAATAAATTTTGTTTTCGATGTTTTGCCTAAAGCTTGGCAATACATCTCGGCAATGCGTTTAGAAGCTCCCATAACATTGGTTGGGTTAACCGCCTTATCGGTAGAAATCATTACAAACCGCTCTATATTGTACTGGTGTGCCAAGTCTGCCAATATTTTTGTTCCTTTTACGTTCGTAAAAACTGCTTCAGCAGGATTATTTTCCATTACAGGAACATGTTTATAGGCAGCAGCATGATATATAACCAATGGTTGATAGCGTTTAATAATGTACTCGAGTCTTTCGCGGTTAGTAATATCGCCTATTATGTATTTGAAATTTTTAAAATGATATTTTTCTTCCAATTCGAGCGTTAAATCGTACATAGGCGATTCCGCCTGATCAAATAGAATAATCAGCGAAGGATTAAAGCTCGTAAGTTGCAAAACTATTTCACGACCTATTGAGCCGGCAGCTCCCGTTACCATTACCACCTTATTGCTCACTTGCATGCTGATATTTTTTTTGTCTAACTGTATTACTTCACGCTCCAGCAAATCTTCAATTTTAATTTGCTTCAACTGATTCAAATTCAATTCGCCATTTATCCACGATTTTAACGGTGGCACTTCCAAGACTTTCAAACCCAATTCGATGGCTTGTTCGCTAATATCGCGTCTGGTTTGCTTGTTTAATTTTTCATCAGCAATAATCAAATGAGATATTTTTAGCTTCTTTACAACAGCCTCAAAATCTTCAAATGCATATATCTTTATTCCTTCTAAGCGAAGGCTTTTTCTTGAATTTTCTGTATCGAAAAATGCCAAAACATTATAATTAACACTTATATCGTTATCGAGGCTTCGTTTTACCGACAGTGCAAAATTATCTTTACCAATAATAGCTACCAACGACCGCATGCGATTTGAGCCGGTCATCTCAAAAAAATATGATTTAATTAACAACCTCAAAAAGACCATTAAAAAAACCGTAGAAAGAAATTCTATAATGATAATTGAAAACGGTATAATAAAGGTTGACCATAGTGCATAAGTAAAAATGTCAATCAACACAAAAATAACAGAACCCCAAAAAACAACTTTTAAAATTCGTAATGAATCTTCGACCCCTGTATATCGAACAATACCTGAATATGTTTTAAAAATAAAATAAGTCAATGCTCTAATAATAACAACCATCGGCAATACCCAGTTTAGATAGGGCACTAACTCGTGTTGCGGAATGGAAAAGTTGAATCGAATTAAATAAGCAGCATGAAGAGCAATCAGGCATATAAGGACATCCACCGTAAACACAATCCAACGTGGTGTTGTTTTTCGTAATGATATTAAATTATTCTTCATCTATAAAAATATTTAGTGTTGATTGGGGTAATAAATGAAGTCGAACGCCTTCATCAAACATTTTTTTTATGGCTTCTTTTCCTTTTTGATTTATTTCTATGGAAAAATCGTTAACATACAATTGAATATGTTGCTTTATAACATCATCTGCTGTTTCCTGAGCATGTTGTTTAATAAATTCAACCGATTGTTCGGGATAAAGAGTTGCGTAACGAACACTTTGAGCCATAAGACTATTTATCATTTTTTTTATCTCCTGAGGCAATGAACGCTTCACCGCAATAATTCCCAAGGGTAGCAGAAGAGAATAAACAGATTCCCATTTTTCGCCCAAATCTATTATCTTTTTTAAGCCTTTTTTTTGGTACGTAAAGCGAGTTTCGTGTATAATGACCCCGGCATCTATTTCGTTGCTCAATACAGCTTCCTCTATTTCATTAAAGAAATATTCTTTCGGCAGTTGCAATGGTTTATAAAAAAGTTGAAGCAATAAATTTGCTGTTGTATTAAAACCTGGAACTCCAATTTTAGCGTAGGGTATTTCATCGGGATAAATTTTTCGTTTTGAAATAATAATCGGTCCGTTTTTATATCCAATTGCAGCACCTGACGTAAGCAGTTCATATTCATTTATAAGCTGTCCGGCAGCAAAAACGCTTATTTTCGTAACATCAGGTTCATTGTTGGAAGCTAATTGATTTAAGGTTTTTATATCGGCAAAATAAAAATCGAAAGTATGTTCGCTTGGTAAATCAATTTTGGAATTAACCCATGCATCGAACATAAAAGTATCATTGGGACAGGGTGATAATCCTATGTGAAACTTCATTTTTTTAGCGAATTAATAAAATCGAACAAAGTTAGCCATAAATTATGAACTGCTAAAGAAATATTCCAGTTGGATTTGTCCCTCTCTCCTACTTCATTGGAAATAGCTCTAAACGCAATAAAAGGGATATTCTCTTTCGTGCAAACATCAAAAATTGCAGCACTTTCCATCGTTTCAATATCGGGATGATACTTTTGCATAAGTTGTAAACGCCTTTTTTCATTTCCTGTAACGGTGTTTACGGTTATTCCTTTTACTGGCTTTAAACTTAATGCAAAAGAATGCTGATTTTTTATAAAAAGTGAATCATTTGTCAGTTCTGAAATATGTTTAAATTCGCCCTTATCGTCAAAACCTAAGTCGGCATAAGTATCCTGAACCACCTGAACCACCTCGCCATTTTGCAGATTATTTTTAAAACTTCCCGCAATTCCAATGTTAACGACTAAATCGAGTGGGAATACTTTTGTTTTTTCGCTAAAAAGATATTTTGATAAGTGATACATGGCAGAAGGCACGCCCATATCGGTAACCAGTATATCAACCTTATGATTTTGAATATTCTTTATACGATTTAGTACATCCTTACTTATTTCAATTTCTGTAGCTACAACAATAAGAATATTCATAGCAACATAAGCCATTTATTCATTTATATTTTCCTTTGTCAAACGTTGCCGCAAACACTCAAACAGAACAATACCCGTAGCAACCGAAACATTCAACGAAGCTATATTGCCAACCATAGGTATATGGCACAATGCGTCAGACACCTTTAAAATAGAGGGTGAAATACCTTTTTCTTCGCTTCCCATCACCACTGCGGTAGGTAAGCTCAAATCGGTTTTAAACACGCTGATATTTCCTTTTTCAGTTGCAGCAACAACTCTCAATCCGTGCATTTGCATATTTTTAACTGCATTCAACAATGATTTTTCGCGACACACAGCAATATGCATTAAAGCACCGGCAGATGTTTTTATGGCATCTTCATTTATTTCGGCTGAGCCTTTGTCTTCGACAACAATAGCATGAACTCCGGCAGAAACAGCCGTTCTGGCTATAGCTCCAAAATTTCTAACATCGGTAATGCCATCTAATGCAAGAATAAGCGGAACTTCGCCTTTATTGAACGTATCAAATAAAATATTTTCGAGCGATTGATACTCAATCAACGACAACTTGGCAAGGACACCTTGATGATTTTTGCCATTATAAGGATAAAACTTCTCTTCAGGAACAAACTGGAGCGGAATATGATTTTTTTGAGCGACAAAAATCACTTCTTTAATAAGCGGATTATTTTTTTTACGGTCAATCCATATTTTATCAATGTTTTTACCGGATTCTATGGCTTCTATTACAGCTCTTGCACCGTATATTTGTTGATGTTTTGTTTGCATTATTCGTTTCCTATTGAAAATACTCTACCGTTTCTCCATGTATCCACAGCTTGTAGCCATGAAATCTTATACGCCTCATTTCTTTCCATAACATAGTGATTATCGGTAAAAGGATTTGGTTTCTTTATAAAATTAAAAACTAAAACTTTCGGACTTTGTGGTGTGCCGTATATCCACTGCTCAATGGTTGATGCTTTATATATGGTTGTTGGCAATCCAAAAATAATATATATCATTCCCCGGTCGGTTTTCCAGCCTTCGGTATAACTCGTAAAATACGTATTAGCAAGCATGGCTCGTGTATAAAAAACACGAATTAACTCACGAGCACGCGACACATTTCCCGAAGCATTTAGCCAAAAACGATCTACAGCTTCTTTTTTATCGGCCAATATATTTAACTCGTTAAACTCTTTTTGCGAATTAAGCATACGCAACGGTTGTAACAATTCAGACGGACGAACAAAACTCGGATAATGATCGGAAAAGTTAAAAATAGTCTTACCGTTCCCTATCGAATCGCGATAAATGTGTAAAATTGATGCATGATTCATTGTAAAAAAGCAAGTATCACAAATTAATTTTACTCGTATGCTATCGGGAGTCGGCAAAATAAAATCTTTGTTGACTGACATCTGATAAGGCGGTGAGCATAGCTTAAATGTATTCGGAAACCAAGCCATCTTCCACTCCTGAGGCATATTTTTTCGCAATACAATAGCAAATGTATCAGAATCGTTCAACCACGAAGTAAAATAGGGTATTCCCTTTTTATCAACCAACATAAAATCATTCGCATTAATTTTCGCTCTGCGCTCAATGTTGATATATTGATGAAAATGATTTGAAAAAGTAGGATCGCTGATGAACAAATCGAGCATATAACTTGCTGTATCCTGAGTTGCAATATCGAATTGAAAAATATAATGGCTTTGATTCTGATTAACAATAGTTCGTGTGAAACTAAGTGTATCTTTTAATTTCAGCCCTTGTGATGTTTCGTATAGTGTATATCGAATCGTTAAATTACAACTGCTGCTTTCGCCGTTTGGCAAAAACATCAAATCTTTTGAAGGAATTTGAAAATAAATCAAAGTTGAATTATTATCCAAGTTATGAGCAATTACGTTTGCATGAATATTCTGAGCATTCGGATTATATAAAAAGTTCAAATTTAACCGACGATTTGAGGTGGCTTGCTGAGTTGTTACACAAGAAGTAAAAAAAAGGGCACCCATTATACCCGGCACTAAATAATATTTAAGTTTTTGAATTATCCTTTTCATTCGAATATACCCTCGTTAAAATCCTTTAAATTCCCTACCGTTAGAATTTTTATCTTGAATTTATTCAAATTAATACCTTTTAAACCATACTTTGAGATGATCATTTTTTGAAAACCCATTTTCTCGGCTTCGGCTATGCGTTGTTCAATTTTTTGAACAGGGCGGATTTCGCCGTTTAATCCGACCTCTCCGGCAAAGCATGTTGTACGAGGTATGGCTTTATCATAATTTGACGACAGAATAGAAAAAATCACTGCTAAATCGATAGCCGGATCAACTACTTTAATTCCTCCCACTATATTCAAAAACACATCCCTATTGTACATTTTTATATTGAGCCGTTTTTCTATAACGGCCAACATCAACGATAATCGCTTTAAATCATACCCATTAGCTAAACGCTGAGGGAAATTGTTGGCGGTAGAACTAGATAAAGCCTGAACTTCAATCATAATGGGTCTAATCCCCTCAATCGTAGCAGCAATACAAGAGCCGCTCAAGTTTTCTGTCGCCTCAGAAATGAGAATATCCGAAGGATTACTTACTTCCTTCAGTCCTTCTTGACGCATTTCGAAAATGCCAATTTCGCTGGTTGAGCCAAAACGATTTTTTACGGCACGCAAAATTCGGTACGGATGTCCCGGCTCTCCTTCAAAAACAATAACCGTATCTACCATATGTTCCAACACTTTAGGCCCGGCCAATGCACCTTCTTTGTTTATATGCCCAATTATAAAAATGGGGATATTGTTTTCTTTTGCCGTATTAATAAGTTGAGCCGTACATTCTCGAACTTGCGACAAACTTCCGGCATACGACTCTACATGTTCGGATTGAATGGTTTGAATGGAGTCGATAATTACAATATCCGGTTTATTTTGCTGAATTTGGGCAATAATATTTTCTAATTGTGTATCGCAAAGCAATAAGCACGACTTTCCATCGCCTCCCAGTCGTTGTGCTCTTAATTTCAGTTGGGTTTCGCTTTCTTCGCCCGACACATAGAGTGAAGTAATCGATTTTACACGCATAGCAAATTGCAGCATTAGGGTTGATTTCCCTATACCCGGCTCGCCTCCAATCAATACAACCGAACCATTTACAATACCACCACCCAGCACCCTGTTTAGCTCAACACTCTTAGAATTGATACGAATCGACTCATCGGCGGTTATTTCGTTCAATCGCTTTACGGTTTTTGTTTCTCTATGTTTGGCATTGCTTGACGATTTTGTATTAACGGTTTGCTCTACAAAAGAATTCCATGCATTACACGATGGGCATTTCCCTAACCATTTTGGCGATTCGTAACCACATTGATTACAAAAAAAAACAGTTTTACTTTTGGAACTCATAGCGATTCTTTTGCAAATTCTAAACGCAAAAATGCACCATTTGAACTACCGTTAAATAAACTTGTGCGTTGGAGGTAAAGAAACTTTTTGTTTAATTTTAAAATTTGGTACGTTCCATCAAAATAACCATCTAATCCAGATATTTCTAAAAGGCTTGGTTCGGCAAATTGTTTATCAACTTTCCACGTAGCCGTATCGTAAAACAAACTATCTTGGCGATGAATTACTCTAATAAGTTCTGAGCTATTATTAAATGTCCACAATTGAGTAATACCGGTGTCGGCTGCACTTAAATAATAATAATGCCAGGTACCAATCAGCTTATTTTCAACATGCTTTTTACAACTTGAAAATAAAACAAAGAGACTTATAATGATTGACCATTTATTCATTCTTTACAAACTCTTTGCGAAGATACGGCGAATAACATTGCAATATTAAAACCGATTTATTTATTTTTTCGATGTAGTAATTTGCATCGTCGTATTGATTCAGGTTCGTAATTACCACATAATACTTAAAAAATTCTGATTTTACGTTGTAATCACCTGTATCGACACAAATGCCATTTTTATAACGATACAGAACATTGTTACTTTCAAAACGATAAACAATGGTATCATTTCGATCGGCTGCCATCTGAGGTAGAAGTCTCCATTCGCCAATAAGCTTATTTTCCTTTGCTTTTTTACACGACGATAATGCAAAAAGCGAAAATAAAGTAAGTGTCAAAAGAAAATACTTCATGACTTTTTTTTTCAAAGATACAAAATTTTTATTTCTTATGTAACTGTTGTATAATGTTAGTAGTTGAGTAACCATCAACAAATGGAATCACCTCTACCCTGCCGCCATTTTTTAAAACAATATCGCTACCAACTATGTTTTCCTTGCTATAATCCCCACCTTTGGCAAGTACATTGGGTTCTACAAACTTAACTAAATCGAAAGGCGTATCTTCGTCAAAAATTACCACAGCACTCACATACTGCAAGCTGGCCAATGCTATAGCTCTGCTTTCCTGATTATTTATCGGCCTACTCTCACCCTTAAGTCTTTTGACAGAAGCATCTGAATTTAACCCAATGACCAGAACATTTCCCAATGAAGCAGCTTTCATCAGGTATTCAAAATGTCCCCGATGAAGAATATCAAAGCAGCCGTTAGTAAAAACAATTTGTTGATTTTTGAATCTCCAGAATGCCAATAATCTCGAAAAATCTATCGATTCTTTCGAACTAAAAATCTTAGAATTCGTTAATTGTAAGTAATCCATCATTTATGCTTTCTTTTTATTATACAAAAACAAAAGTAGCAATGTTATCGGCCCTAAAATCAAAACCATTAACGTTTGTGACTCGTGGCAAAGTGTTGCATACAATAAACCATCCGATTGCGAAACACCAAATAACATTAATCCACGCGACACAATCCAGTGAAAAGCTCCGAAACCATTTTGCACCGGTGCCGACATACCCAAACCACCTATACTAAGTACAAACAAACTGTCAGTAAACGATAAATGCGAAGTGCTGGGAAGAGCAAAAAACACTACATATGTCATCAATATATAGCATGTCCAAATAAAAACGGTGTACAATAAAAAAAGCCCATTTTGCTTTAAATGAAATACAGAGAATAAACCTTTAATCAGCCCCTTTAGAAAATTCATGCCTTTCTTCACAAAAGAAAGACGCCGTATTTTTTTTCTAAAAAACAATAAAGCTGCGAAAATTAATAAGAAAAATACGACCAATATCAGCAAAGGCGTTTTTGACTCACTAAATTGGCTTACAATCGGCTCCAGTGCATTTTCCCAAAAAAAATTACTAAAAAAAGAGAAATCGAGAATTAAGACCGTTGAAATAATTAACAAAAGAGTAATAAAATCAATAATTCTTTCGGTAATAACAGTACCAAACGAAACATCTAACGGTATATCGTTTGTTTTTTTTAATGTAGCACAACGCGTTACTTCACCCATTCGGGGAATGGCAATATTTGCAAAATAAGCAACCACTACTGCATACAACGTAGTTCGTATTGGTGGATTTTGATTGCTTGCCTGAAGCAAAAGTCGCCAACGCAAAGCTCTAAAAAAGAAACCTCCCAAAGCAAAGACAAGCGAAATCATGACCCATCTAAAATCAGCTTTTAGCAGTTCTTTCCAAGCCTTTTCTAAATCAATGCCTTTAAATGCCAAATAAAGTAAAAGAATTGCTAAAGAAGGAAATACAATAAAATTTAATACTATATTGATTTTTTTCTTCAATTACAGCATTCGATTAGTTTTAGTATCGGGAAATACCAATGAAGGAGAAAATTTTTTGGCTTCTTCGAATGGCATGATTGCATACGAAAGTATTATCACCACATCACCAACGGCAGCTTTGCGTGCAGCCGGACCATTTAAGCAGATTACTCCGCTATTACGTTCGCCTTTAATCACATACGTTTCTATACGTTCGCCATTGTTTATATTTAAAACATGTACCTTTTCATTTTCAATTAAATTCGCCGCTTCCATTAACGCCTCATCAATGGTTATACTACCAATATAATTCAAATCGGCTTGAGTAATCGTTACTTTGTGTATTTTCGATTTTAAAACTTCAATATTCATATGCTCGTTTATGATCGATTAAGTAGCTTGCAAAGTTATAATAATATTTCGATATTATCTATGAGGCGAACATCGTTACAAAACACAGCAATACACGCTGTTATGAATCGATGTTCTTTTATATTTACTACCGTTCTTAATGAAAAGGTATCAACTAATTCCAGATACTCGAGCTTAAAAGGTGGCACATTTTCAATCATTACTTTTATTTGCTGCTTAATATCGTCAATGGTTTTGTTTTGGATCCATTCGGGAATTTTCGATAAGGCGTTAAATATGATTTGTGCATTATTAAAATCTTCTTTTGACAACCTCAAATTTCTTGAACTCATAGCTAATCCATGAGGCTCGCGTACGATATCGCACGGTACTATTTCGACCTTGTAATTTCCCAGTTCTACCAATTTTCGGATAACGGCTAATTGCTGAAAATCTTTTTTGCCAAAATAAGCCTTATCGGGCAATACAGCATCGAATAATTTTGATACAATTAATGCGACTCCTTGAAAATGTCCGGGTCTGAATGCTCCTTCCATTATTTCTTCCAAATATCCTAAATCGAAACGGCGATGGTCGGGTACCGGATACATTTCTTTTTCGTCGGGCATAAAAAGGATATCGCAGGTTTTTTCGTTTTCTAACAACTTTATATCGGTATCGTAAATACGCGGATATTTTTCGTAATCGGCTTTATTGTTAAATTGTGTAGGGTTAACAAAAATGCTTACAACTGTAATAGTACATTCAACATGCGACTTTTTTATCAACGATAAATGGCCGGCATGGAGTGCACCCATGGTAGGAACAAAACCTATTATTGCATTGTTCTTTCTTGCTTGAAGAACAAGCTGCTGTAATTCACTGATGTGCTTTACAATAATCATAGTAAAAAATTTGTGCAAACCTAATGGAAAATAATTTGTTTAAAAATGATTTTTTTACAAGGTATATTTTTTAAAAATATCATTTACTTTTGCTAAAAAAAACAAAATATGAAGTATCAACGAATTCTTTTAAAGCTTAGTGGCGAATCGCTCATGGGAAGCGAAGGATATGGCATTGACACTCAAAACCTGATGCATTATGTTAACGAAATAGCTACCGCTGTAACTATGGGCGTTGAGGTCGGTATTGTTATTGGCGGAGGAAATATTTTCAGAGGTTTAAAAGGAGCTAAACAAGGCTTTGATAGAGTAAAAGGAGACCAAATGGGTATGTTGGCAACCGTAATTAACAGCTTAGCACTCCATTCGGCTTTCGAGAGTCTGGGCATTTCATCTAAAGTTTTTACTGCAATTAGAATGGAACCCATTGGCGAGCTTTATCAAAAAGAAAAAGTGATGGCAGCTTTAAAACAAAAAACAATCTCTATCATTGCAGGTGGAACGGGCAACCCCTATTTTACCACAGATACCGCTTCGGCATTACGAGCCATTGAAATAGAAGCCAGTGCTTTATTAAAAGGCACACGTGTTGACGGTGTTTACACAGCCGATCCCGAAAAAGACCCAAACGCTAAGAAATATACAACATTATCATTCAAAGAAGCATACGATAAAAATTTACAAGTAATGGACCTAACAGCATTTACACTTTGCATGGAAAACAAGATGCCAATTATTGTTTTTGATATAAATAAAAAACAAAATTTGGCCAATTTACTTGCAGGAAAAGAAGTAGGAACCATCGTTCAATAATTTTGACTCTAAAATAATAAACGTATGGCAAGCTTTAAAAGAAAAAGTTTGAGTGGAGCTGGGCTATACATACTCGTTGCAAACGAGTACGAGAGGGAGATTATTCACTGTAACTGCTATATGCTTAATATAAAACAGCATAGTTAAAAACTACGCTGAATGAAGTGAAGAAATTAGCCGGAAAGGCAGTTGCGATTCATGAAAAATTTTTAGAATAAAGATAACTATTTTCTGCCAAAACATAATGCTTGGGTGTTATAAATGATAAAAGAAAAAAAGCGAAGATTTAATCTTTAAACTTTTTAAGATAAAATGGAAATTCCTCGGCAAGTTCACCCGAATAATAAAAATCAAAGCCTATAGCACCAAATGTATAGAGTTTGTCGTGAATGTTAATTCGCGAACCACCAACTTCAGGATTGGGTTTCGGTTTTGAAAATGCAAAACCAACATTGTATAGCGTTACCAAAATTTCGGGACGGTTTGATATATCAAAATTTGCACGTTCCCACTGTTTTTTTATTTGGTGCAAATACAATGCTGTATATAAGTATTGATAATAATGATTTCTGTAATTTACCAATCGATAATACCGTTCGGTATCGACTTCTGTAGAATTAAAATCGAGTAAATGTTTGTATTCATCACCAATATAATAGACAGAACTGCTATCTTTTAAGTTTTGCTCAATTGCTCTTGCCGTAAAATCTTTGATGCCGGTAATGCCCAAACTAAATTGAGATTCAACAGACAGCACTTTTAACGGACCAATGTATTTCTTATAAATTTCACGTTTTGAATTAAAAAGTCGGATTTGTTCACCAATTAAACAACAAACAATTAATCGAGGTTCAACACCGGCAACTTTTCCGGCACTATCTATTATTTTTTTGTCTTTTCGTATTGCTTCTTTTAAATCATTCCACTCGGATATGTTCATCCATGTATAAACGCTCTTTAGTGTGTCTTTTGGGAATCTTTTATTGTAAACATTCATCAATTCGCGTTTAAGCTCAAAATAGGGAGAATTTTTGGGTAAACGTAATTCTGCTGCTGCAATCATTTGCTCTAATACAGCCGGATTTTCAGCATGTTTTGAAGCTTCAAAAATAACATTGGCATTGTAGGGATAAAATTTTCCGAGTAATGATATAATTAAATAATGTATAGGTCGTTTTTCGTTAAAAATTGCTACGTTTTTTGGGTCGTTAGGATTAAATAATTTTTGTTTTTCGGAAATTTCTTTAAACATTCTATCGTTGTAATCAACACCTCCCGGATCGTCAGTAATATGCAATTTAACAGCGAAATAAGCACCGGTTAATATAAAACCGATAAAGGCAAACACCAACGTAATGCCATAAATAGAATATTTTATAATAGGTTTATTTTTAAACATAAGTTTTCATTAATAAAGCGGTGCAAAGCTATTAAATTCAAAGATATGTTAAACAGTATAGTAAAAAATTATTCTGATTTGGGCATTATTTTTCCTAATGGTTCTAATACCAAGGGTTTTTCTATTTCGAAAAGCGATGAGTTTTGAGGGACATGAAAAACTTTCGGACTAAATTCATATTCTTTATTTTCGCAAATAATTGTATAATCCCTGTTTTGTTTTAAAATCATGACATAATAACCGGTTTCTCTATTAGGTTTATATTGTCCCATCAATTTACCGGTTTTATTATCAATCACCTTAATTAAAATATCTTTAACGGGAACCGTATCGTTATTTTCAAAAAACACCTTTCCTTTAATAACCGATGACGATCTTTCGGGTAGCGATAGTAAGTTCATAACATAAATGTCTTTTCCTCCATAGCTATCTTCGCGAATTGAAGAAAAATAAGCTCTTTTTTCGTCGGCAGTTAGATGATAAAATACTTCATCTTCGGTGGTATTAATCGGATAACCTAAATTTTTAGGTTTGCTCCATGTTCCGTCCTCGTTTAGTTCGGAGTAAAATAAATCGTAACCGCCAATTGTATTATGTCCTTTTGACGAAAAATACAACGTATACCCATCGGGTAATAAAAAAGGACCTTCTTCGTCATATGGAGAATTGATCACCGGTCCTAAGTTTTTAGCTAAACTCCATTCACCATTGGGCAATCGCTGCGACATATATAAATCTTTTCCCCCCATTCCGCCACTTCGGTCGCTTACAAAAATTAAAATATTCTTATCGGCTGAAATGGTAGCATGCGTTTCATTTGATGAGGAACTTATTTGAGGCTCGAGTTTAATAGGTTTTGACCATATTCCGGTACTGTCTTTTATTGATTGATATATATTACCTATTCCAAAATCGTCTTTATAAATGTACAACTCTTGCCCATCTGCAGAAACACATATACTCGATTCGTGCATATCTGTGTTAATATTCGGACTGATTTTTTCGGGAGTTCCCCATTTATCATCTATTTTATGTGATATATAAATATCTTCAAAATATCTTCCATCGTCTGTTTTCATGCCACCGGTACTTCCTATTCTTCTGGATGTAAAAATTAATGTAGTTTCATCTGAAGTAAGGGTTGGCGAATGTTCATCGTATTCACTGTTTATTATTGGACCAAGATTTTCAATTGAAATTTCGATAGAATCGTTAATAAGAGCCGGTGCCTGTTGACAAATTTCCATCATTCGTTTTGTTTCTTTATATTCGGTTTCATCGGGCTTTAAGTATTCCAAATATTTGGCATAAAAATTTTCAGCTACATCAAATTTATATAAATAGTGTTGAACTTCGCCCAATAAAAAATAAGTTTTAAAAGGAGCATTTTTTTCTTTGAAATTTAATTCTTGCCAATGGTCGGTGATGCTGTTGGATGCAATTTGAAGATAAGGTAACGCTTTGTTTTTTTGCATGGGAATATGTAAATAAGAAAGCCCCATTAAATAATTAAAATTAGCATTAAGAGAATCTTTTTTTAATAAAAAATCAATTTCAGTGATGGCTTTTTTATAATTATTAAAGACAATGGCTCTTTTTGCTTCATTAAAATGATGCTTTAACTGAATTTTTGATAAAAACTGAGCATTAAGAATTCCACTGTAAACAAAAACTAAAAAAAATACAAATATCCGTAGCTTCATTATTTTTTTTAACAAAAATAATCTAAGTTTTTATAACCACAAAGTATTTTTTTATTTATACCCAATATTTTTTTTGCTCTTATAATTCTATTTTATTTATTTTTTTTGAAAATTTTCGGTTTTTGTTTGAATTTTAAAAATAAATATCTAAATTTAGGCAACCAAATTTTTCTTATTACGTCAATAAAGAAAAAAAGTTATGAAAACAATATTATTTTTAATCTTCATGTTGATTATCAGTTTATTATCTGCACAACACGATCATCATAATCACAAAAAATGCACACATGAGCACAAAGGAAGACCCGCAAACGATACAACAATAAAAGTTGTTCAAAGTTTTCATCGTGATGATGATGCGGGTGAAGCTATTATTATACAACGATATAGAGACGATACATTGGCCGACAAATGGCTGAAAGAATATATACAACGAAGCCGTAACAAAATTACGGAAAATATATTTTTAAAAGGCACAAAAGCAAGTGGATGTTCCAACCTTGATTTTGAAAATGGTGATTTTTCAAATTGGACGTGTCAAACAGCTACCAACTATGATTATCCGGCGGGTGATGGTACTCCTTCTCCTGAAACAACATGGGCGGGAACTGCACCGATTGCTAATAGACATGTAATAACCAATGCTGCAAGCGGAAATGATCCATATGGTAATTTCCCTATGCTGGCTCCAAATGGTGGTTCGTTTTCGGTAAAATTAGGTAACAATAGTTATAACTATGAAGCTGAACAATTGGTATATACTTTCTTTGTTAATCCTCAAGACACTAATTTTATTTATAAATATGCTGTAGTTTTAGAAAATCCCGATCCACCACATACTTGGGCAGAACAACCATATTTTGAATTAAAAATTTATGACGGTAGTAATAATGTTATTCCATGTAGCTATCAACAATATTCAGCAGATGGCTCAATACCTGGTTTTTTTGATAGTCCTTCAAATTCCAATATAAAATGTAAATCATGGACAACGGTTGGTATCAATTTAGGTCCATATGTAGGGCAAACCATAACTCTTGTTGTAACAAGTGCCGATTGTGCTCAGGGAGGTCATTTCGGTTATGGATACATTGATTTTATTTGTCCTTCTTCGTTTACATCCACACCAAATGTTTATTGCAACAACGTTACTTCTGCTACTCTTACAGTTCCGGATATTGATCCTGGTATGAATTTTCAATGGTCAACCGGCGAAACAACTCCAACTATTACAATCAATCCACAAAATTACGATGGCTCAAATGTTAGTGTTTATATTCAGTCACCTACTTCCGTAGGTCTTTGTGGGTTTTATTATCTTTTCCCAATAGAAGTTGTACAACTAAACCCTGAATTCAATACAACTACCAACTGCCTCACGGTTAATTTTACAGATTTATCTTCTGTAACCGGAACTACAATCTCTGGATGGTCATGGGATTTCGGAGACGGACAAAATTCTACTTCTCAAAATCCGACACATACATACACTACGGCCGGAGATTATAATGTTACCTTAACTATTACTGCAGGTGGTTGTCAAAATTCAATATCTCACCATGTTACTGTTTCCGGTCTAAGTATCAGCGTTTCCTCCATCAATCCTATGTGTTATGGTCAAAATGGTTCAGCTACTGTAACTGCCTCAGGAAGCGGTAGTTATAGCTATACTTGGAGTACAACACCACCTCAAACTACGGCAACTGCAAATAATTTACCGCCCGGCACTTACACCGTTTCGGTTTCTGAACCCGGCGGTTGCAATAACACGGCTTCTGTTACTATAACCCAACCACCCCAAATGCAAACAACTACGAGCCAAACAAATGTAACTTGCTATGGTTATAACGATGGTTCTGCAACGGTCAATGTTAGCGGTGGTACCGGAACTTATACATATCAATGGAGTAATGCTCAAACGAATTCTACTGCTACTAATTTAGCTGCAAATTCTTATACAGTAACAGTTAAAGATGGTAATAACTGCTCGACAACCGCTTCAGTTACCATCACACAACCTCCTCAGCTAACAATTTCTGCTACGGCTTCGCCCGGCTCTATATGTCCGGGAGCAAGTTCTACTCTTACGGCAAATGGAGCCGTTACTTATGCATGGGACAATGGAATAGGAAATGGCAATCCACAAACGGTAAGCCCTGCAAACACAACCGCTTACCA
>Ga0116186_1001512_pt1 | contig 22854 bp, 19 predicted proteins | sample AD_JPNNA4_MetaG_FD_89806 | JGI IMG/M metagenome (GOLD analysis project Ga0116186, IMG submission 89806) | Active sludge microbial communities of municipal wastewater-treating anaerobic digesters from Japan - AD_JPNNA4_MetaG | ecosystem: Engineered > Bioreactor > Anaerobic > Digestate | place...
ACGTGCAGCGCCCTGGTCATCCTCAACAAGGGGCGGGTCGCGGCCCAGGGCGATCTGGCTTCCCTGCGCGAAGTCCGGTTCAGCCTGTATGAAATGAAAGTGAAGGGGGAGAAGGGTTCGTTTCTCGAGGGCCTCCGCCGCGGCGGCTGCCGGATCGAGGAAACCGAGGACGGGCTCCTCAAGGCGTACCTGCCGGAGGAGATGAGCCGGCGGGACGTGTTCCGCTTGGCCGCGGCCGCCGGCGTCCAGGTCCGGCACTTCGTCAAGAGCCGGACGTCGCTGGAAGACCTCTTCGCCCGAACGGTGGGAGTGGATTGATGGAACCTATCGCCGAACGCGGATATACCCACTGGGAGGGAACGCTTGGAACCGGGCGGCGCCCGTGGCGGGTGATCGCCGGCCAGGCCGTCCGTCTGGCCTGGAAGCGCAGGTTCTTCAAGCCGCTCTTCTTCTTCTCTCTCCTGCCGGCGGTCGTTTTCTCCGGCGGGATCTATATTTCCGAGCGCCTCGGGGACTTCCAGGAGATGCTGAAGGGGGCGGATAAGTTCCTCACGATCAATCCCGATTATTTCCAGGCGTATTACGGATCGAGCTTTCTCTTCTTCATGATGCTGATGATCATGGTCGGAGGCGGGGCCGGCTTGATCGCCGATGATCTCCGCCACAACGCCCTGCCGCTCTATTTTTCCCGGCCGCTCCGCCAGCGGGATTATATCGGCGGGAAAGGCGCCGCCCTGGCCTTTTTTCTCCTGCTGCTGACCCTCGCCCCCGGAATCGTCTTCCTTCTGCTGAAGCTGATTTTTTCCGGCAGCGCCAAGATCCTGTCCGATTTCCCCTGGCTGCCGTTTTCCTTCCTGGCCTGGTCGGTGTTCGTCTCCGCTTTCTTTTCTCTGTTTACCCTCCTGCTGTCCTCGCTCGGCCGGAACCGCCGCTTCGCCTCCATCCTGATCCTGGCCGCGTATTTTCTCTCCGATGTCTTTTTCGGAATATTCTACGCGATCTTCCGGGAACCGGCCTTCTGTCTCGTTTCCCTCCAGAGGAATCTCCGGCAGGCTTCGGCGTCCTTCCTGGGAGCCAAGCCCCCGATGGAGGTCCCCGGGATTTATTCGATTTTGATCCTGGCCGCGATCATGGCCGCGGCCGTTCTCGTCCTCCGGAGGAAGATCCGGGGGACGGAGGTGATCCGGTGACGGCCGGCGGGCGGATCCTCCGGGCGGACAAGCTCGGCAAGTGGTACGGCAACGTGCTCGGCCTGTCCGACGTCTCGATCGAGATCGGGCCCGGCATCACCGGGCTTCTCGGCCCGAACGGAGCCGGGAAATCGACGTTCATGAAGCTGATCACCGGCCAGCTCCGGCCGAGCATCGGAACGGTGACGATCGCCGGACAGCCCGTTTGGAACAATCCGGGGATCTTCAAGAACGTCGGCTTCTGCCCGGAACAGGATGCCTTCTATGAGGACACGACCGGCCGGGAGTTCCTGTCCGGACTCCTGGCCCTGGGCGGGTTTCCAGCGGCCGAGATCCGGGAACGGACCGCCCGGGCCTTGGCCTTCGTCGAGCTTCAGGCCGACGCCGACCGGCTCATCCGCGGCTACAGCCGGGGGATGCGCCAGCGGCTGAAAATCAGCCAAGCGCTGGCCCATGAGCCCGAGATTCTCATCTTGGACGAGCCGCTCAACGGCCTCGATCCCTTGAGCAAGCGCAAAGTCATCCGCCTCATCAAGGAATACCGGACGGAAGGGCGGACGGTCCTTGTCTCGAGCCACGTCCTGCCCGAGATCGAAGCCCTGACCCGGTCCATCATTCTCATCCACCAGGGGAAAATCCTGGCCCAGGGCGACATCCACTTCATCCGCGACTTGATCGACGCCCACCCGCACATCGTGGCCGTTCGGACCGGCCGGGGCCGGGCCCTGGCCGCGAAGTTCGTCGAGGAGGACGACGTGAGAAGCGTCCGCTTCGACGAGGCGCAGGGGACGGTCCTCTTCGAGACGCGGAACCGGGACCGGTTCTTCGAGCGCCTGACAAGGCTGGCGGCGGAGGAGGGGTGGGAGATCGAGGAAATCACTTCGCCCGACGACAACCTCCAGTCGGTGTTCGATTATCTCGTGGGGAAATAAGATGCGGAATGCGCCGTTTGTTTCCGTCTATAAGTTCAGCGCCCGGCTGGTCCGGCGCTCCCGGCGCTCCCGGCTCCTGGGCGCGCTCGGCCTTCTTCCCGTGATCCTGGCGGTCATCCTCCAGATCACCCGGGCGGCCGCCGCCGGCGGCGGCTTGGACGGATTGGAAGTCTTTTCCAACTTCGTCATGGGCTTCTCCCTGCAGTTCCTGGTCCTTCTCCTGTCCTTGTTTTTCGGCACGGCGATCACGGCCGACGAGGTCGACAACAAAACCTTGACCTACCCGGCCACCCGGCCCGTTTCCAAGGCGGCCTTCATTCTCGGAAAATACGCTTCTTCCGTATCCTTTCTTCTCGTCCTAGTGCTGACGTCCACGGTCGTTTCGTTCCTGATCCTCATGATCGACCGGCTGTCGTATGGAACGGCCTGGACGTTCCTCGGCCGGAGCCTCGCCGCCCTGGGCTTCGGCACGATCTGCTACACGGCTCTCTTTACCTTCGTCGGCACGTTCCTCCGGAAATCCGTCCTCATCGGATTGGTGTTCTGCTTCGGCTGGGAAAACATCGTCCAGTACTTCCCCGGGATGACCCAGAAATTCACCATCATGCACTGGCTGAAGTCGCTTCTTCCGGGCTTGGGAGGAGGGATGGGATCGACGGAGGGAGGCGGATTGACGGCGTTCCTCCTGTTCCGGCACGAGCCCAGCCCGGCGGGAACGGCCGTAGCCGTCCTTCTTCTCCTCACGGCCGTCTTCCTGGCCTTGGCCGTCGCGGTCTTTTCCCGCAAGGAGTACCTCTTCGACGAATGAGGGCGGCCGGCCCTCCCCGGGAGAAAGAGAGAAAGCTTCCGGAAACCGCGATCCCTCCCTCGATCGTCCGCCGTGATTATCGGTTCGGAGGGATCGCTTCCGGGGCCCTGAAAATCTCCGCTCCGTTCACGTAGGCGGCAAGCACTTTGATGTCGGACAGTTGATGAGGGGGAATGGTCCGGGGGTTCTCGCTCACGATGATCATGTCCGCGAATTTTCCGGGCTCGAGGCTGCCGACCTCTTTTTCCATAAACAGTTGATAGGCGGGATTGATCGTATAGGCGCGGATGGCCTCGTCGATCGTGACGCGCTCCTCCGGCCCCAGGATCCGGCCGCCCACGGTCTTTCTGGCGACCGCCGTTTCGAGAACGGAAAACGGCTTGTTGGGAGCGACCGGGCCGTCAAAATGGAACGCATAATTCACCCCGATCCTCTCGGCGGAGCCGGCCGGCATCCAACGGCGCCCGCGTTCTTCTCCGACCATGGTAGGGAGGATATCCCCCCAGTACTTGACGTGCGACATCAAGAACGTGATTTGAACGCCCAGTCTCTTGGCCCGTTCGAGCTGGTCGTCCCGGATCATCGGGGCATGGGCGATGCGGAAGCGGTGATCGGGCCAGGGATATCGCTCCAAGCCCTCCTCGACGGTCTCGAGGGCCATGTCGATCGCCGCGTCGCCCTGGGCATGAATCTCCAGAGTCCTTTTTTCTTTCAAACAATCGTCGACCAGGGTTTTCAGGTCGGCCGGGCTGATGTAAGGCTTCTGAATGTAATCGGGCGGGAGCTCCATCACCTCGAGAGTCAGGGGATTGGCGGGATAGGGCTTGGTCAGAAACAAGGTCCCGGTCCACGGCGTTCCGTCGACGAAAACCTTCGCCCCGTTCACCTTGATGAGATCGTCGCCTTCAAAAGGTTTCCAAGTCTTGTAATGGACGGCATACCCCCGGATGCGGAGAGAAGGGAAGAGGCCGGCCGTTTCCCGGTACAGGTGGAGATATTGTTCGTCGATCATGCTGTCGTCGACCGTGGTGATGCCGTTCCCGGCGCATTGCCGCCATCCCTTTCTCACCAGCTCCACGGCCTTTTGCGGGTCCGAGAGCCGGTTCTTCAGGATCGGCGTCATCACCGCGAGAATCGGGTCCCCCTGGTCGAGCCGGCCGTTCAATTCCCCGTCTTCGGAATGCCCGAAGGATCCTCCCATCGGCCCGGTCGGATCAGGCGTGTCCCGGGTGATTCCGGCCGCTTCCAAAGCCCGGGAATTGGCGAAAGCGACGTGGCCGCTGTTGCCGATGATCAGGAGGGAATGATGAGGCGCCAAGGCATCGAGTTCCCGTCTCGTCGGATTTTTCAATCCGCTCTGAATGACCGGATCCCAACCGAAAAAAACGATCTCTTCGCCCGGAGCGGCCCGGGCGACGGCGGCGTTAATGACGTCCATGACTTGCGGACCGCGGGCGTACCGGACGGGGCGGATGTCGACGGCCATGTTTTCGACAAGCATATTCATGAAAGGATGCGAATGCCCTTCCACGAACCCCGGCATCAGCGTCCTGCCGTCCAGGTCGATCATCCGGGTCGCCTCGCCCCGATATTTCAAGACGTCCGCGGCCGATCCGACCGCGAGGATCCGGCCGTCTTTGACGGCGACGGCCTCCGCCTCGGTCATGAATGGATCGACCGTGAGCACCGTTCCCCGATGGAAGATGACATCCGCCGCGGGGTCGGCCGCCCCGGCAAGAACTCCCCCCGCCCATCCGGCGGAGAGGATGAGGAGAGCCGCCCGGAAAATCAGGAGACTCCGTTTGTCCATGGTTCCTTCCTTTCGACGCACAGGGAAATCCCTTGTCGACCGGCTCCGGTTCGATCCCCGTCGTCTACTGAAATCGCGGCCCGCTTCATGAACAAGGAGAAGAAGAATAAAGGAGCGTCCGGGAACTGTCAAGGAACGCGGCGGGACGGGGTGTCGGACCGCCTCCCCGGGGGCGACGGCCGTGGCCGTCCTCTCATTTATCCAGGAGCATGGAGGCCACCGAGAAATAAAGGAGAACGCCCGCCACGTCGATGACCGTGGTGATGAGCGGGGAGCTGGCCGTGGCCGGGTCCAGCTTCAGCTTTTTAAGCAGCAGCGGGATGCAGACTCCGATCAGGCTGCCCAGGATCACGACCAGGAACATGCTGAGGCCGACGACGAGGCCTAAGGCGAATCCGCCCCTCCAGATCCCCATGCCCCAGGCGACGAGTCCCGTCGTCAAGCCCAAAGCCGCCGACACGCCGGCCTCCTTGAGAAGGAGCGAAGCCCAGTCGTTCGTCCGGATTTCCCCGACGGCCATGGCCCGGATCATGAGGGTCGCCGACTGGGAGCCGGCGTTGCCCCCGCTGTCGATCAAGAGAGGAAGAAAGAAGACAAGGGGGACGAGGGCGGCGATGGTCGTCTCGAACCGGGCCATGATCCCGCCGGAGACGGCGTTCACGAACACCAGGGCGACCAGCCAGAGGATCCTTTTCCGGTACAGGAGGGACGCGGACGCCTCTTTCAAACCGATCTCGAGCGGGGCGACGGCGGCCGCCTTTTGGATGTCCTCGGTCGCTTCTTCCACGGCTACGTCGAGGACGTCGTCGGCCGTGACGATCCCGACGAGAACACCGTCGGAATCGACGACCGGCAGGACGGTCAGATCGTAACGCTCCATGCCCAGGGCGGCCGCCTCCCGGTCGTCAAACGCCGAGACGGAAATCGCCGGCGTGATCATCAAGCCGGCGACGGTCTCGGCGGGTTCGGCCAGAACCACCTGGCGGAGACTGATCACGCCGAGGAGTTTCCAGGCGGCGTCGGTCACGTAGATCGCGTCGATGGTTTCCGAATCCCGGCCCATGCGCCGGACATGGGCGATGGTTTGACCGATGGTCCAATCCGGGCGGACGGCGACGTACTCCGGCGTCATGAGCCGGCCGGCGCTGTCTTCGGGATAACTCAGCAGCGTCCGGGCTTCGGCCCGTTCGGCCGGGCCGAGCAGGTTCAACAGGCGCTGCCTGTCCCGCTCGGGCAGCTCCTCCAGGAAGGAGGTCCGGTCGTCCGGACTGAGACCCGCCAGAAGGGTCCGGGTTTCCTCGTCGGTCAGCTCTTTCAGGAAGGCGTCCCGGGTGCTCCGCTCGAGGAACGAGAAGACTTCGGCCGCGATTCTCTTGGGGAGAGAGCGGAACAAGATCGTCCCGGCAGGTTTGGGCAAATCGGCCAGGAGATCGGCCAATTCGGGCATCGGCCAGGATTCCGCCAGCGCCCGGAGGGCGTCCCAGTCCCGCTTTTTGATCAGCTTTTTAATTTCCGGTTCGCGAACGTCGACCATGGCGATCCCTTTCCGAGCGTGTTTCGTTCCGCTCATGTCCCGTCCCCCTCATCAGAATAGCAATTCCGGATGAAAAAAGCACTTCACCTGCATGATGATAGCCGCATCGGCTTCGCCGTGAAAAATTCGACGCGCGGCCGGCGCAAATTCACCCCTTCGCGCCTCGTTCCGGAAGCCGTGTTGAAATAAACCCGGTTTTGGATTTTTCTTTTCGGCGGGGGGGCAGCGGCCGTCTCGGCTTGTGAATAATCCAAGTTACGCAAAGAAGGCCGGCTTCCATTCCATCGGGCGGGGAAAAGGCCGCCGAAAACAAAGCAGGCCTCCCGAGCTGATCCGAAAGTCCCGGCCCCGAGAACATCTTCGGCCAGATCGGTCAAGGGGGACGGATCATTCCGGGCTGGGGGACAAGCTTGACATCCTCCCGGCCGGATTCTATCCTTGCCCCTGAGACGGGCCGGGACAAGGGCCGGCGTTCCGGGCGGGAGTGAACGCTTCCGCGGAATTCCGCCGCCGGCGCCCGCCGTTTTTCTCCGCGCCTCGAACGCGGGCAAAATAACCAAGGAGGGCGACGATGAAAAAAACATGCTTGGCGGCCGCGACGATTCTCCTTTTCGCTCTGGCTCTGCCGGCCGCTCCCGGCCGGGTGGCCAAGCGCTTCGCCGTTCCCTCAGAGTGCGCCACCGGCCTGGCTTTCGACGGCGAGGCCTTCTGGACGGTGGACATGGAGACGGATAAGCTATACCGCCTCGACCCGGCCGACGGCCGGGTTCTGGCCGAATTCGACGCCCCGGGTTACTTCTGCACCGCCCTGGCCTGGGACGGCCGAAGCCTCTGGGCGGCCGACATGGACTTCACGAACACCTCGGCCGAGGAGTACTGCGGCAAGCTCTACCAGCTTGATCCCAAGACGGGCCGGACGCTCAAAGTCATCATGGCCCCGGCTTCGGATCCGCAGGGCTTGGCCTGGGACGGCGTCTCCCTCTGGGTTTCCGACAACGGAACGCGGGAGTTGTTCCAGGTGAGTCCCGACGACGGAACAACGATAAAAACCCTCAAGGCGCCGGCGGGCGATCCCCGCGGGCTGGCCTGGGACGGACGCTTCCTTTGGCTGGCCGACCGCTCCGAGGACGAGCTTTACCGGATCGATCCCGAATCGGGACGCGTCCTCATGATCCTGCCTGCGCCCGGCCCGCATTCCTGGGGACTGACCTGGATAAAGGACAGCCTTTGGGTGGCCGATTACCAGAAAGACGAGGTCGCCCAAGTCGTCGTCTTCGAGGACGGCGCGTTCACTCGATCCCATCCCCGCGAAGCCGTCGTCACGATCACCCACGACATCATCAATTTCGGGCCGGGCACGGTCATCGATCTCGACGCTTACTTGGCCCTGCCGAAGAACCGGTCCACCCAGGAGATTCGGTCCATCGACTACTCCCGCCCCCCCGACGGCCGGCTGACCGATCGTTGGGGCCAGGACGTCGCCCGTTTCCGGCGGGAGTCCTTGAAACCCGGCGAGCGGGCCGTTTCCAAGATGCGGGTCAGGGCGACGATCTATGACGTCATGTACCACCTCTTCCCGGAGAAGGCCGGCTCGCTGGAGGACATTCCGGCCGATATCCGGGCCCGCTTTCTGGCCGATGACGACAAGTACCGGCTCAAGGATCCGGTCATCCAGGCGGCGGTGCGGGAGGCCGTCCATGATCCGGACAACCCCTATTGGATCGCCCGCGACATCTACGATTACCTCCGGTTGAAAATGGAATACAAGCGCATCGGCGGCTGGGACATCGCCCCGACCGTCCTCCAGCGAGGCTCCGGATCCTGCTCGGAGTATGCCTTTGTCTATATCGCCATGTGCCGGGCGGCCGGTCTGCCGGCCCGCTATGTCGGCTCGGTCGTGGCCCGGGGCGAGGAGGCGAGCTTTGATTTCGTCTACCATCGCTGGGTGGAAGTGTATCTGCCCGGCGCCGGCTGGATTCCCGTCGATCCCAGCGGCGGCGACATGGAATCGCCCCGTGGACAGGCCATGTATTTCGGCCACCTGGACAACCGCTTCCTGATCACAACCGAAAGCGGCGGCGGCTCGGAATATCTCAAGTGGGACTACAATACCTCGGAAACGTGGCAGGCCGACGGCCGGGTGCAGCTGCGTCTGGAAATGATGGCCCAGTGGGAGCCCGCCGGGCGGGTCGAGGGCGCCGGGAAGTAGCTTCCCGTGTTGCCACGGCTATTCCTCCGGCCGGGTTTCCCCGGAGGTCCGTCCGAAATCGGATTTTGATCATGGAATGTAAAAAAGACCGCAATCTCCAAGGGTGCAACTGCACCTACGAGCCTTGTCCGCGGAAGGGAGACTGCTGTTCCTGCCTGGCCTACCATCTCGGGAGCCGGGAGCTGCCGGCCTGCTGCTTCAGCCGCGAGGCGGAGCGGACTTACGACCGCTCCTTCGCCCATTTCGCCCGCTTGGTCTCCGCCCGAAAGATATAAAGCGCGGAGACGGCCGCTGGCGGGGGACATCCCGGCGATGATCAGGGACCTGTCCGGGACCGGAGGGAGCGGGCGATGAAAATCGTCGCGGCCGCCGCGGCTGCGTCAAACGACCGAAAACAGCGGGATCCGAGGCCTCGATGAAAAGAAAAGCCGGCTCCCTGCCTCTCGGCCGGAGGGGGATGAGGAATGGGGGAGAACGCGCTCGGGAAACGCCGGACGAGGAGGCTCTTCGTCACCTCCGGGATGTATAATATCGGTATCGGCATGTCAAAGACAATTGAAGGCAAATTCAAAGAAATCGCCCATACGGCCGACTTGGCCCTCGACGTATGGGGAGAGGATCTTTGGGATCTTTTCCGCAACGCGGCCCAAGGCTTGTACGCCTTGGCGGGGGCGGTCGAGAACAAGGAGGAAACGGATCGTTTCGATTTGAGGATTCCCCTTGGAGAAGAGGAACAGATGCTCGTGGATTTCCTGAACGAGCTCCTTTACCTCCTCGACAAGAAATGGGTCGTCCGGCGGGTCGAGGGGAAAAAAACGGAGAACGGCCTGCGGCTTTCCCTGGACGCCGCCCGCCTGGCCGGCCGGAGCCGGGAGATCAAGGCGGCCACGTTTCATGACCTGGCCTTGAAGGAAACGGAAGACGGTCTGCGGGCGACGATCGTTTTCGATGTCTGAGGATAGAAATGAAAACGATCCGCTTGAATGATTTCAAACCCCTCTCGGAATACGAGTGGGAATTGCCCCGGTCTTTCCGGGCCGACATGCGGGTGCCGGTCAGGGTGTTCGCCTCCTCGCGGCTGCTGGAGGGGGCGCTCCGGGACAAATCCCTCGAGCAGGCGGTCAATACGAGCACCCTGCCGGGGATTTTAGGCTGGGTGTCGGTGATGCCCGACGTGCACCAGGGGTATGGCTTTCCGATCGGAGGCGTGGCCGCGACCGACGTGGAGACTGGCGTGGTCTCGCCCGGCGGGATCGGGTACGACATCAACTGCGGCGTCCGGTTGATGGCTTCCCTCCTCCCCGCGGAGGCGGCGAAGGACGATTTGAGCGGGCTCGTCAATCTCATCGACCGGCTGTGCCCGAGCGGCCTGGGGGAAAAAGGCCGGATCAGGCTGAGGGACGCGGAACTGGACGACGTCTGTCTTCATGGTTCGCGGTGGGCGCTTAAAAACGGGTACGCCGACGCCGCGGACGTGGAGCATACCGAGGATCAAGGCTGTTTGGAGGACGCCGATCTCCGCGCGGCGGGCGCCCGCGCCCGGGAACGCGGCCTGTCGCAATTGGGCACCCTGGGATCTGGAAATCACTTCATCGAAATCCAGATCGTCGATGAGATCTTCGACGAGGCATCGGCGGAATCCATGGGACTGAGAAAAGGATGCCTGGCGGTCCAGGTCCATTCCGGATCGCGGGGTTTCGGACACCAGATCTGCACGGACTACGTCCGATCGCTGCAGTCCGCGGCGAATAAATACCGCATTCTCCTCCCCGACCGGGAATTGGCCTGCGCCCCGATCTCCTCCGAGGAGGGGCAAGCGTATTTGAAGGCCATGCGATGCGCCGCAAATTACGCTTACGCCAACCGGCAGGTCCTGGCCCAAGGCGTCCGGGACGCTTTTGAGCAGGTCCTGGCCGGAAAAGGCGGCGGTCGGCGTTTGCGGACGGTCTACGACGTCGCTCATAACATCGGTAAGATCGAGACGCACGCGGTCCAGGGGAAGGAGCGCGCGGCCTGTGTCCATCGCAAGGGGGCGACCCGCAGCTTCGGACCCGGGACAAAGGGCCTGCCGGCCGATTATCGGAAGATCGGGCAGCCCGTGTTAATCCCCGGCAGCATGGGAACCCGTTCCTGGGTTTTGCGGGGCGCCGCGACGAGCATGAACAAATCCTTCGGCTCCTGCGCCCACGGCGCCGGAAGGTTGTTGAGCCGGGCTCAGGCCAAGAGACAGATCTGGGGGGAGGACTTGGTCCGCGAATTGACCGGACGGGGCATCCACGTCAAGGCGGGGTCTTTGTCCGGTCTGGCCGAGGAGGCGCCGGAAGCGTACAAGGATGTCGAGGCCGTCATCGAATGCGTCGCCGGCGCGGGTTTGGCTGAAAAAGTCGCGGTCTTGAGACCCTTGGCGGTCATCAAAGGCTGACGGTCGGCGGCTCCCCGCGCGGGCCCTTGGGACGCGGCCGGCCGCGGCGCCCCTAGGCCTTCCAGACGAACGGTTCCGCGTCCGTGATCAGCCGTCCCGCCCGGATCGCTTTTTTCAGATAAGGGGGAAGGGCGAAAGCGGCCCGATGAATTTGCGGGCTGTAGTGGCCGAGACGCTTCACGCCCCTGGCCGCCAGGCGGCGTCGGATCTCCTTCTCGTCCAGGGCGAAGGGATCGCTGTTTTTCGAGGCGATGATGAATCCCCAGGGAAGGCTGAACGAGAACATGGACGTCCAGTAAGGCCGGACGACCGGAAAGACGTCCGTCAGGGTTTTGACGCATGAGCTGAAAAAATGGTTGTAGTGGGGATCGGTGCTTCCGGCGTGCAGGACGAAGAGACCGTCGCCGTCCAGAGTCCTGGAAATCCTCTCGAAAAACTCCCGGGTGAAAAGGCGGAGCGACGGCCCGCCGTCGAGCGGCTCGGTCAGATCCGAGAGGATGATGTCATAAGGCGTTTTCGACCGCTCGATGAACCGGCGCGCGTCCTGGAAGACGAGCTTGACCTTGGGATCGGTGAAAGCCCCCCGCGACCATTCCGGCAGGATTTTCCGGCAAAGCCCGACCAGCTCCTTGTCGATGTCGACCATGACCGCCCGCTTGACGGGGCTGTGCTTGAGGATTTCCCGGAGAACGGCGCCTTCGCCGCCGCCGAGAACGAGGACCCGGCGGGGCGAGGGATGGGTGATCATCGCCGGGTGGACGAGGGCTTCGTGATAGACGAATTCGTCCACTTGAGCCGATTGGATCTTGTTGTCGAGGAAAAGGACCTTGCCGAACAGACGGCTCTTGAAGCAGTGAACTTGCTGGTATTTGGTTCGGCCTTCGTAATGCACTCCCTCCAGCTTGAAGAACCGGTAGAAGTCCTCGGTGAAGGGTTCGATGAAATAAAAGCCTTGCTTGTTCATGATCGGTGGATGGGAACAGTCTATTATAGTCCCCGGCCGGCGAAGCGGCAACCTTTATAATCGTTTGAATCATGATTGCGGCCGCCGGCCCTGGATGACGGAAAGCCGCCGGCCGCTTCATCAAGACTCCGCCCTCCCGGCGGAACAGCGATCGCGCCGGGATCCGCGCCTTATCCCGAAGAGGCCGGCGGCTTGAAAAGCCGGTTTGATCGATGACGGCCGGGGGCCGTCAGTCGACGACCGCGTCCTAATCGATTTCCTTGACCACGTCCTCGGCCGGAGGCTCCTCCGCCGGCTTCAGGCCTTCAAGCTTGCTCTTGACCTGTTTTTCCATGTCCTGGCCGAGCTTTTCGAGGAGGGCCTCGGGCATGTCGACGAAGAGCTTGACGTTGTCGGGGGAGGAGCTGATTTCAATCTTGTTGAGAAATTCGCCGATTTCGGGCTTTTCCGACGAGCCCATCGCTCCGAGGGCCTTGAAGCCCGTCAGCATGTCGGCGATTTCCTTGTTCTTGGCCGCGTCCGACGAGAGGGCCTTGATCTCGATCTGAAGGCCCTTGTTCTTGTCGTCGATATACATGGTCGCCGCCTGGAGGGACTTGAGGCTGGCGAGCATGGGCGTGGTTTCGGTCATCTTGTTGATCTGTTCGGGCGTGAACGTGGTGATGTTCCAGACAAGGGCTTTCGTGTTGCCCGTCTTGACGAGCTTCATGATCTCGGCGTTTTTCACGACCGATTCGGCTTTACCCTTCATCACGTCGATGACCGCCTTGACTCCGGCTTCGGTCCCGAGAGCGGCGTTGGAGGCGTCCAGGAACGCGCCGAACATGGGGGCTCCCTCTTTTTCCGGAACGGTGAAGATCTTCACGCCTTCATAGACCTCTTCCTTGATCTCAGGGTTTTCCTTCTTGATCTGTTCCAGGATTTTGTCCGGATCATACTTCAGGTTGATGACGCCGGCCCCTTGGGGGATGGATTTCCCCTCGGCGTCGACCGTTTGGGCGATGCCGATCGCGGCGAAATAAACGTCTTTTTGAGGGTCCAGGCCGATTTTAGCGATGGCTTCCTTGTATTTTTCCGCCTCTTCGCCCGTTTTCAAGGCTTTGTCGACGAAGGGGATGTTCATCCCCCGGTGAACGTCGATCACGAAAACGGATTGGACGTTTTTGGGGATAAGCGTCAGCATATCCTCGGCCGTGGCCGAGCCGGCGACGGGGATTCCGGCCTTCTTCCCGCAAGCGGTGAAGGATGCGGCCAAGAGAACGAGAGTCAACAGACCGACAACGGTTTTTTTCATGGAACACCTCCTCCTTTCCATACGAAATCCGCCCCGGCGGAGTTCAACGTATGAATAACACATCGGGGGGGCCATGTAAACGGGGGCCGGAACGGACCCGGCCCTTGAATTCGGCCGGGGGCTGGGATATAAACGGCGTGAATTCAAAGCCGGAAGGGCCGCGGGAGCGGGATGTTAAACCGCGCCGGCCGCCCCGCCGAGGGCCTTGCGCCGCGGAGCCGACGGGTCCCATCGGCTTGCCCAAAGGGTGTAAATTCATCATGAATACGCCGTTGATGACCATATCAAGATATGAATCCCGCCCGGCCGCGGCCGTGGAGGAGGAACCGAGATGACCGAAACGACGCCGCTCAGAGGGCTGATCGAGAGCCGCCGGAGCATCCGCCGGTTTCTGCCGGGTCCGGTCGAGCGGGAAAAAATCGCGGCCTGCCTCGAGGCGGCCCGGCTGGCCCCCTCGGCCGAAAACGACCAGGGCTGGCGATTCCTCGTTATCGACGATCCGGAGCTCAAGGCGCGCTTCGCCCGGAAAGCCTTTTCAGGGATCTACGCCCCGACGCGGTTTGCGGCCGAGGCTCCCGTTCTCGTTCTTCTCCTGTCCAAAATCGAGAACGTGGGTCTTCGGACGGGTCAGCACATCCAGGGGATCCCGTATTACGCCCTGGATGCGGGCATCGCCGGCGAGCACTTCGTCCTTCAAGCCGAGGAGCTGGGGCTGGGGACGTGCTGGATCGGCTGGTTCGATGTCCGGGCGGTTCGGCGCTTTTTCAAGATCCCGCGGCGTTATAAAATCGTTTCCCTGATCGCCGCGGGCTATGCCGCCCGCCGGCCGCCGCACGAACGGGTCCGCAAATCGATGGATGAAATCGCTTGGTGGAACCGGTTCGGCGGGTGACGGCCGGCCCGGATTCTCGTTATTTCTGCTTGTAGCCGGCCGGGACTTGAAGCGAGGCCGGATCGACGTCGACGGCTTTCAATAACGTGACTTCCGTGTAAAAGGAAAGGGAGGGGGCTTTGTCTTCCTCCGGGGCGGATTTCTTCTTCAGCAGTCCGCCGAGCGCCTTTCCGACGAGGCCGCCGCCCGTCGAGGGCTCGTCCTGCTGTTTTTTGATCTTGGGGGTCGCGAAATACTTGCCGTCGATGACGATGGGATAGCCTTGGATCTTGCCCATTTCCCGGGCCAGCTTGGCGGGATCCACTTCCATCCGGGCCGCCTGGCCGTTGACGGGATCAAAGGCCGCCAGCAGGCTGATCCATTGGGTTCCGAGGATATCCTTCTGGAAGTCCCTCATGTCGATCCCGATGGCTTTCATGTACGCCTCGGCGAAGGCCGTTTCCTCGGCCTGGACCGCTTGAAGGGCGCCCGTCAGCGGAGTCGTCCAGGCCGCGGTTTCCAGCCGGTCGGTGCCTTTTTCTCCGGTCTCGGTGTTTTCCCAGTCCACCGTCCAAAGCGCCGTGTAATTCCGGCAGTCGAAACCGTTGATCGTGCGGGTTTCCCCGGTATCGGTGACCCGGAAATCGGTCTTGATGATCCGGATGGGCGATTTCGCCTGTTCCTCGGCCGTCTCGTCCGGCTTGCCGGCGCTCTCCATCTCCTTGCGGATTTCGGCCCATTTCTCTATGGGCGTAACGGTATACGTCTTCCTCTTGTGATCGATTTGGGCGGTCGTCATCGCCGCCAGGTCGATGAATTCTCCGGTGTGGCCCGAAGGCATCATGGCCTTCCCGGCCAAGCCTCCCAGCAAGCCCTTGCCCTCGAATGAGGCGTCGCTGTCGGTCAGCTTCCGGCTTCCGGCCAGGGTTTCAGTCATGGTCGTGGACAGGCTGCCGAAGCCCTTGAAGGCGATAGCGGCTTTTTGCGACCGGGTCACGCCGGCGAAGGCGGATCCAGCCAGCAGGGCGACGAGGCCGGCGAGGGCGATGGTTTTTTTCGTCTTCATGGGAGACCTCCTGGGAAATCTTATAAAAAAACATTTTAAACGCGGAGGCCTGAATCCGCAAGCCCCCGAGGACGCTGTCCCGGTCCAGGCGGAGGGGGGAGACGGCCCGCCCGGGCTTCGGGGAGATCCCGGAACGAGGGAAACGGGTTCCCCATCCTTCGGGCCGGCTTTGGCGCTTGGCAGGCCCCGGCCGTTCAGGTATAGTAATCCCTTTCCACGGCCGAGACGATGCGCGATTTTGGATTTATCCTCTTCCTCGTCCTCGTCCTGTCCGTGTACGGTTTTTCCCACGTCTATTTGTTCAAGCGCCTTCTCCGGGCTTTGCCGCCGGCCGGGCCTCTCCGCTTCGGTCTTTTCCTGTTCGCCCTGGCGTGGGCCCTGCTCTTCATCGGCGGCCGGTTCCTTTTCGGACGACATCCCGGGCCGGCGGCCGGAGCGGTCATCGGCTTCGGCTATCTCTACCTGGCCCTTTGGAACGTCACCCTGTGGCTCACCTTGGCTTATGACCTCCTCCGCCTGGCCGACAAGCGCCTTTTCTTCTTCCCCCCGGGGGTGCGGGCGGACGCCGCGGCCGGCGGAGGAATCGCCTTCCGGTACATTCTCGGGGCGGCGGCCGTCCTCTGCCTTCTGGGGGCTTGGAACGCCGCCCGCCCGCGCCTCCGGATGGAGACGGTCGAGATCGCCAAGCCGGCCGTCGGGATCCGGGAGCTGAGGATCGCCGTCGCCTCCGATTTCCACCTCAGCCCGGTTCTGCGGACGCGGTTCCTCGACCGAACCCTCAATAAAATCAAGGCCCTCCGGCCCGACCTGGTCTTGCTCCCCGGCGATATCGTCGGAGAGGACACTCCGGCCTCCGACCGGGAGAAGATCGCGGCCGCTTTCGCCGGGCTCGCTCCGCCATACGGCGTTTTCGCTTGCGCCGGGAACCACGAATATTTCGGGGACCTGGAGAAAAACGTCGAAACGCTCCGCCGGGGGAACGTCCGCGTCCTTCTCGACGAGGCGGAACTTGCGGCCGGGGCGTTTTATCTCGTCGGCCGCAAGGATTCCGCCGGAGCGCGGGCGGGCGACGCCCCCCGGGAGTGGGCGGAGCTGACCGCGGGCCTCGATCCCGGAAAGCCTCTGCTTGCTCTCAGCCACCAGCCGGTGAGATTAGCCGAACCCGCCCGAGCCGGCGTCGACCTCCTCGTCTGCGGCCACACCCACAACGGCCAGATGTTCCCGATCACCCAGATCAATTGGCTCGTCTACGAGCACAATCACGGCCTTCATCGGAAGGACCGGATGTTCGTCGACGTCACGAGCGGCGTTGGAACTTGGGGACCGCCCGTCCGGCTCGGCACCGTCCCGGAAATCGTCCTGATCACCGTCCGCTTCGCCGCCGGCTCCTGAGCCGCCGTCTTCCCCTCCGATCGTTCTTTCTTGTCCCTCCCGGGATCTTGTGATAAATAATTCGGAAAAGGAAATCTCATGACCGAAGGATATTCCATCGAGGCGTTCCGGGGCGACTATGAGGCTCTCGAACGAATGGCCCATGCTTCCTGGCGGGATGAGTACGGGGAAGCGTCCTTTCCGAACTTTTACCGGCCGGCGTTCCTCCGCTACCTGATCGACCGGATTCCCGGGGAAAAAAGGGATCATGTCGTCGCCGCGTACCGGGGCGACAAGATCATCGCCTTTTTTCTGAACCTGCCGCAGAGCTTCTCTCTTGAAGGAAAGATCCGCCGGGGCGTCTACAGCTGCCTTTTGGTCACTCGAAGGGAAGATTACCGCCGCGGCGTGGCCCTGGCCGTCATCCGCCGGGCCCTCGAAATCAGCCGGAGCTACGACTATGATTTCTCTCTCTTCACCCTCGAGACGGGGCATCGTTCGACCCGGATGATGGCCAAGGTCGCCGTCGAAGGCCGGATGGAGCGGATTAGGAAAACCGGGGTCGTCGCCCGGATTCTTGACTTTCCCCGGGCCGTCTATTCCGAAGGCTTGAAAGGGTATGAAACCGCGGCCTTGCGGCTGATCGGCGCCCACCGGCCGCCGCGGCGGAAGGGGCTGCTGCCGATTCGAAAATATCGGCCGTCCGACCTGGACGGATGCCTGGCCCTCCTCGCCAAATACCAGCGGACCCTGCGCCTGGCCCTGGTCTGGGACCGGGAGGAGCTCGGCTGGGAGCTGGATTGCCCGGATGTGTCCCAGACCTTGGTTTATGAAAAAGACGGCCGCCTCGCCGGCCTCGTCAACTTCATCCTCCACGATCATCTCGGCCGGTCCGTTGAGCGCTGGGCTTGGGTGAACCACCTGGCTTTTCCCGGGCTTCCGCCGGAGGAGCGGGCGGCCTTCATCCGATCCTATCTCGTGGCCGTCCAAGACGCGGGTTTCGCCGGGACGGTCGAATGGAAGCGCCGCAATTACCCGGTCCGGACGCTTTACCGGAACAGGTTCTTTCCCTACCCGCGCGGCGTCAACCAGATGAGCTGGACGTTCAATCCGGACCTCTCCCTCGCGGAGATCCCCGACGTCTACGAAATCCAAATCTGAACGGGAGGGCTTCCATGCGCATCCGTCGTTGGAGCGCCGCCGCGCTTGCCTTGATTCTCGGGGCCGCCGGCCTTCAGGCCGGAACGGAGCGTGTTCCCCGGTTCGCCCTGGAAACGTCCGGCCTGACGCTCAGCCGGACGGCCCGTCCGGCGGCTTATTTCGACAAGGCCGGCCGCGCGTTCGCCGTTTTCGGGACGGAGAGCGGGACGTTCGAGGCCTGGGCCTATCCGCTGAAGCTTTTCCGCGGCTGCGAGCTGTCTTTTTTCATCGGTTCGAGCACGCAGCCGATTTACGCCCGGGACATCGTCCGGCACATCGACGCCTCGCCGGAGGCGACGACGCTGACGTATGTCTTTCAATCGTTCACCGTCCGGGCGACGTACATTACCTCTGTTTTCGAACCCGGAGCGGTCATTCTTCTGGCCGTGGACGCGACCGAGCCGCTGACGATCGTTTGCAGCTTTCAACCGGTGCTTCAGCCGATGTGGCCGGCCGGAATCGGCGGGCAGTCCGCCTCCTGGGATGACAAACTCAAGGCCTACGTCATCTCCGAGCCGACCCGGAAAAACCACGGCTTCCTGGGGTCGCCGGCCGCCTCGGGCATCTCCTACACGCCGGCCCACATGCTGTCGGATGCGCCCAACCAGTTCCAAATCCTCATCGAGCGCCCGGCCGAGGTGAGGCATTCCTATCTCCCGATCGTAATGGCCGGCGGGAAAGGCGCCCGGGAGGACGTCAGGAAAATCTACGAGCGGCTGGCGGCCGATCCCGAGGCCGTGTACCGGGAAGCGGCCGCGCATTTCCGGACGCTCCGGGCGGCGACGCTTCGGATCCGGACGCCCGAGCCCGAGCTCGATCTGGCCTTCGAATGGGCCAAGGCCGCCTATGACAACCTGTTTGTGGACAATCCCGACCTGGGCTTGGGGATGGTCGCCGGGCTGGGGATGTCCGGAACCGGCGGCCGGCCCGGGTTCGGCTGGTTTTTCGGCGGTGACGCCTTTTTGAATTCCTTCAGCTTGGTCCGGTACGGGGCCTGGGCCGAGGTGAAAGCCGCCCTTCTATTCGCCCGGAAATGGCAGCGGGCGGATGGCAAGATGGCCCACGAGCTGTCCCAGGCCGCCGGCTACCTGAAATGGTTCGAGGATTATCCCTACGCTTACATCCACGGGGACACGACCCCGTTTTACCTGGCCGCCTGCTTGGATTATTACCGCTGGAGCGGCGATCTCGATTTCATCACCCAAGGCTGGCCGTCGATCCTCAAGGCTTACGCCTGGTGCAAATCGACCGACGTCGACGGCGACGGCCTGATGGACAACGCCAAGGCCGGCCTGGGAGCCTTGGAATTCGGGGCCTTGACCGGCATTTTGACGGATATCTACCTGGCCGGAGCTTGGACCCGGGCGGCCCTGGCGATGCGGGAGCTGGCCGGGGCGGTGGGGGACCAGGCGATGGAAGCGACGGCCGCGGCGGATTTCGACAAGGCCCGCCGGGCACTCGACGACCGGTTCTGGAACGAAGCTTCCGGACAGTATGTCTATGCCTTCAATGCCGGCGGCCGGCAGGTGGATGAGGCCACGCCTTGGAGCGCGGTCCCGATTACCTGGGGTTTGACAGACGAGGAGAGGGCGGCCCGGGCTCTTCAACGCCTGGGATCGGCCGACCTGACCACGGATTGGGGCGTCCGGATGCTCTCGAATCAAAGCGCGTTTTACGAGCCGTTGAATTACAATTACGGGGCCGTCTGGCCGTTTCTGACGGGCTGGGCCGCGGCCGCGATGTACCAGCGGAATTTCGTCCTCCAGGGATACGGCCTGCTGCGGACTGCCGTCCGCCACACCTTCGATAACGGGCAGGGATTCGTGACCGAGCTTTTCTCGGGAGACCTGAATGTCTGGCCCCGGGAGGCCGTCGCCCACCAGGGATTTTCCTCCTCCGGCGTCGTCTTTCCCTTGCTCGGGGGATTGCTGGGCCTGAGCGCGGACGCTCCGTCCGGCGCCTTCGGCTTCGCCCCCCGATTTCCCGCGGACTGGGAGGCGGTGGATGTCGAGAACATCCGGTGCGGCGAAGCCGTCCTGGACATCGCTTACCGCCGCGTTCCGGAAGGCGTCACGGTCCAGGTCCGGAGCCGCTCGACCCGGCCGGTCCGGATGACGTTCGCTCCGGTTTTCGGTCCGGGCACCGGAATCTCCGGGGCCGCGGTCAACGGCCGCCCGGTCCAGCCGGAAATCGCGGACAAACCTTGGGATCCGGCCGTTCAGCCGGTCCTCGAGGCCGTTTTAACAGGCGAGGACGTTTTCTCGATCGATCTTATCCCCGCCTTCGAAATCCTGCCGCCGGAAAATCCCACCCGGACAGGGGAGACGAGCCGCGGGCTCCGGATCATCGGCTGGGAACGGGCGGCCGGCCGGGGCCTGAAGGTGACCCTCGAAGGCCTGGCTGGGACGGAATACTCCCTGGGTTTGATCCGGCCCGAACTCGTCGGGACGGTGACAGGGGGAGCGATTTCCGAAGGCCGCCTGATCGTCCGGATCCCGGCCGGAGCCGCCGGCGCCTATCTCCGGCACGCCGTGGTCCTGGAGGGACGCTGACCCCGCAACGATCCCGGACCGGCGAGGTTTAGTAATTAGATATTGAGAAAAATCGTAACGATCCGGATGTTTGAGCGGAAGCCGTCATGATCCCGCCGCTTTTCCCCCGGCCGAGGGGAAGAGAACCGAAAGAGAGCGACCGCTCGAGTGTGATACACTATTCCCTTGATCCGATCCGTCAGGAGCGCATCCCATCGACGACGATAAGAAAACACGGTTGACGCGGGCGGCCATACTGGCTTTTTCCGTCGCCCTGCATGCCGTTCTCGTCTATCTCGCCTTGACCGCGCGGATCGACATCAAGATCCTCAAGTTCAACGAAAAAACCACCACCGTCATCCTCGTGCCCCGGCCCCCGATCCGGTTCACGGCTTCTCCGCATGCCGGCGAGGCCCTCCCGGCCGCGGTTGAACCGGCCGGGGCCGCCGCGCCTCAGCCGGGGATGGCGCCGCGGGAGAGGGCCGGCGGAGAGGAAGGGCTCCCGGCCGGATCCGGCGGAGGAGGCGGCGTCTCCGGGGGGACGGGCGCCCCTCCCGGAGGTTCGGCCGGAGAGATGATCGGCGGGGCGGGCCGGGGAGGAGAGGCGGGCTTGACGTCCGGCTTTTCCCTTGTCTACCCGGCCGATGCGATGCTCAATCTCTCCAAGTACGCCCGGGAGCCGGAGGACGCCTGGCTTCAGCCCCTGCGGGAGGCGGCCAAGTCCAGGGGTTCCTTTTCCCGCTACCTTCATCCTTCCCCCGGCTCGGCCGAGGCGGCCGTCACCGGATCGGGCGGCCCGGGCATCGCCGGGGGAACCAACACCCTGAAGCCCCCTCCGGCCGGCGTCGTGGCCGCCTTCGTCCCCGAGAATGTGAAGACGTTTGATCTTTCCGGCTGGGCCGGCGGCGTTCTCAACGCCGTCCAGAAAAATTGGACCTTGGGCGGGGAAGCCTGGACGGCCGAATGGATCGGCCGGGTGACGGTCACGGTCCTGGTGATGAAAGACGGCTTGCTCAACGCCGTCGAGGTCGCGGCTTCGTCGGGCCTCAGCCTGCTCGATGCCTCGGCCCTTCGGGCGATCGAGCAAAGCGGCCCTTGGCCGGCCTTGCCCGACGGGTTCCCTGGTTCGAGCCTCGAAATCCAGCTGGTGTTTCAATATGGGCTTTAAGAAAACCGCCTTCGCCCTGATTCTGGCCGCGGCCGTTGTCGCCGCCGCCTCCGCCCAGTGGCGGGACGCGGCCGCCCGGACCATCTCCGGGCGGGGCGATTTCCGGGCCCTGGCGGCGATGATCGAAGACGCTTATCCCGGGATGCCCGAGTCTGAAAAATCCGAAGCCTCCGGAATCCTGGCTTTCTGCGCGTTTAAAACCGGCGACGCCAGCTCCGAAACGCGCTGGATCGCGGAATTTTTCGAAAGCGGCCGGTCCGACGAGACGGGATTCATTTTTCTTGATTTCGACGGCCAGGCGGCCGTGGAATCCTACCTTGACCGCTGGCGGATTCGGTACCCGAGAATCCGGGAAATCGCCCTCGTGGCCGGAACGGGGGACGAGGCCATCATCCCCGAGGGGACGCTGCCGCTGGCCGTGGATATCGCCGCGCCGGTGTTTTTCAAGTTCTTTGAGGGGGAGGACGTTCTCCGGGCGGGCGCCTTTCAGCCGGGATTCAACGTCCTCGGCCTGGACGCCAACGCCCTCTTCCGCGAAACCCGGCGGCGGACGTACGTCCTCGAGGTGAAATCGGGTTCCCTGATTTTACGGAAGAAGATCATCCTGGACGTGGCTGTCTCCTGGCCGGAAGGCTTGAAACCCAAGCCGCCGGAGCCTCCGAAAGCCGGTTGGCTGGCCCGGGCTCTGGGCACGCCCGACCCGCCCCCGCCTCCGGCCCAACCGCCCAAAGCCCGGGAATACCGCCTTTCCCTGTATGTCGGCGGCGATCTTTTGCTTTCCAGCCGGAAGCAGGAGACGGCCCAGCCGCTGACCTTGGGATTGAAGCCTTCCAACAATCCCATGTATCTGAAGCCCGACTGGAACATCAAGCGCAATGATCCGTGGGCAAATCCCGGCCTCAACAGCTCGTTCTCGATCATCGACGCGATCGGCCTCGTCGGCGGGCTGCTCAAGGATCTGCTTCAAAAGAAGAAAACCGGCGAACCGGGTTCGGCTCGCGTTCGGACGGTGCAGGACTTGGCCCTGGATTTCCGGATCCGCGACGCCGAAGGGCGCCCCCTCGAGATGCGGGTCACGATGAATCTTGATACGCGGGAGCGGCCTGTCGTCCGCTCCGGCCTCTGACTCAAATCTCGACTTTGAAGACGCCCTTGAGGCCGAAGCCGAAGACGAGCGAGAGGACGAAAAAGGCGATCAGCCAGTTGACGGATCCCCCGAACAGGGGCAGGTTCCGCGAGGCGAAGTCGATTTTGATCTTGGAAACGGGGGAGCCCTTGGGAAGCGGCTTTTCGCCGGGGTAGAGGACCAGGTCGAAAAACTTTCGGGAGCGGAGAGGGGAGACCTTGGCCGGCATCTCCTCTCCCACGGCGACCAGCTTTTCCACCGTTTCGCCGCCGACGGTGAGCGTCAGGCGGTGCAGGCCCGGGGAGCCGGCCCGGATCCGCCAGTCCACCTCGCCTTCCTCCTCGATGCGGAGCGGCGG